>Ga0070741_10005097_pt1 | contig 29675 bp, 28 predicted proteins | sample Coa_R1_4_FD_66440 | JGI IMG/M metagenome (GOLD analysis project Ga0070741, IMG submission 66440) | Surface soil microbial communities from Centralia Pennsylvania, which are recovering from an underground coalmine fire - Coalmine... | ecosystem: Environmental > Terrestrial > Soil > Unclassified ... | reverse complement strand
CGCGCGGCGCACCATCGGCGGGATCGCGTTCGGCTACGGCCTGGACGAGCCGCGCAAGCCCGTCGTGTTCGGCAGCCTGTACGGCGGGCGCGAGAAGGAAAAGGCCGAAGGCGTGCCGCAGCTGGGGCACAAGCCGCTCGGCATGCGGCTGGGCGGTCAGATGGGCCTCACCAACCGCTCGGTGCTGTTCACCGTGCTCAGCTACGAAACACGGAAGTACGGCGGCGAAGAGCCCTTCTTCGGCGTCGTGCGCCGCGACAAGCAGAGCGATTTCCGCATCGGTGTGAACTACACCCTCGCCCCGGGATGGCTGCTCATCCCGCAGTTGACGTACACGCACAACGACTCCAACCTCGAGTTGAATAAATACACGCGGACCGTCGCTACGCTCTCGGTTCGCTGGACGTTCTAAGGTCTAACATGCAAGGCGGCACGATGGGGAGGGTCTCATGAGAAGCAATGACCGGAAGCGCTTCAAGCTGAGCCAGCGCGGTCTGATGCTCGGCCTCATTTCGGCCGCCTTCGCGCAGCACGCGCTCGCGAACACCGGCCGTGTGGACTTCACCGTCGGCAGCGTGACGCTGACGACCCCCGGGGGCCAGGTGCAGCCGCTCGCCAAAGGCGCCGAGATCGGCAGCGGCGACCGCATCGTCAGCGGCAGTGACGGCCGCGCTCAGATCCGGTTCTCCGACGGCGCTTACGTCTCGGTGCAGCCGAACAGCGAGTTCGACATCAAGGAGTACCGCTTCAACGGCAATACCGACGGCAGCGAATCGGCGATCTTCGGCTTGTTCAAGGGCGCGCTGCGCACCGTCACCGGCCTCGTCGGCCGCGTGAACCGCAACAAGTATCAGATCACCACGCCGACCGCGACCATCGGCATCCGAGGCACCGGCGGCGTCATCCAGGTTAACAACGACGGCTCGACGCTCGTCGTCGGCACCAGCGGCATCTGGACCCTGAGCAACAACGGCGGCTCGCTCGAGATTCCCGCCGGAACGTCGGGCTTCGCCGGAGCCAACCAGAACGTACCGCCCGCGAAGACGAGCGACAGCCCGACCGTGCCGCCGCCGCAGCCGGTGGAGCCGCAGTTGCCGATCGCGCTCGTCCAGGGCGACCAGCGTTCGTCGACCGGGGCCAACGCGATCTTCACCGGGGTGCTGCCGAACGGACCGGGTTACGCGGTCGGGAACGTGAGCAGCCTCGTCGGGCAGAGCGATCCGAACACCATCATCCCCGTGGATGCGGTCTTCGACAACAAGGGCCTCACGCAATTCACCTTCATGGGCCAGCTCGGCCTCACCACCGCCGTGCTCAACGGCACGCTCATGGAGCCGGGCTCGAACGGAGTCCTGGCGTGGGGACGCTGGATCGGCGACGTCGTTTCCACTTCACCGAGCGGTGTCAAGACGGCGACCTTCGGCCCGAACCAGGGGCTGCACTATGTGGCGGGCATTCCGACACCGGCGGGCAGCCTTCCGGGCACCGGCAATTTCACGTACGACCTGCTGCCGGGCGGCGCGACGAGCCCGACCTTCGCCAACGGGGCTAGTGCGCCCGGCGTATTGAACACCGCGACGCTGAGCGGGAATTTTCTTTCCGGAGACATGAGCGCTCACCTGGTCGCCACCGGCGCCGGGCTGACGTTCGACGGGATTGCGCTCAACGCGAAGACGTCCATCACGGAGCCGTTCTCGCTGTCCGGAACCTACACGACCGGCTGCGGGCTCACGACGGGCTGTCTGCTGTCGGTCGAGGGCTTTTTCGCCGGTGCCGGCGCCGAGTTCGCCGGGATCACCTACAACTTCGCGAACACTGCGCAGGGGAGCGACCTGTCGGGTGCGGCGGCGCTGGGGAGGACGTCGTTGACGCCGTCGCTGCTCGCGGGCAGTGCCAGCTTCGCCTCCAGCGCTACGCTCGACGGAACCTGCGGCGGCGACTGCTTTGCGGCCGGCTACCACATCGCCACGGCATCGGCGCCAACGAACGCCGTCTTTAACTCGCTTGGGCAGCTGATCCAGTTCACGGTCATCGATCCGACGGCGGGAGCAGTGACCAACACCCTGGAAGTCGCGAGCGGCGGCACGCACGCCACCAAGCCGGACGGCACGCCGGACTTCGGCACAGACGGCGTGCTCGCGTGGGGTCGCTGGATTGGTCCAGTAACGAACTCCACGTTTCCAACGCCAATCACGAACACCTTCGCCGCCGATCAGGGCCTGCACTACGTGGTCGGCGATCCCACACCGGTCGCCAGCCTTCCGGGCACGGGGGTCTTCACCTACAACCTGATCGGTGCCACGCAACCCACGTACGCGCAAGGCGGCGTCGCGCCCGGGACGCTGAACTCGGCATCGCTGACCGGTGATTTCGGTCAGAGTACGGTCCAGGTCAGCCTGAGTGGGCAAGACGGCAACAACGCACCCTTCAGCGCCGGTGCGATGGGCTCGATGAATAAGACAGTTCCCGGCGCGCTATTCTCTGCGACGGGAGCCGGAACCGGGGCCATCTGCGGCGTCTCCGGCTGCACGTCGAGCATCCAGGGTTTCTTCGCCGGCGCTGGAGCAACCCACGCCGGCATCTCCTACACGATCGACGGGGGGCTGCAGCAGATCACCGGCGCCGCCGCGCTCAAGCGCTGATTCGGGCGCGGTCGGTGCTCGACGAATCGCTGACCGAAGCCGTTCGGCTGCTCCAGTCGGGTCGATTCAGCGAAGCCTCGGCGCTTCTCGAGCCGGCATGCGGCAGCGCCTGCCGGGACGCCCGAGCCTGGTTTCTCCTGGGCGCCTGCCGAAACGCGCTGCGCTCCTTCGAGCCTGCGCTCGCGGCGTTCGATCGCGCGATAGAGCTCGATCCCGGTAACGCCCAGCTGCAGTTCAGCGCGGGCTATGCCTGCGAGGGGATCGGCAATCCCGCCGCCGCGCTCGCCCGCTACGATCGAGCGCTGGCTCTCGACCCGCGCCACGCCGGCGCGCTGCAGAACCGCGGCATCGTCCTGACTCAGCTGGGGCACATCGACGAGGCGGTCGAGAGCAACCGGGCTTTCGCGGCCGCATTTCCCGAGCGCGCCGATGCGCGCTTCAATCTCGCCGAATCCTGCCTCGCGGCGCGTCGCTACGACGAGGCGATCGCGGCCTGCGACGCGGCGCTCGCGCTCGACCCGGCTCACGCGTCTGCTCGCTTGGATCGAGGCCTCGCGCTCGCGGCCTCGGGCCGCCTCGACGAAGCGCGCCGCGACCTCGAGCAGGTCGCCGAGGGCCGCGACCCGGCGGTGCTGGAGCGGGCGCGCGTCTGGGCGACGACGTCCGGACTGATCGAAGCGCCCGATCTGCGCTCGCTGTTCCAGCCGGAGGACATCTACGTCATCATGGGCTGCGACCGGCTCGAACGCTGCGAATGGGAAGGATTGGACGCGTTCCTCGCGCGCTGCAAGCGCGTACTCGAAGAGGCCCCGCCCTCCGCCGTGTGCGCGCCGGCCATCGCTTTCCGGCTTCTGTACACGCCGCTGCCCGCCACCCTGCAAAAGACCGCCGCCGACCGCATCGCCGGCGCCATCGAGCGCGGCATGACGACCCGGCCGCAGCGGCGCGCGCAACGCGGCGCGCGCGAGCGGCTGCGGATCGCATACCTCTCCGCCGGCTTCGGCCTGCACGCGACTGCGCATCTCACGCGCGACGTGTACCGCCTGCACGACCACGGGCGCTTCGAGGTCTTCGGATACAGCCTGCTTCCCGACGACGGCAGCGAGAACCACGCCGCGATCGCGCGGTCGTGCGAGCACTTCGCGACCTGGCACGGCGTGCGCAGCGAACACATCGCGCAGCGGATCGCCGACGATTGTATCGACCTCCTCGTCGACATGAACGGCTACATGCGCGATGGGCGCCCGCAGGTCCTCGCGGTGCATCCCGCGCCGGTGCAAGTCTCCTACGTGGGTTATCCCGGGACGCTCGGCGGGCGGCTCGCCGATTACCTGATCGTCGACCGCGTGGTCGCCCCGCCCGGCACGGACGGGCTCTACTCCGAGAAGCTGGTGCGTCTCCCGGGATGCTATCTGCCCGCCTCGCATCGCAGCCTCGACCGGGCGACCGCGCCGAGCCGCGCGTCGGAGCGATTGCCCGAGGCAGGCGCGGTGCTCTGCGCCTTCCACCGCCACGAGAAGATCGGGCCGGCGATCTTCGCGAGCTGGGCGCGGATTCTGCGCGCCGTGCCGGGAAGCGCGCTGTGGCTGCTCGAGGGTCCCGGACGCGCGAGCCTGCTGCGGCACGCCGCCGACGCCGGCGTCGATCCCGCGCGGCTCGTCTTCGCCGAACGGCGCGACGCGGCCGCGCATCTCGCGCGCCATCGCCTGGCCGACCTCTTTCTCGACACGCCCGAGTGCAACGCCCACACGAGCGCGATCGACGCGCTCTGGTGCGGCGTTCCGGTCGTGACCGTGCCCGGGGAGCAGGTGGCCGCGCGCGTCGCCGCGAGCGCTGTCGCGGCGATCGGAATGGAAGAGCTCGCGCGCCCCGGCCTCGGCGAATACGAATCCCTCGCGATCGCGCTCGCCCGCGATCCCGATGCGCGGGCAAGGCTGAGGATGAAGCTCTCGGGCAACCGCGACACGCATCCGCTGTTCGACGTCGAGCGCCACGTGCGCAACCTCGAGCGCGCCTACCTCGAGATGTGGCGCCTCCACGAGTCGGGAGAGCCGCCGCGCTCGTTCGACGTCCGGGATCCGGAACCGATCGCGCGGGAGCGATAGAATCGCGCCATGAACGCCAAGATCTCCCTCCCCGAAGGCAAGGAGCCCGTGCTGCGTGTCGTACCCATGCCGCACGACGCCAACCAGCACGGCGACATCTTCGGCGGCTGGATCATGGCGCAGGTCGACATCGCGGGCGGCGTGCTCGCGGCGCGGCACGCGCGCGGGCGCGTCGCGACGGTCGCGGTGAACTCGTTCACCTTCAAGCAGCCGGTATTCATCGGCGACGTGGTGTCGTTCTACGCGGAGATCACGCGCGTCGGCAAGACGTCGATCACGGTGAACGTCGAGGTCTTCGCCCAGCGCAATCCGGCCGACATCGAGACCGTGAAGGTGACGGAGGCGATCCTCACCTACGTCGCGACCGACCACAACCGGCGGCCGCGGCCGGTCGCGCGCTAGACGCCTAGATCTTCAGCAGCCGCTTCGCGTTCCCCGAGCAGATCTTGACCCGGTCCTCGAGGCTGAGGGGAAGGTCGGCGAGCCACTTCGTTCCGGGCGGGTTGAGCACGAACGGATAGTCGACCGAGAACAGCACGCGGTCCACGCCCATCTCCATGATCGAGCACATCAGCGCCGGCGTGGAGAAGTTGCCGCTCGTCGTGATCCAGAAGTGCGAGTCGAACGTGTCGCGGAAGCTGCTCGGCTTGCCGCCGCGCGACAGGCACATGTCGATGCGCCAGGCCGAGAACGGCAGCGACTCGCCGAGGTGGCCGAGGATGATCTTGGTCCCGGGATACTTGTCGCAGACGCCCGAGAGCACGAGCCGCACGCCCATCGTGGCGGTCTCGACGGTGTAGCCCCACGCGGCGCTGACGATCTGCGGGAAGTCCTTGATGTAGTCCTTGTAGTAGGCGTCGATGACCGCCTGCATCGGCGTCGCCGGGTGGATGTAGATCGGGACGTCGAGCTCCTGCGCGCGCTCGAAGATCGGCCAGAAGCGCTTGTCGTCGATGAACACGCCGTTCGACGGGCCGTGGATCATGGCGCCGACGAAGCCGAGCTTGCCGACGCAGCGCTCGAGCTCGTCGGCCGCGGCCTTGGGATCGGCCGTCGGCAGCGCGGCGAACGCGCGGAACCGGTTCGGATGCGCGCGCACGGCCTCGCGCAGCCGGTCGTTCGCGCGCCGCGCGAGCGGTACCGCCGTCTCGGCGTCGAGGCGCTGCGTCGACGGCGCGCCGTGCGAGAGGACCTGCACGTCGATGCCGGACTCGTCCATCTCCTTCAGGCGCAGATCGCCGAGGTCCCCGAGACGCCGGCGCAGGTCCGGGTTGCGGCCTTCGGCGCCTTCGAAGTCCTTCGCCACCTCGGCGTCGTAGTAATGCTCCTCGAGCGCGATCACCAACGGTCTTGGGTTGCTTGCCACGGTTCCCTCATCTCCCGGTAAAAGAAACGGGGCGCCCGGGGCGCCCCTGCATCGAGATGCTGCGCTCCGGATTCTATCGCGCCAGGATCTGCCAGGCGAAGATCATCTGCGCGATCCACCCGGCGGCGAACGCGAGGGTGCGCACCCAAGGCACGGCGAAGGTGTAGGCCGCGAGATGCACCACGCGCGCCCAGAAGTACACCGCGGCGGCTCCGGCCGTGGCGGCATTCGACACGCCCAGTTGCTGCGCCGCGAGCACGAGGGCCGCGAAGACGACCAGGTTCTCCACCGCGTTGGCGTGCGCCTTCATCATCCGCACCGCCCACGGCGACTGCGGCTTCGGGTTCGGCGGGTAGCCGACGGCGTCCATCAGCCCCCAGACCGCGATGCGGTCGAGGATGTACGGAACCCACATCAGCGCGGTCAACACGGTAACCCATACGAGGTACATCAGCTCGGTCTTCATGCTTCCCCCTGTTTGGTTAGGACGCGGACTGCTTCTTCCCCCCGGGCACTGCCATGTGCTTCGAGAGCTCGAGTTTCGCGATCGCCTCGCGGTGCACCTCGTCCGGGCCGTCGGCGAGGCGCAGCGTGCGGTTCCATGCGTACATGCGCGCCAGCGGAAAGTCGTCCGACACGCCCGCTCCGCCGTGCGCCTGGATCGCCCAGTCGATCACGCGCTCGGCGACGTTGGGCGCGAGCACCTTGATCATCGCGATCTCGGCGCGCGCCGCCTTGTTGCCGACGGTGTCCATCATGAACGCGGCTTTCAGGACCAGCAGGCGCGCAGAGTCGATCATGATGCGCGCCTCGGCGATGCGCTCGCGCGTCACGCCCTGCTCGGCGATCGGCTTGCCGAACGCCACGCGGCCGAGCGCGCGCCGGCACATCAGCTCCAGCGCCCGCTCCGCCGTGCCGATGATGCGCATGCAGTGATGGATGCGCCCCGGGCCCAGGCGCCCCTGCGCGATCTCGAAGCCGCGGCCCTCGCCGAGGAGCAGGCTCGCCGCGGGCACCCGCACGTCCTGCAGCACGACCTCCATGTGGCCGTGCGGGGCGTCGTCGTAGCCGTAGATGGTGAGCGGCCGCAGGATCTTCACGCCGGGGGCGTCGCGCGGCACGAGGATCATCGACTGCTGCGCGTGGCGCGCGGCCTCGGGGTCGGTCTTGCCCATGACGATGAAGAGCTTGCAGCGCGGGTCGCCGGCGCCCGAGGACCACCACTTGCGGCCGTTGACGACGTAGTGATCGCCCTGGCGCTCGATGCGGCAGCGGATGTTGGTCGCGTCGCTCGAGGCGACGTCGGGCTCGGTCATGAGGAATGCGGACCGGATCCTGCCCTCGAGCAGCGGATCGAGCCACTCGCGCTTCTGCGCCTCGCTGCCGTAGCGCTCGAGCGTCTCCATGTTGCCCGTGTCCGGCGCCGAGCAGTTGAACACCTCCGGCGCCCAGTGCACGCGGCCCATGATCTCGCACAGCGGCGCGTACTCGTGGTTCGACAGCCCCTGCGGCGCGCGCGGCGAGCGCGGCAGGAACAGGTTCCACAGGCCCTCCTCGCGCGCCTTCGGCTTCAGCTCCTCGATCAGCCGCGTCGGCACCCAGGCGTCGCCCTTCGCGCGGTTCGCCTCGACTTCCCCGTGGAAGCGGTGCTCGTTCGGATAGATGTGCGCGTCCATGAAGCGCCGGAGCCTGTCCTCCAGCGCGCGCACCTTCTCGGAGTACGCGAAATCCATTGCTCTCCCGTTTCAGGCCTTCTGCGCGTATTCCCAGCCGAGCTCGGCGAGCGGGCGCGCGCGCCGGCCGGCATCGAGCGCCTGCTCGCTCGCCGCCGTGCCGTCGAGCGCCCGCTTCATGATCCCCTGCAGGATGGCGGCGATCCTGAACAGGTTGTACGCGAGGTAGAAGTCCCAGTGCCCGACCGGCGCGCGTCCCGTCCGCGCGCAGTATGCCGCAACGTACGCTTCCTCGCGCGGGATGCCGAGCGTGTCGAGGTCGAGTCCGCCGATGCCGCGGAAGCGGCCCGGCGGGATGTGCCAGCTCATGCAGTGGTAGGCGAAATCCGCGAGCGGGTGGCCGAGCGTCGACAGCTCCCAGTCGAGCACGGCGAGGATGCGCGGCTCGCTCGGGTGGAAGATCAGGTTGTCCATGCGGTAGTCGCCGTGCACGACCGCGGTCTCCTCGCCGGGCGGGATGTGCGCGGGCAGCCAGTCGATGAGGCGGTCCATCGCCTCGATCTTATCGGTCTCGGAGGCCTGGTACTGCTTCGTCCAGCGCCCGATCTGCCGCGCGAAATAGTTTCCCGGGCGGCCGTAGTCGGCGAGGCCGACCGCCGCGTAGTCGACGCGGTGCAGCGCGGCGATGACGCGGTTCATCTCGTCGTAGATCGCGCCGCGCTCGGCGCGCGTCATCCCGGGAAGCGACTGGTCCCAGAGAACGCGACCTTCGACGCATTCCATGACGAAGAATGCGCGGCCGATCACGCTCTCGTCCTGGCACAGCGCGAGCGTGCGCGGCACCGGGATCCCGGCGTCCGCGAGCGCGCTCATGACGCGGTACTCGCGCTCGACGGCGTGCGCCGAGGGCAGCAGCTTCGTCGCCGGCGCGGGCTTCGCGCGCATCACGTAGTGGCGGTCCCCCGCGGTCAGCCTGAACGTCGGGTTGGACTGGCCGCCGCGGTACTGCTCTGCCGACACCGGCCCGGAGAAGCCGTCGACGTGCGCGCCCAGCCAGCGCTCGAGCGCGCCCAGGTCGAAGCGATGCCGCTCCTGCACCGGCATGGTGCCGGTGAACTCGTCGCGTGCCGGGGATCGCTGTTCGCGGGGGGCGCTCACTGCTCGCGCCATGCTAGCACCGCCGCCCCGGCGACAGGAACTGCGTCACGCGCGCCGGGACAGGCCATGGGCGGCAGGCCCGGGCCTGGCCCGTGTCTTGCTCCAAATCCACCCGGGAGGGACTGAACATGATCGAACTGATCGTCTTTCTGATGCAGGTACTGTCGGCGGTGATCGTCGTCGCCGGAGGCGTGCTGGCGTTCTCCGAAGTGCGCGAGCACGAAGGCGTGATGCGACTCGCGCTGCGCCGCTAAGCCGACCTCGCACGACTCGCGGCGCCGCTGCGCGGCGTCGTCGCTCGCGGCCCGGTCCGCGGTATCATTCGGGCCGCCATGCCGCCGTCCCGGACGCTCACCTTCTTCCTCAACGCCGGGCACGCGTTCGACCACCTGCTGATGCTGATCTTCCCGACCGTGGTGCTCGCCATGGGATCGGAGCTCGGTCTCGGCTACGCCGAGCTGCTGCCGCTCTCGCTCGGCGGCTTCGTCGCCTTCGGCGCGTGCTCGATTCCCGCCGGCTGGCTCGCCGACCGCTGGAGCCGCCACGGCATGATGCTCGTGTTCTTCTTCGGCATCGGCGCGGCGAGCCTCGCGACGGGATTCGCCCGCACGCCGGCGCAGATCGCGGTCGGCCTCACCCTGGTCGGCGTCTTCGGCGCGATCTACCACCCGGTCGGGATCGCCATGCTGGTCGCGAGCCAGGCGCGCGTCGGACGCGTGCTCGGCGTGAACGGCGTCTGGGGCAACGCGGGCGTCGCCTTCTCGGCGCTCATCGCGGGCGCGCTCGCCGACACGCTCGGCTGGCGCGCGGCCTTCTTCGTTCCCGGCGCCGCCGCCATCGCCGCCGGCGCCGCGTTCGCGTTCCTGGTGCGCGACCCGGGCCGCGGCGCCGCCGCGCACAAGGCGGCGCCGGTCCGGCTCTCGCGCGAGGACCTGGTGCGCGTGTTCGCGGTCCTCACCGTCGCCACGGCGTGCGGCGGCGTCATCTTCCACGCCACCACCGTCGCCATGCCCAAGGTGTTCGAGGAGCGCCTCGGCGCGCTCGCGCACACGACCTTCGGCATCGGCTCGCTCGTGTGCGGCGTCTATCTCGTCGCCGCGCTCGCCCAGCTGTGCGTCGGCTGGTGGCTCGACCGGCGTCCGCTCAAGTCGGCGTTCATCCCGGTGGTGGCGCTGCAGGTGCCGCTGCTCGCGCTCGCGGGCACCGCGCACGACTTGGTCATGCTAGCCGTCGCGGTCGCGATGATGTTCTTCGTGTTCGGGCAGATCCCGATCAACGACGCTATGATCGCGCGCTATACCGCGGAGGAATGGCGCGCCCGCGCCTACGCCGTGCGCTACGTCGTGTCCTTCGGCGGCAGCGCGCTCGCCGTTCCGCTGGTCGCGTGGCTGTACCGCACCAGCGGCGACTTCCGCACTCTGTATTTCATGCTCGCCGCCCTGGCGCTCGCGGTGCTCGTCGCGGCGCTCGCGTTCCCGGGCGAGCCGAAGCCCGCGCGCGCCGGGCAGGCGGCGTAATCCGAACGAAAATCAGGGACGAAAAAACCGCCGCGGCTCGCGGCGGTTCTTCGTCGAGCGGGCGGCTCAGGGCTTGAGCTGGGCGCGGATCTCGCCGCCCTTGTGCGCGGGGCTGTGCACGTTGACGTACAGCTCGCCCGCCTTGTAGGCCTCGTACTGGGCCTCGGTCAGCTTCGCGCCCGCGGGCACGAGCCATTCGCCGTCGCCCTTCTTGGTGAGCGGAACGATCACCGGCCCGTTGCGGCCGCTCGCGCCCTGATGGATGTGCGCGGCGACGCCGTTGATGCCGCTGGTCGCCACCGACCCGCTCACGCTCTTGTCCGCGGCGACCTTGATGTTCGCGGTGCCCTTGGCGGCGGTCGTCACCGGGGGCACTTCCTGGGCGCCGGTCAGGTCGACCTTGCCGCCGCCCATCCAGCCCTTGATGGTCTGGCAGCCCGAAAGCGCGAGCGCGGATGCCGCGATGGAAGCAAGTACGAAGCTGCGGAATTGCATCTGCATGGTGGTTCCTCCTCTAGCGTCGGTCCGTAAACAGGGTCGCGCGAAGTATATTCCCAAAGCGCCCGCCGGGCCGTGAGGCTTACCACAGCGCGCCCCGGGCGGCGATGGGCCACAGCGCTTCCACCTTCCCTCGGCGCACGCACACCAGCCAGTCGTGCAGGTTCACGGTGGGATCGCAATGCCCGGGCACGAGCAGCAGCCGCTCGCCGAGCGCGGGCGCGCGCGCCTCCGGGGAAACCCTGATCACGCCGTGCTCGTCGGAGGCCTTGACGTACTCGAGCCCCGGCCAGGCGTGGACCTCGGGCAGGCCCGAGTCGACGCTGGCGGCCTTGAGCCCGGCGTCGACGACGACGCGATCGGACGCGGGCGCGCTCATCACCGACGCGAGCAGGAACAGGCTCTGCTCGAAGCGCGGCCAGTCGTCGTCCCAGCGGTTGCGGTTGTAGTCGGCGTCCATGAAGACGTACGAGCCCGGCTGCACCTCGTTGTACGCGCCGCTCGCGGCCTCGAGCAGGAAGGTGCCCGTCCCCGCGCCGGTGACGGTCTCGCAGCGCAGCCCGATGCCGTCGAGCGCGCGCCGCGCCGCGAGGGCGTGCGACGCGGCCGCGACGATCGCGGCGCGCCGCTCCTCGGGGCCGCGCAGATGCTGCGCCGAGCCGTGGTACGCGTGCAGGCCGGCGAATCGCAGGCTCCGCGCCCCGGCGATCACGCGCCCGAGCGCGAGCACGCCGTCGCCCGGCGCGACGCCGCAGCGCCCGGCGCCGACGTCGAGCTCGATCAGCACGTCGAGGCGCACGCCGCGGCGCGCGGCCACCGCGTCGAGCTGCGCGACGTTCCTCGCGTCGTCGGCGAGCACCGCGACGCGCGCGATGTGCGCGAGGCCCGCGAGGCGCTCGATCTTCACCGCGCCGACGACCTCGTTCGTCACCAGCACGTCGCGCACGCCGCCCGCGATCATCGCTTCGGCCTCGCTCGCCTTCTGGCAGCACACGCCGACCGCGCCCGCCGCGATCTGGCGCTTCGCGATCTCGGGGCACTTGTGGCTCTTCGCGTGCGGGCGCAGGCGCACGCCGCGCGCCTTCACGGCCTCGGCCATGCGCGCGACGTTGCGCTCGAACGCGTCGAGGTCGAGCACGAGCGCGGGCGTATCGATGTCGGCGAGCGAGGCGCCGGTTTCGGCGGGCGGCGGGAACGGCATGGCGGCGAGCCCCATTGTAGAATGAAACTCCGCAGCGACTCCTCCCGACGATTCTCCAGACGCCCCGATGAGCCTTCCCGCGACGATGCGCGTGGTCGAGATCACGCAACCCGGAAAACCCGAGGTCCTGAAGCCCGCCTCGCGAGCGCTGCCGCAGCCGAAGACCGGCGAGGTTCTGGTCGCGGTCGAGGCGGCCGGCGTCAACCGGCCCGACGTCCTGCAGCGTACCGGCCACTACCCGGTGCCGCCCGGCGCCTCCGACATCCCGGGCCTGGAGATCGCGGGGCGCGTCGCCGCGACCGGCGCGGGCGTGACGTCCTGGCGCGTCGGCGACGCGGTGTGCGCGCTGGTGCAGGGCGGCGGCTACGCCGAGTACTGCGCGGCGCCCGCGCTGCAGTGCCTGCCGATCCCGAAGGGACTCTCGGCGATCGAGGCGGCTTCGCTGCCCGAGACGTTCTTCACCGTGTGGAGCAACGTCTTCGACCGCGCGCGGCTCGCGCCGGGCGAGTCGTTCCTGGTGCAGGGCGGATCGAGCGGCATCGGCGTCACGGCGATCCAGATGGTGAAGGCCTTCGGCCACGTCGTCTTCGCGACCGCGGGCAGCAAGGAAAAATGCGAGGCGTGCCAGAAGCTCGGCGCCGACCGCGCCATCGACTACAAGACCGAGGACTTCGCCGCCGTGGTGAAGGAGGCGACCGGCGGCCGCGGCGTCGACGTCATCCTCGACATGGTCGGCGGCGACTACGTCGACCGCGAGCTGAAGTGCCTCGCCGACGACGGACGCATCGTGCTGATCGCTTTCCTCGGCGGCAGCCGCGCGAACCTGAACCTGAACGAGATCCTCCGCCGGCGCCTGGTCGTCACCGGCTCGACGCTGCGCCCGCGCCCCGTCGAGTTCAAGGGAGCGATCGCGGCGAAGCTGCGCGAGAAGGTCTGGCCGCTGGTCGAGGCGGGCCGGATCCGGCCGGTGATTTACGAGACCTTCCCGCTCGACCAGGCGGCGCGGGCGCACGAGCTGATGGAATCCGGCCGGCACATCGGCAAGATCGTGCTCGTGGTGTGACCGAAATCCCGCGGCGGCGCGCGCCCCCCGGTGTAAGCTAGCGCCGGGAGGAGTCGGACATGTTCGCCGTCTACCGCGAGCTCGAGGGATCCACGCGCCTCGCCGCGCACGTGCTGCGGCGGTTCTGGGTGCTGCGCTTCCCGCCGGTCATGGAAGAGCTGGTGCGCCAGATCTACTTCACCGGCGCGAGCGCGACCGGGACCATCGTCGTGCGCGGCGCGTTCATCGGCACGCTCATCATCGCCTACGTGATCGAGGTGCTCGAGGCCGACGCGGCCCTCGCCGTGAAGATGCTGCTCTGGGTGGTGCTGCGCGAGATCGGGCCGCTCATCGCCGCGGTGCTCGTGATCCAGCGCAGCGGCACCGCGGTCGCCACCGAGCTCGCGCTCATGAAGATCTCGGGCGAGGTCGACAGCCTGCGGCATCTGCGCATCGATCCGCACGACCACCTCGTCGTCCCGCGCGTGCTCGGCATCGCGCTGTCGCTCGCCGCGCTGACGCTGTACGTGCAGTTCATCGCGGTCGGCGGCGGGATGGTGCTCTCCGCCCTGGTGATCGACGCCTCGTTCAGCGAGCTCGCGGGCTACTTCTTCCTCCTCGCGAGCCCGCTCGACCTCGCCTACTCGATCGTGAAGAGCCTGCTGTTCGGCGGCGCGATCGCGGTGATCTCGTGCTACTACGGACTGAACCCGCCCGGCCGGTCGATCAACGCGGTCCCGAAGGCGGCGATCAGCGCGGTGACGCAGTCGACCATCGCCGTGATGGTCATCAACGTCGTGTTCGCCTACCTCGTCTACGGGGTGGCGCTCTTCGGGCTGTTCACCGCCAAGGTATGACGACGGCCCGCGCCGCGGAAGCGCCCCAGCTCGCGCTCGGGTACGAGCCGCCGCCCGGCGGCCCGCCGGGACGCGTGTGGATCGCCTCCGGCACGGGCCACCGCGCCGTCCCGGTGAACGACGCGTTCAAGGCGCGGCTCGTCGCGGCGCTCCTCGATCTCGAGCCGCAGCCGGGTGCGTGGCTGGCCGTGCTCGGCGCCGACGCGGGCGGCCTCGGCGACCGCGAGCGCCGCGCGCTGCGCTCGCGCATCGCCTTTTTGCCGGCGAACGGCGGCATGATCAGCAACCTGAACGGCTGGGAGAACATCGTGCTCGCGCTCGGCTACCGCGACGCGAAGCGCGTGAACGCCGCGCTGCCCAAGGTGAGCGCCCTGATCGATCGCCTCGGCGGCAGCCCGCGCGCGCTGCTCGCCAAGCTGCCCGAGGAGATGACGCTGTACGAGAAAAAACTCGCGGGCTATGTCAGGATACTGCTCGAGGCGCCGGAGCTGGTGGTGGCAGAAAACCTGGCGGGCGGCCTCGAGCCGGAAGATCGCCGGCGCACGGCGGCGTTCCCCGCCGCCTATCACGCCGAGCGCCCGGACGGCGTGTTCGTGCAGCTCGACGACGCGCCCGACGACTAGCGAGAGGAGACCCCGATGCACGATCCGCACGTTCCGCCCCGGCGCTTCACCGGGATTCGAAGGAAGATCAGCCTGTTCATGCTGACCGCCGTGCTCGGCGTCGCCGGCGCCGTGACGCTGGTCGCGTACAAGCAGGGCGCGTTCGTGCGCCACACGTCGATCTACTTCTACGCCGCCGACGTCTTCGGCATCAACAAGGGCATGTCGGTGCGCCTGTTCGGCCTGCCGGTCGGCAGCGTGCGCGACCTGCAGATCGCCGACCGCGGCGTGAAGGTCGAGCTCTCGATCATGACCGAGTACGTGCCGCGCGTCCCGAAGAGCTCGACCGTGCGGCTGACCCGCGAAGGCTACATCGGCGCGGGCAACATCCAGATCGTGCCGGGCGGCGATCCGATGGCGTCGAGCGAGCCCGTCCACGAAGGCGACGTGATCGCGTTCGTCCCGAACCGGGGCGTCGCCGAGCTGGTCGAGGACATCAAGGTGCAGCTCACGCCCATGGTGAACGAGATGCGCCGCATGTTCGCCGAGATGAACGCGCCCGGGGGCGACCTGCGCAAGTCGCTGCAGGGAGCGAGCGTGGTGTTCCAGCAGCTGCCCGAGACCAACCGCGAGATGCGCGAGGTGCTGCGCGACGCCGACCGCGCCGTGCGCTCGACCCAGACGGCCATGGCCTCCGCCGCGCGCGTCACGGACCGGCTCGAGAAGGACCTGCCCGAGGTCACGGCCAAGCTCGGGACCGCGCTCGAGTCGCTCGCGGGGGCGGCGAACGAGATCCGCACCGTCGCGCGCAGCAACGGCGACGCGCTGCACGAGACGCTGCGCGACGGCCAGGAGGTGATGGGCGCGGCGAAGAGCAGCTGGCTGATCCGCGACTACATCGAGTCGCCGGCGATGCGCACGCTGCCGGTGGACAGCTTCGAGTCGTTCGGCGCCGCGCCCGAGGTCAAGGCCGTGAAGGCCACGCGCTGACCATGCGTCGCGGCGCTCGCACGGCGGCGCTCGCGTGCGCGCTGCTCGCCGCCTGCGGATCGCAGCCGGCGAAAACCAAGCCGCCCGCCCTCTCGGCCGCGCTCGACGCCAACCGCCGCGCCGAGGCGCAGCTGCGCGCCGGCGACCTCGAGGGCGCCGCGCGCGGCTACAGCCAGGCGCTGCGTGCGTCGCAGGCGCTCGAGGACGCCGACGGCATCGCCGCCAACGCCGTCAACCTGTCGATCGTCTACCAGCGCCTCGGCAGGCTCGCCGAGGCCCGGGCCAGCCTCGCTCCGGTGCTCGAGCAGCCGAACCTGAGGTTCGCACCCGAGCGCCTCGCGCAGACGGCGCTGCGCCGCTCGCTGATCGACCTGGACGAGCGCCGTTACGCGAGCGCCGCGGAGTGGGCCGGGCGCGCGGAGTCGCAGTGCGACGCGTGCCCGCTGTCGGCGGCCATCCACAACGTGAAGGGCCAGCTGGCGCTCGAGGCCGGGCGCCTCGACGCCGCGGGCGCGGGGGCCCAGCGGGCCCTCGACGCGAGCCGCGCGTCGGGCGATCGCGCCGAGACCGCGAACGCGCTGCGCCTGATGGGACTCGTCGCGCTGCGCTCGGGCGACGGGACGGCCGCGACCGCGCGCATCGGCGAGGCGCTCGCCATCGATCGCGACCTCGCCGCCTCGCGCAAGATCTACCTCGACCTCGTCGGCCTCGGCCGGGCGAGCGTGCTGCTCGGCGAGCGCGACGCCGCGCGCGGCTACTACGAGCGCGCCCTCGCGGTAAGCCGGGCCGAGCGCGATACCCGCGGCATCGCCGAGGCGAGCGGGCTCATCAGGACCCTCGAGCAGAAGCCGGCGTCGCAATAGCCGCGCCTTCACGCGGCCGCGGATCCCCGGATCGTCCAGAGATAGATCGTGCTGTCGCCGACGCTCAACACGCTGTCGGGCGGCCACTCCGTCCCCATGCCGAACTTGTGCGAGACGACGCGCGCGCCCGGACGGAGCTCCGAGCGCAGCTTGGGCATGAGCCTGCGGTTCAGCGACTCGTACAGATACAGCGTCACGACCGTGGCCGGGTGGAGGTCGGTACCGAACAGGTCGCCGCGCTCGAACCGGACCCGCTCCTCGACGCCGGCGCGCTCCGCGTCGTGCCGGGCGCGGATGAGCGGCGCGGGGTCGATGTCGACGCCGTAGCCGCGCGCGCCGTACCGGGCGGCGGCGGTGATGACGATGCGGCCGTCGCCGCAGCCGAGGTCGTAGACCAGGTCGGCGGGGCCGACGCGCGCCAGCTTCAGCATCGCCTCGACCACGGGCTCGGGCGTCGGAAAGTACGGCACCTCGGGAATGAGCGTGGGCGACTCGCCGCCGGTGATGACCGTCGGCTCGCCGCGGCGCAGCAGCGAGCAGCCGGCGAGGGACGCCGCGCCCGCCGCGAGGAAGCCGCGCCGGTTCACGCGCCCGTCCGCGCCGCGCCGGGTCGCGGGAAGAAGGCGAGCATCACCGCGCCGACCGCGAGCACCGCCAGGCCCACGACGGCGTGCTGACGGTGATACGCCAGGCTCGAATAGAGCAGGTACGCGCACGTGAGCACGAACAAGCCGGGCAACACGGGATAGAACGGGACGCGGAACGGCCGCGGCGCCGCCGGCTCCTTCGCGCGCAGCACGAACAGCGCCACGCCCGTCAGCAGGAAGAAACCCCAGAAGACGGGCAGCGAATATTCCACCAGGCCCTTGAAGCCGGCGTTGTACACCGCGCCGAAGACGACCAGCGCGAACGCGATCGCGCCCTGCGCGAGCATCGCGTTGCGCGGCGAGCCGCTCGCGTCGTGCCAACGCCCGAGCCAGGCGAAGGCGGGCCAGTCGCGCCCGAGCGCGTAGTTCGAGCGCGCACCGACGATCATCGAGCCGTTCACCGACGTGATCGCCGAAATGGCGATCATGATCGAGATCAGCTTCTCGCCGAAGCCGCCCCAGCTGCGCTTCAGCAGGTCGGCTGCGACGGCGTCGGAACGCGCCATGGCGTCGAAGCCGAGGCCCTTGGCGTAGGCGACGTTCACCAGCACGTACAGGACCGTGATGAGACCGATCGAGTACAGCAGCGCGCGCACCATGTTGCGGCGCGGATCGCGCACCTCGGCCGAGATGTACGCGGCATCGTTCCAGCCGCCGTAGGTGAAGAGCACGAATACCATCGCGGACCCGACGCCGGCCCCGAAATACCAGGGATTGTCCGACCCCGCCGGAGCCGCGGGCGCGCCGCCGCCGGGAGCGGCGAAAAAGAGACCCGCGACGACGATGATCACGAGTCCGCTCGCCTCGAGGAAGGTGAAGATGTCCTGCGTCGCCTTCCCCTCGCGGATCCCGAGGTAGTTCACCGCGGTGAGCGCGACCACGATGATGCCCGCCCAGACGGGCGAGGAATGCGCGCCGAGCGGGATCACGCGCGACATGTAATCGCCGAACAGGTACGCGAACACGGCGATCGAGCCGGCGACGATCACCGTCATGCGCGCCCATCCGTACAGGAACGCGAGGCGCCGCCCGAAGGCGCGGCCGAGGAAGTGGTACTCGCCGCCCGCGCTCGGGTACGCGGTCGCGAGCTCGGCGTAACACAGCCCGCCGATGATGGAGAACACGCCGCCCGCGACCCACACGGTCACCATCAGGCCCGGGCTCTGGACGGCGCCCGCGACGATCGCCGGCGTACCGAAGATTCCCGCGCCGATGATCAGCCCGACGATGATCGCGGTCGCGTCGCCCAGGCCGAGAACCGGCCTGGGAGCTGACTCTCGTGCTGGCTCCTGCATGGCGCGGGATTTTACCTACAGGACCAGAAACCCGTCCTCGCTCGGATTGCGCCGGCGCAGCGACGGGAACGACTTCTGCAGCTGCAGCCCGAACCTGACGTTGGCCGACAACGCGCGCGCCTTGAGCTCGTCCCACGCGATGCGCTCCGGACCGCCCTTCACCGCGAACGCGATCAGGTTGTCCTTGTCCTCGGCCATGAGCAGCGTCGGGTATCGGCCGAAGGCCTTTTCGATGCGCGCGAGATACGCGTCCATCTTGCGCGCGTCGGCCATGAAGTTGACGACCATGACGCCGGCCTCGCGCAGCGACGCGAAGGCCGCGTCGTAGAACGGCTGCGTGGCGAGCGCCTCGGGGGTCTCGCCGTCCTCGAAGCCGTCGACGATCAGCACGTCGGCGGACGCGGGCCGCTCGGGCACGACCGCGGCGCCGTCGGCGACGACGACCTCGAGCCGCTCGTCGTCCTGCGGAAAATGGAAATACTCGCGCGCGATGCTCACCACCTCGGGGTTGATCTCGACCACCGAGACGCGGGTCTCGTGCATGCGCTGGTGGACGAAGCGCGCCAGCGAGCCGCCGCCCAGGCCCACCATGAGCAGGTCGCGCGGCCGCGGGCAGAACAGCAGGAACGCCATCATCGCGCGCACGTAGTCGAGCTCGAGCCGGTCGGGCTCGTCGATGCGCAGCCCGCTCTGGATCGCCTCGCCGCCGATGTGCAGGTAGCGCACGCCGTCCTCCTCGACGATCTGGATCCCGGAATCGCGTCCGACGGGCCACCGGCGCGCGCGCTGCTTTGCTCCCACGAGCTCTCTCTTCCGCGACAGTACAATGCGACCGCACCGATGATCGCGGAAAGGACCCCGGTATGCAATGCCTGCGACGCTGCCTGCTCGGTTTCGTCTGCGCGTGCGCGGCGCTCGCCGGCGCCACGGCGCTGGGCGCCTACTACGTCGGCGGCTGGCTGAGCGCCGCGGACGCGCCCGAGAAGGCGGGGGCCATCCTCGTCCTCGGCGGCGATTCCTCGCGGGCGCTCGAGGCCGCCGACCTGTACTACGCGGGCTTCGCGCCGAAGATCTACCTCAGCGCGCCCATGCGCGAGACGCGCGAGCGCCTGCTCGCCTCGGTCGGCGTCGACATGCCGGACGACGAAAGCACGATGCGGCGCGTGCTCGCCGCGCGCGGCGTGCCGCCAAGCGCCGTCGAGCTGCTCGCGCGCGACATGGTCAGCACGGTGCAGGAGGCGTCGACCGCGGCGCAGCGCCTGGCCGGCGTCCCGGGCCCGCTGCTCATCGTCACGTCGCCCTATCACGTGCGGCGCGCGCGCATCGTGTTCCGCGCCGCGATGCCGGCGCGCGAGCTGCGCGTCATCGGCAGCCGCTACGATCCCATCCCGAAGGACTGGTGGACCGACCAGACCGCGGCGCGCAACGTGGTCCTCGAGACGGCCAAGCTCCTCTACTATTTCGCGGGCGGACGCTTCTCGGCGGTCTCCACCTCGACCAGGCAGTCGTAGAAGGTCGCGCCGCGGCCGAGGTCGGTGAGCGCCTGCGAGGTGACCTCGTTCGCGTTCGCGCCGTCGCCGGAGAGCTTCTTCCACCACACCGAGAGCGCGACCACGACGCCCGGCCTCGCGGCGTCGGACACGCGGGCGCGGGCGGTGAACGAGCCGCGGTCGTTGAAGATGCGCACCGTCGCGCCGTCCTGGATCCCGCGCGACCTGGCGTCATCCGGGTGGATGTCCAGGCCGGGCGCCCCCGCCTCGGCGATCGCGAACGGCAGGTTCGCGAACGACGAGTTCAGGAAATGCCGGTTCGGCGGCGAGATCATCGCCAGGGGATATCGCGCCGCGAGCGCCGGGTTGGACGCCACGGACTCGCGCGGCGGAACGAAAGCCGGCAGCGGGTCGACGCCCATCTTCTTCGCCGTTTCGCTGTAGAGCTCGCACTTGCCCGAAGGCGTCGGGAAGCCGCCGTGGGCGAACGGCGCGAACGACCCGGGAACGTCGAGCCGCTTCCAGCCGTCGCGCTTCAGCGCGTCCCACTCGATGCCGCGGCCGTAGGGGCCGGCGAGCGCGAGCGCCTGGCGGCACACGTCCTCGTCCGCGTCGTAGAGGCACTCGTCCTCGAAACCCATTTTCCGCGCGAGACGGCGGAACACCTCGCTGTTCGGCAGCGACTCGCCGAGCGGCGAGATCGCCGGGTTGTTCGCCATGAAGTACAGGTGGCCGTAGGCGCCGTGCACGTCGGTCTGCTCGAGCTGCGTCGTCGCGGGCAGCACGATGTCGGCGTAGTCGCAGGTATCGGTCAGGAAGATGTCGTGCACGACGGTGAACAGGTCGTCGCGCGAGAAGCCGCGGATCACCTTGCGCGACTCGGGCGCGACCGCGACCGGATTCGAGTTGTAGACGTAGAGCGCGCGGATCGGCGGCGCCGCGTCGTTCAGCGCGTCGCCGATGGCGCTCATGTTGATCGTGCGCGGCCTCGGGCAGCGCGATTTCGCGAGCAGGTCGGGGCGTCCGAGCTTCGCCGTGTCGACGCCGAAGAACCCGGCGGTCGTCAGCACCACGCCGCCGGCGGCATCGCGCCACGCGCCCACGAGCGCCGGAAGGCAGGCGATCGTGCGCGCCGCCATGCCGCCGCCCGACGTGCGCTGCATGCCGTAGTTGAGCCGGATCGCCGCGGGCTTCACCGTCGCGTACTCGCGCGCGAGGCGCACGATCGTCTGCGTCGGCAGGCCCGTGATCCGGGACACGAGCTGCGGCGGGTATTCCGCGAGCCTTTGCTTCAGCGCGTCGAAGCCGACGGTGTAGCGCGAGACGTAGTCCTCGTCGACGAGCCCCTCGGCGACGATGACGTGCATCATCGCGAGCGCGAGCGCGCCGTCGGTCCCGGGCAGCGGCGCGACGTGCTCGCTGCACTTCTCGGCGGTGAGGCTGCGGTACGGGTCGATCGCGATCACTCTTGCGCCGCGGCGCTTCGCCTCCTGCACGCGCGACCACAGGTGCAGGTTCGAGACGATCGGGTTCGAGCCCCAGATGAGGATCAGCCTGGCGTCCTCGAAGCGCTCGGGGTCCATTCCGACCGAGCCGCCGAGCGTGATCGCCATCCCGGCCTTGCCCGCGGAGGAGCAGATCGTGCGGTCGAGGAGCGACGCGCCCAGGCGATGGAAGAAGCGCTTGCCCATCGCGTGCCACTGCACGTAGCCCATGTGGCCGGCGTAGTCGTAGGGCAGGATCTGCTGCGGGTCCTCGGCGGCGAGCGCGGCGAATCGCGCGGCGATCTCCGCGAGCGCGTGGTCCCACGAGACGCGCTCGAACCGGCCCTCGCCCTTCGCCCCGACGCGCTTCATCGGGAAGAGCACGCGCTCCTTGCTGTACGTGCGCTCGAGATAGCGCGCGACCTTGGTGCACAGCGTCCCGGCGGTGAACGGATGGTCCTTCGCGCCCTCGACCTTCACCGCGACGCCGTTCTCGACCGTGATCTCCAGCGCGCAGGTGTCGGGACAGTCGTGCGGGCACGCGGCGCGCACGACCCTGCGCTCGGACGGGGCTTTCTTGACGGGAGCCTGCATGGCTCCCCGAATTCTACGCCCTCGCCCCGCGCCTCACATCGTGCGGCGGAAGAAGCGGGAGCGGATCGCCTGGCCGATGCGGTAGACGGCGTGCCGCGCCGCCGCCATCACGCCGCCCATCAGCAGGAAGCCGTGGATCTGCCCCTCGAAGCATTCGTACGTCACCGCGACGCCAGCGTCGGCGAGCCGCCGCGCGTAGGCCTCGCCCTCGTCGTGCAGCGGATCGAAACCCGCGGTCACGACGTACGCCGGCGGCAGCCCCGACACGTCGCGCGCGCGCAGCGGCGAGGCGCGCCAGTCGGCCGCGTCCTCCTCGGCGCCGAGATAGTGACCGCGGTACCAGCGCATGTCCTCGCGCGTGAGACCGTAGCCTTGCGCGAGGCGCGCGTACGAGGCGCTCTCCAGGCCGAGATCGGTCACCGGATAGAAGAGCACCTGCAGCGCGGGCGCCGGCCCTCCCGCGTCGCGCGCCATCAGCGCGGCGACGGCGGCGAGGTTGCCGCCCGCGCTGTCGCCGCCGACGACGATGCGCTCCGGATGCGCGTCGAGCGCCGCGGCGTTCGCGAGCACCCACGCGAGCGCCGCCGCGGCGTCGTCGACCGCGGCGGGAAAGCGGTGCTCGGGCGCGAGCCGGTAGTCGACCGAGACGACCGCGCAGCGCGCGTGGTTCGCGATGCCGCGGCACACCGTGTCGTGCGTATCGAGGTCGCCGCACACCCAGCCGCCGCCGTGGAAGTACACGAGGCACGGCAGCGGCGCGCCCGCTTCGGCGCCGTAGCCGCGGTAGTAGCGCGCCGGGACCGCGCCCGCGGGTCCCGGGATCTCGAGGGCGCGCGTCTGCGCCACTTCCGGCGTCGCGGGGGCGAGCGCGCGGCGCGAATCGCGGTACGCGCGGCGCACCGCGGCGAGGTCCGACGGCTCGGGCGCGCTCGCGCGCGCCGCAGCGTCCAGGTACGCGCGCGCCTGCGGGTCGAGCTTGGGCGCCGCTTCGCCGAGCGCCTCGCTCATCGGGCCGCCCTGCGGATCAGGCCGGCGCCGGCGCGCCGCGGCGCTTCAGCGCGAACCAGGCGACCGTCACGGCGATCGCGGCGGCGACGGGCACCGCGAGCAGGTTGAGGGTGCGCCACCCGTTCGTCTCGAGCAGCAGCCCCGAGCTGAACGACGACGTCCCGAGCACCACGAAAATGATCAGGTCGTTCACGCCCTGGGTCTTCGCGCGCTCCGAGGGCCGGGCCGCGCCCGCAATCAGCGTCGTGCCGCCGATGTACAGGAAGTTCCAGCCGACGCCCAGCGTGACGAGCGCGAACCAGAAGTGCGGCACGCTGATCCCGGAGAGCGCGATGCCGATCGCGACGAATTGCAGCGCGACGCCGGCGAGCATCACGCTCGCGACGCCGAAGCGGCGGATGAGATTTCCCGTGAACAGCGACGGGCCGAACATGCCGATGACGTGCCAGCCGATCACCGTCGCGGCCGCGCCGTAGGGATGCCCGCACACCGCCATCGCGAGAGGCGAGGCGGTCATGAGCAGGTTCATCGTGCCGTAGCCGAGCGCGGCGGCGATGACGGCGACGACGAACTGCGGCTGCGCCATGATGGCGCTCAAGGGACGCGCCGGCTCGGCCGCGGCCGACTCCTGGACCGGCGGGATCTCGAGCAGCCGCAGCAGCCCGATCGCGAGCAGCAGGAAGCCGATCAGCGCGAGGTAGGCGCCGAGATACAGGGTCGGCAGCAGGCCCACCGTGAGCTTGCTCGTCTCCGGGCCGATGATCCCGCCCACGAGCCCGCCCGCGAGGACCAGCGAGATCGCCTTCGGCCTGAACTCCGGGCTCGCCGAGTCGGCCGCGGCGAACCGGTAATATTGCGCGAACGCGTTGTACACCCCGAAGACCGTGGTCCCGAGGCACAGCATCCAGAAGCTCGCGGCGTAGAGCGCCGCGGCGCACGCCGCCGCGCCGAGGATTCCGATCAGCGCTCCGAGCGTGAAACCCGCGCGCCGCCCCACCGCTTTCATGAGCAAGGACGCGGGGAACGTCGTCAGCGCCGCGCCGAGCACCCACCCGGTGACGGGCAAGGTCGCGAGCGCCTTGTTCGCGGCGAGCTCGTAGCCCGCGAGCCCGTTGAGCGCGATGACGGTGGAATTGTTCGTGAACAGGAGCGCCTGGCACGCGGACAGCACGGCCACGTTTTTTTTCGCGATTTCCATGGGGTTGCCGCCGGGGGTGACAGGCGATTGTCAGGGTCGACGTCGCGTCATTATAGCGAACGCGCGGCTCCAGCGCGGCGCGAGCGGCGGGTCGCGCCGCTCGAAAAACGCCTTTCTTTCCCTCGAAAAACCGCTCTCGGGTGGTTGACTTTTCCCTCGGGTTGCAGCACTCTCGCGTTGCCCGTACGCCACAGTGCGGTGTCCCTACCAGCCGGTAATTAGAGGAGAGAATACGATGGCCAAGAAGAAATCGAGCAAGAGAAAACCGAACGCAGCGTTCATGAAGGCCATGACCCCGAGCGCGGCGCTCGCCGAGGTCGTAGGCTCCAAGCCGATGCCGCGCACCGAGGTGACCAAGAAGATCTGGCAATACATCAAGCGCAAAGGCCTGCAGGACAGCAAGAACCGCAGGAACATCAACGCCGACGACAAACTGAAGGAAGTGTTCGGCGGCAAGAAGACGGTCTCGATGTTCGAGATGACCAAGCTGGTCAACAAGCACCTGAAGTAACCCGCTCCCCTACAAAAACGCGGGGCGCCCTCGGGCGCCCCGTGTGCTTTTGTGCCCGGCCGTGCGCGCCGCGGCTCAGTGCTTGCGCTTGTAGTCCTCGATCGCCTCCTTCAATTCGGTGTACTCCTCGCAGCGGAAGAAGCAGATCTTGTCGAGCTGCTTGAGGTGCTCCTCGGCCTTCGGCAGGTCGTTCACCATGAGATAGGCCTCGCCGATGTACTCGTGCGTGGCCTTGTGCTTCGGATCGATCTTCAGCGCCTCGTTGTAGTGCTTGAACGCGAGGTCGAGGTTGCCGGACTTGCGGTAGCTGTAGCCGAGGTAGTTGTGGATGTCGGCGCTGTCCGGTTCCCGGGCGAGCGCGCGGTTGAAGCTCTCGAGCGCCGCCTTGTAGTCGTGCGCCTCGACGGCCTTCTTGCCCGCCTCGTAGTCGGGATTCGTCCGCACGCGCGGCGGCGCGGGCGAGCCGACGTCGCCGGCGGCCTGGACCTGCGCGAGCGGCAGCAGCAGAACGATCGCCGCGAGCGATATCAGGGTCTTCATCATCGGTGCCTCCTCGAGCGGGTTTCCCGCGCATTATAGGTGACGCGCAGCTCCGGGGAACTACGGCCCACCGGCGCTGTCCGTATTGGGCTCGGCGCCTCGCGCCATGGGAGATGAACCGCAATGGACGCCCACTTCGTCCAGTTCTACGAAGGCGACACCTTCCTCGTCGACGAGGTGAGCCGCTTCATCGGATCGGGCCTGCAGGCGGGAGACGCCGGGATCGTCATCGCCACCCCGCCCCACCGCGAGGCGCTCCAGGCCCGGCTGCGGCCGCCGGCCGGCGATCCGGGCTCGTACATCGTGCTCGACGCTCAGGAAACGCTGTCGCGCTTCATGCACGGCGGAAGCCCCGACGAGCAGCGCTTCCACGACACCGTCGGAGCCCTGGTGCGCGACGCCGCGGGCAACGGCGCTCGGCGCGTGCGGGCGTTCGGCGAGATGGTCGCGGTGCTCTGGGAAGAAGGCAAGCCCGAGGCGGCGATCCGCCTCGAGCAGCTTTGGAACGACCTGGCGACGCGGCACTCGTTCTCGCTCTTCTGCGCCTACCCGATGCGGGCCTTCGCCCGCAGCGAGGACGCCCGGGGCTTCATGCACGTCTGCGCCGAGCATACCCACGTGCGTCCGTCGGAGAGCATCGGCGTCCCGAGCGACGATCTCGAGGCGCGGAACCGCATCGTCGCGCGGCTGCAGCAGAGAGCGAGCGCGCTCGAGAGCGAGATCGCGCGGCGCAAGCAGACCGAGCAGGCGCTCGAGCGCCGCGAGCGCGAGCTCGCCGACTTCGTCGAGAACGCCGTCGAAGGGCTGCACAAGGTCGGCCCGGACGGCAGCATCCTGTGGGCGAACAGGGCCGAGCTCGACATGCTCGGCTACGCGCCGGAGGAGTACATCGGCCACCACGTGGCCGAGTTCCACGTCGACCGCGAATCCTGCGAGAAGCTCCTCGATTCGCTGAAGTGCGGCGCGACCGTGTACGACTATCCGGCGACGCTGCGCTGCAAGGACGGCTCGGTACGGCACGTGATGATCCACTCCAACGCGCTGGTCGAGAACGGGCGCTTCGCGCACACGCGCTGCTTCACGCGCGACGTCACCGACCGTCGGCGCCTGGAGGAGGAGCTGCACAAGCGCATGGACCAGCTCTCGGAGGTCGACCGGCGCAAGGACGAGTTCCTCGCCATGCTGGGTCACGAGCTGCGCAACCCGCTCGCGCCCATCGTGAACTCGATCGAGATCATGAAGCTGCAGGGCGACGATCCGAGGCGCATCACGCGCGCGCGCGAGATCATCGAGCGGCAGGTCGCGCTGATGACGCGGCTGGTCGACGACCTGCTCGACATCTCGCGCCTCACCAACGGCAAGATCGATCTGCGCAGGGACACGGTGTCGCTCGCCGCCGTCGTCGAGCGCGCGGTCGAGCTGGCGCGGCCGCAGATCGACGAGCGCGGACACCGGCTGTCCCTCGACATCCCGGGCGATCCCATCGCGCTCGACGCCGACGCCGCGCGCCTCTCGCAGGTGCTCGCCAACGTCCTGCACAACGCCGCGAAGTACACCAGCAACGGCGGGCACATCCGGGTCTCGGCGCGCCGCGCCGGTGACGAGGTCGTCCTCGCGGTGCGCGACAACGGCGTCGGCATGACCCCCGAGATGTGCGACCGGGCGTTCGACCTGTTCGTGCAGGGGCCCGACGCCCTGGCGCAGGCGCGCGGCGGCCTCGGCATCGGCCTCACGCTGGTGCGCACGCTCGTCGGGCTGCACGGCGGCCGCGTGAAGGCGCGCAGCGACGGGGCGGGCTGCGGCAGCGAGATCGAGATCCGGCTTCCCCTCGCCTACGCCCCGCCCGCGAGGCGCCGCGACCCCGACAACGCGCTCGCGGTGCCGCTGCGGCGCCGCCGGGTCCTGGTGGTCGACGACAACGCCGACGCCGCGCAATCGCTCGCCGAGTGCCTGCGGATGTCGGGCCACGAGGCGCGCTGCGCGAGCGACGGCGCGCGGGCGCTGGCCGAGGCCGAGTCGGCGCGGCCCGAGGTCGTGATCCTCGACATCGGCATGCCGACGATGGACGGCTACGAGGTCCTGAGGCGCCTGCGCGCGCTGCCGGGCGGTGCCTCGACAGTCATCATCGCGCTCACCGGGTTCGCGCAGGAGCGCGACGCCGCCTTCGCGATCGCCGAGGGCTTCGACCACCACTTCGCCAAGCCGCTCGACTTCGCGAAGCTCTCCGCGCTGCTGCAGTCCTAGGCCGACGGCGGCGCGAGACCGCGCGCGAGCGCGCGCACCGCGGCCGCCGCCTCGGCCGGCCGCTCGAACGGGAACAGGTGCCCGCCGGGGACGCGCACGACACGGAAATGCCGGCGCAGGTCGACCAGCCCGGGCCTGCGCATCTCGCTCGACTCCTCCCCGCACACGAAGCCGGCCGGCACGGCGAGCGCCGGGAGATCGTCCACGAGGTCGTGCGGGATGGTGCGGTAGATGCGGTACTCGACCTCGGGATCGAACGCGAGGCGCACGCGCTCTCCTTCGCGGCGCATGCCGAGCGTGACGTAGTCGCGCAGGCACTCGGGATCGAAGCCGCGGAAATTGCGCTTGCCGCGGAAGTGCTCGACCGCCTCCTCCACCGAGCTCCAATCCGAGCGACGCTCGCGGGTCGCTCCGGCGGGCGTGACGCGGTCGACCAGCCCGATGCGCTTCACCATCTGCAGCGCGGTGCCCGACCAGCGCTTCGGGATCGGCGAATCCATCACGACGATCGCGCGGAAGAGATCCGGGCGGCGCGCGGCCGCGCGCAGCGTGAGGAAGCCGCCGAGCGAGTGCCCGGCGGCGACCACCGGCTCGCGGTACGTGGATGCAACGTGCTCGATCAGCTCGTCGACGAGGTGCGGCCAGCCGTCCGTGACGGGATAGCGCGGGTCGTGGCCGATGCGCTCGATCCAGCCGATCTCGAAGTCGCGCTCGAGGCCGGCGAAGAACTTGCGGTAGCTCGGCGCGGGAAAGCCGTTCGCGTGCGAGAAGTGCAGGACCGGCCTGGATGTCAGGCGGTCAGCTCCTTCGAGCTCATCGAGTAGCGGAAGTTGTCGGGATCGAGGCTGTCGAGCCGCCCGGCCGAGGTCTCCGCCTGCGGGTACATGAGGAACGTGAGCTTCGCGTACTGCGAATGGGGCAGGGCGATGTCGTTCGCGGTGTTGAACGCGAGCCAGTTCATCTCCCAGGCGCCGAAGAGCTTCGGCCGCACCGCCTGCACCAGCGGGTCGTCGACCGTCGTCGGCTGCGCCCGCTCCTCGAGCACCACCTTGCGCACGTCGGCCGGGTCGACCGGGACCCAGCCGTAGGCTTCGAGGTAGACCTCCGCGCGGCAGTGCTGCGCGCGCGTGATGTTCTCGGTCCCCGCGCCGAGGCTGCGGTAGCCGAACTGCGACTTCGCCACGCGCACGCCGTAGACGTCGCGCGCGGGCAGCCCGGAGGCGCGCGCGAGGCCGACGTAGAGCGCGTTCAGGTCGGCGCACTTGCCGCCGAGGTTGCCGGTCTCGAGCATCGCCTTGATGTCGCCGGTGCCGCAGCCGCGCACCTTCGGGTCGCGGAAGGTGTTGTCGACGATCCACTCGTAGATCGCCTTCGCCTTGTCGTAGTCGCCACGGAGGCCGTTGGTGATCTCGCGCGCGGTCTGGAGCACGATGCCGTCGACCGGGATGTGCTCGGTCGGCGCGGTGTAGAAGCGGCGCTCCTCGGGCGTCAGCCGGTCGCCGACGCGCGTGAGCCGCGAGCCGAAGTCGACCGCGCGGTCGCGCGTCATGAAGCGGCTGTGCAGCTCGACGTAGGGCTTGTTCTCGGAATCCGGCCATTCCGCGTAGAGCATGCCGGCGCCGTACTTGCCGTCGTAGAGGATCTTCGCCGTGCTCGCGTTGCCCGACCAGCCGTTGTCGACCACCTTCTGGTAGGTCGAGTTCACCGAGGGCACCGGCAGCCAGACCTTGGTCGTGCCGCCCGGCACGAGGACGTCGACCCGCGTGGTGACCTCGAACATGCGCCAGCTCAGGGCCTGCCTGGGCTGGAACGGCAGCTGCTGCGCGGTCGCGAGCCGCGGCGCGGCCGCGGCGGGGAGCAGGGCGCCGGCCTTCAGAAAAGAGCGTCGATCCATGAATGAGCTCCTTGGGCTTCGGGTTCAGGGGGCTCGCCGGAACGGGCGATGCCGATATTATGCCCTGCCCGGCGCAACGCGACACGGGGCAGCAGCCCGCGCACGAGCCGCTCGACGCCCGGGGAGTCCCAGGCGGCGTCGCCGACCGCGGAGTAGCGGATTCGCTGGTCGGCGTCGATCAGGAAGCTCACCGGCAGCACGCGCACGCGCCACGCCCGCGCGGCCGAGCCGTCGCGGTCGAGCAGGAACGTGAACG
>Ga0070741_10005096_pt1 | contig 29676 bp, 25 predicted proteins | sample Coa_R1_4_FD_66440 | JGI IMG/M metagenome (GOLD analysis project Ga0070741, IMG submission 66440) | Surface soil microbial communities from Centralia Pennsylvania, which are recovering from an underground coalmine fire - Coalmine... | ecosystem: Environmental > Terrestrial > Soil > Unclassified ... | reverse complement strand
GGGACGAACGAGATCATCACGACGCTGATGATGTCGTTCATCGGCGTCGACCTGGCCAACATCCTGATCAAGGGACCCTTCCAGGATCCCGCGGTGAACATCCCGCAGACGCGCGTCCTCGACTTCGACAAGATGCTGCCCGCGATCCCGGGCACGCGGATCCACATCGGCCTCCTCGTCGCCTTCGGCGCGGTCCTCGTCGTGCACTTCCTGCTCACCCGGACGTCGTGGGGGCTGCGGCTGCAGATCATGGGCGCGAACCCGCGCGCGGCGAAGCACGTCGGCGTGAACCTGCCGCGGCTGATCGTCACCGGGTTCCTCGTCTCGGGGTTCCTCATCGGCCTGGCGGCGGCGGTCGACTTCCTCGGCCTCTGGGGCTACATCCGCGGCGGCCAGAACCCGGCCTACGGCGACACCGTGATCCCGTTCGTCTTCCTCGCCCGCCTGAACGCGCTGGCGGTCGTCCCGTTCATCGCGTTCTTCTCCGTCCTCTCGGTCGGCGGCGACCTGGCGGCGACGAACGCGAACCTCTCGACCGACTTCCTGCTGGTGCTGGTCGGGCTGATCCTCCTGTTCATGACCGTGATCGAGTACCTGGGCCGCCGCCGCGACCTGGGCGGCACCTACCTGCCGCCCGGCCTGCGCGAGGCGCTACGCGCACCGCTCTTCCGGAGGCGCCGGACGTGATCGTCGCGAGCCAGATCTGGACGGACATCTTCTGGACGAGCGTCGTCGCCGGCGGCCTGCTCGCCGGCATCCCGCTGATGTTCACGGCGCTCGGCGAGACGATCTCCGAGCGGGCCGGCGTCCTGAACATCGGCCTCGAGGGGATGATGCTGCTCGGCGCCTACGTCGGCTTCGTCGGCGCCCACTACGGCGGCTCGGTCTGGGTCGGGTTCCTGAGCGGGATCGGCGGCGGGATGGTCGCCTCGGTGTTCATGATCGCGCTCTGCGTCTGGCTCGGCCTCGACCAGATCGTGGTCGGGATCGCGATCACGCTCGCCGGGGAGGGGATCACGAGCGTCCTCCAGCAGGCCGAGTTCGGCTCGAGCTACCCCCGGCTGGGCGCGACGCCGACCGTCTCTATCCCGCTCCTGCACCGGATGCCCGTGCTGGGGACGAGCCTGTTCGAGCAGCCGCTGCTCGTCTACCTCGCCTTCGTCTTCGTCGGCGTGCTCGCCTGGGTGTTCCGGCGGACGAACGTCGGCCTCAACCTGCGCGCGGCGGGCGAGAAGCCCGAGGCGCTCGACGCGGCCGGGGTCAGCGTCGTCGCGACCAGGAGCTGGGCGGTGCTCGCGACCGGCGCGCTCGCCGGGCTCGGCGGCGCCTACCTCTCGGTCGTGGCGGCGGGCATCTTCACGCCGTTCATCACCCAGGGGCAGGGGTTCATGGCGATCGTGATCGCGATGCTCGGCCGTGGCCGGCCGCTCTGGGTGCTGCTCGGCTCGTTCCTGTTCGGCATCGCGCTCTCCCTGTCCGACTCGCTCCAGCTCGCCGGGATCGACATCTCCACCGACGTCGTGCACATGCTCCCGTTCGCCGCGATCATCGTCGCCCTGATCCTCTTCGCCCGGCGCTCCTACCTCCCGCCCGCCCTCGCGCTGCCGTACGTCCGCGGTGCGCGCTGAAAGGAGAACCATGCGTGACCCCGACTTCACCCTGTCCGCCGGCCCCGTCTCGGCGACCCCGCACGTGCTCGCCGCGCTCGGCTCGCCGATCGTCTACCACTACGACCCCTCGTTCATCGAGCGCTTCCGCGCCACCGAGCGGAAGCTGGCCGACGTGTTCCTGACCCGGAACGACGTCCTGCTGATGCAGGGCGAGGCGGTGCTCGGGCTCGAGGCGGCCGCGCGCGGCCTCGTGCAGCCCGGGACGAAGGTGCTGAACCTCGTCCAGGGCGTCTTCGGCAAGGGGATGGGCTACTGGCTGAAGGACTTCGGCGCCGAGCTGCACGAGCTCGAGGTCGCGTACAACGACGCGGTCGACCCCGCCGACGTCGAGCGCTACCTCGACGAGCACCCGGGGATCGAGCTGGTCACGGCCGTCCATTCCGAGACGCCCTCGGGGACGGTCTGCGACGTGTCGGCGATCGGGCCGATCGCCCACGCCCGCGGCGCGCTGACGCTGATCGACTGCGTCTCGTCGCTCGGCGGGATCGAGTTCCGCACCGACGACTGGCACGTGGACGTCGCGGTCGCCGGCGCGCAAAAGTGCCTCGGCGGCCCTCCCGGCATGTCGCTGATGACCGTCAGCGAGGCCGCCTGGGAGCGGATCCGCGCGAACCCGGCGGCCCCGCGGGCGTCGTTCCTCTCGATGCTCGACTGGAAGGAGCAGTGGATCGACGGCGTGAAGTTCCCGTTCACGCCGTCGGTCTCCGAGCTCTTCGGCGTCGAGGCCTCGGTCGACGAGCTCCTCGACGAGGGGCTCGACGCGTCGATCGCGCGCCACGAGCGCTCGGCCGCCGCCTGCCGCGCGGGCGTACGCGCGATGGGGCTCGAGCTGTGGCCCCGCAGCGACGAGATCGCCGCAGCCTGCGTGACCGCGATCGCGGTGCCCGACGGGCTCACCGACGTGCAGGTGCGTGCCCACTGCCGCGAGCGCTACGGCGTGATGGTCTCCGCCGGCCAGGGTGCCGGGAACCTCGTCCGGATCGGCCACATGGGGACGTCCGCCCGCGGCCTGCACCCGGTCGTCGGCCTGGCCGCGCTCGGGCGCACGCTCGCCGACCTGGGCACGCCGGTGGAGACCGGCGCCGGCGTCGAGGCGGCGCTCGCCGAGCTGTCGGAGACGGCCCGGGCGGTCGCGTGATCTTCGACTCGCACATGCACGTCGGCTCGTTCGAGTCGATGTTCGGCGTTTCCCTCGACCGGGACGGGATCGACGCGCTGATGCGTGAGCACGAGATCTCGAACGGCGTCGTGTTCTACCCGGACAACGGGTACGTGCGCGAGGTGGTCGAGTCGATCCCGGGGCTGTACGCGCTCGCCTGGGGAAACCCCCGCGTGCCCGGCAACCTCGAGGAGGTGGCGGAGCTGCTCGACCACCCGAAGTTCCTCGGGCTGAAGCTCCACCCGCTGATCGACGGGTTCCTCCCGAACGACCCGTCGGTCCACCCGCTGATCGAGCTGATCCTCGAGCGGGACCAGCCCGTCCTGCTCCACTGCGGTCATCCGATCTTCACGCTCCCGTGGAGCATCGAGGAGCTCGCCGTCCGGTTCCCCGACGCGAAGATCGTGATCGGCCACATGGGACACGGCAACGTCGTCTACATCAACGGCTCGATCGACGTCGCCCTGCGCAACCCGAACGTCTACCTGGAGACCTCGGGGATGCCGATGCACACGAAGATCCGCGAGGCGTACGAGCGCGTCGGCGAGACCCGGGTGCTGTTCGGCACGGACGTTCCGTTCCACCACCCGGTCGTCGAGATCGCCAAGGTGCGGGTGAGCGGCCTGCCGCCCGAGGGCGTCGAGCGGGTGCTCAGCCGGAACGGCCGCCTCCTCTTCTTCGGCGACGAGAACGCGACCGCGCCGGTGGCCGCGTGACGCTGCCTCCGTTCGACCTGCACCGCGTCCGCTCCGTGGACGAGGCGCGGGAGCTGCTCGGCCGCTACGGCGACGACGCGGCGGTGCTCTGCGGCGGCACCGAGCTCCTGCTCCTGCTGAAGCTCGGGTTCGCCGCCTACGGCCACCTCGTGGACATCAAGGGCATCGAGGAGCTCGGCGGCGTCCGTGCCGAGAACGGGACGCTCGTGATCGGCGCGACGGCGACGCACCGCGAGATCGAGCGCGCTCCCGCCGTGCTCGACCGCCTGCCCGCCCTGGCGGCGATGGAGCGCGACGTCGCCAACATCCGCGTCCGCAACGTCGGCACGCTCGGTGGCAACCTCTGCTTCTCCGACCCCCACTCCGATCCCGCGACCTTCCTGCTCGCGCTCGACGCCGAGATCGAACACAGCGGCGGCAGGACGGCGATCCCGGACTTCCTCGTCGGGCCGTACGAGACCGCGCTCGCGCCCCGCGAGCTCCTCCACGCCGTGCGGATCCCGATTCCCGCGCCCGGCACGGGGATCGCGCACCGGAAGCTCTCCTTCCACGAGCGCCCGGCGGCGACCGTCGCGGCCGCGATCGGCGTCGAGGGCGGCGTGATCTCGTCGGCGCGGATCGCGGTGGGGTCGGTCGGAGCGCGGGCGGTGCAGGCGGACGCCGCCGCCGCGCGTCTCGCCGGCGCGGCCGTGGACGACGCCGGCGCGACCGCGGAGGCCGGCGAGCTCGCCGCGGAAGCGGCCGGCGCGGTCGAGGACGCCAACGGCTCTGTGGAGTACAAGCAGCAGCTCGTCCGGGTGCTGGTCGAGCGGTGCGTCGCGGCCGCGGTGGCGGCGCGCTGAGACCAGGAACCGGTCGGGTGCCGGCCGAGCCGGCACCCGATGCAGGTCCGCCGTCAGCTCAGGACGAGCGAGAGGTCGTCCGCCCCCGCGAGGCTGTAGTTCGCGTGGTCGGTGAACGTCACCGTGATCAGCACGGATGCCGTCCCGGCCGGGACCGTGCCGCTCCTCGTCCGGAACGCCATGTCCTGGCCCGCGATCGTCGAGTCGGGGCCGATCCGGAGCGCCGCGAGCGTCTTGCCGGCGGCGTCGGTGAACTGCGCCCGCACGGACGCGGTGTTCGTTCCGTAATTCCCGAGCCAGCCGCTGAGCGTCACCTTGTGCCGTGCGGCGGCGGCGGGAAGCTTGATCGTCTGCGTGCCGACGGTCGCCTTCGCCCGGGTCGCCTCGGGCGTCGTGCCGCCGAAGAAGTAGTTCTTGCCCCTGGTCTTCGAGCCCTTCGAATTGGCGTTGAACCAGCCGACCCCGAACCCGGTGTAGGCGGCGGCGCCGAACTGGCCCGACACGTTCGTCCAGTGCGGAACGTTCCCGAGGGCTCCGACCGCGGTCAGGCCGCGTCCTGCCTCGGCGCCCGGGTTGAGGATCAGGTTCTTGCCGCAGAAGCCGCAGGCAGCGGACGACGCCGAGCCGACGCCCGCCAGGGCGAGGGCCGCGGCGGCGGCGGCCGCAACCGCGAGCGCCGGGCGCCGGGCGCCGGCATGCATGAATCGACGGTGCTGGGGATGCATGGTGCCTCCGATCGTCGTGGATCGAACCGATTGAAGCGATGGCCCGCATAGGACCCGCATAGCCGCGCCGCCTACAATCGAGACCGTCTCGTGAGCACAGGGGGCGTCGAATTCCGCGTGCTCGGCCCTCTCGACGTCAGCGTGGACGGGGAGCCGATCGAGCTGACCGCCCCACGGCCCCGCGCGCTGCTCGCGGCCCTGATCCTCCGGGGCGGGAGCGTCGTCCCGGCCGAGTCGCTCGCGGAGGCGCTGTGGAGCGGATCGCCGCCCGCCTCGGCCGCGAGCGTCCTGCGCGTCTACGTGACCCAGGTCCGCCGCGCGCTCGGAGACGGGCGCGTCGTCACGCGGGCGCCGGGCTACCAGCTCGTCGTCGAGGACGGCGAGCTCGACGCCCACCGCTTCGAGCAGCTGCTCGGGGACGGGCGGCGTGCGCTGGCGGACGGCAATCCGCGCCTGGCGCGCAGCCTGCTCGCGCGAGCGCTCGAGCTCTGGCGCGGCGACGCCCTGTCCGACGTCGCAGCCGAGGGCTTCGTCCGCGACGAGGCCGCACGGCTCGACGACCTCCGGCTCGCCTGCCTCGAGAGCCGCCTGGACGCCGACCTGCAGCTCGGTCGCCACGACGGCGTGCTCGCCGAGCTGGAGCAGCTCGTGTCCGCCCACCCGCTGCGCGAGCGCCTCCGCGGCCAGCTCATGCTGGCGCTCTACCGCGCCGGGCGCCAGGCCGACGCGCTCGAGGTCTACCGCGCGGGGCGGGCGGTGCTCGTCGAGGAGCTCGGCCTCGAGCCGGGGAAGCCGCTGCGCGAGCTCGAGCGCCGCATCCTCGAGCAGGATCCGGCGCTGGACGCCGACCTCGCCGAGCGCCGGCCCGCACGGCTGCCCGTCCCGTCGACGCGCACGGTGGGCCGCGACCGGGAGCTGTCGGCCGTCGTCCGGCGACTGCTCGACCCGGGCACGCGCCTGCTCACGCTGCTCGGGCCCGGCGGGATCGGCAAGACGCGGCTGGCGGTCGAGGCCGCGCACCGGCTCGACGACGAGCTCGCCGACGGCGCCGTGCTCGTCGACCTGGCGCCCGTCGCCGACCCTGCGCTCGTGCTGCCGGCGATCGGCAGGGCGCTCGGCCTCCGCGAGGGCCCCGAGCCGTGGCCGGAGGCTCTCGCCGCTCACCTCCGCGAGGTGGAGCTGCTGCTGGTGCTCGACAACCTCGAGCATCTCGTCGACGCCACCGCTCCGCTCGGAGACCTCCTCGCCGCGGCGCCGCGGCTGACCGTCCTGGCGACGAGCCGGCGCGTCCTGCGCCTTGCCGCCGAGGAGATCTTCGAGGTCAACCCGCTCGACCGATCCGCGTCGCTCGAGCTGCTCGCCGAACGGGTCGTCGCGGCGCTCGCCCGCTCCGAGCCCGAGCGCGCCTCGCTCGACGCGATCAGCTCCCGGCTCGAGGGCCTCCCGCTGGCGATCGAGCTGGCGGCACCGTGGTTCCGGACGCTGCCCGCCGACGAGGTACTGGAGCGGCTCGATTCCCGCCTGCAGCTCCTCGCCGGCGGCGCGCGCGACCAGCCCGCCCGCCAGCGGACGATGCGGTCGGCCCTGGACTGGAGCTACGAGCTCCTGGATCCGGGAGCCCAGCACCTGCTCGGACGCCTGTCGATCTTCAGCGGCGGGTGCTCGACGGACGCCGCCCTCGCCGTCGGCGGGCCGGCCGCGACGATCGAGCACATGGCGGCGCTGGTCGACTCGAGCTTCCTGCGCCGGGCGGACGACCGGTACGAGCTGCTCGACCTGGTCCGCGAGTACGCATGCGAGCTCGCATCCGCCGACGACGAGGGACGCGGCCTCCACGCGCGGTACTTCCTGTCCCTGGCCGAGGAGGCGGAGGGCCACCTGACCGGGGCCGAGCAGGGAACGTGGCTGGCGGTGCTCGAGACCGAGCACGACAACTGCCGGGTCGCGCTGGACTGGGCCGCACGCGAGGACGACCGCGAGGTCGAGGTGCGGCTCGCCGCGGCGCTCGGGCGCTTCTGGTACGTCCGCGGGTACCTGGGCGAGGGCCTCGAGCGGCTGCAGCGGGCGGCGGACCGGGCGCCGGCGGACCGTCCCGAGCTTCGGGCCAGGGCTCTGCGGGCAGCCTCGGCGGTCGCGCTGCTCCGCGGCGACTACCCGCTCGCCCGCGATCTGGCCGAGCGCGGGCTCGACGCCTACCGGGAGGCCGGCGACGAGCTCGGCGTCGCGCGCTGCCTCAGCAATCTCGGCGCGATCCTGCATGCGGAGAACCGCCTCGACGAAGCGGCGGCGACGCTGGACGCCTGCGTCGAGGGCTGCCTCGGGCTCGGGGAGGTCCGGCTGCTCGCGCTCGCGCGCAACAACCGCGGCGACGTCGCGCTCTCCCAGGGCGATCTCGATACCGCGGCGGCCCAGTTCGGCCAGAGCCTCGACCTGCTCCGCTCGCTCGGCGACGTCGCCAACATCGCGCGGGCGCTCTACAACCTCGGCGCCGTCGCGCTCGAGCAGGGCCGGGGTCCGGAGGGAGCCGGGCTGCTGCTCGAGGCGCTCGACCTGTCGCGCGAGATCGAGGACGACGAGGACACCGCGTGGTGCCTGATCGGCCTCGCCGCGTCGGCTGCGGCCGGCGGTGACGCGCTCGGCGGCGCGCAGCTGCTCGGCTTCGCCACCGGTCTGCTCGAACGGATCGGCGCGACGATGAAGCCGTTCGAGCAGCGCCTGTACGACCGCACGCTCGACCGGTTGCGGGACGCCCTCGGAGCCGACCGCCTCGACGACGCGCGCGCGGAGGGCCGGCAGCTGGTCGTGGACGAGATCGTCGCGCTCGCGCGGAGCTGCGCCGCGACGGGGGAACGGTGACCGCCGGCGGCGAATACGGCCGACGGCCGTCCTACCGTTTCTCCGCGTAGGCGGGCAGCCACGGCCGAAAGGCCGTTCGCGAAAGGAGCAGGCAGGTGAAACGGCTGATGCTCGCCGTCATGGCCGTCGCCTCGTCCGGTGCCGTCGCCGCCTCTGTCTGGGCAGCGACGATCAACGGCACGAAGGGCAACGACGTGCTCCGCGGCACTGCCCGGGCAGACACCGTGCTCGGCGGCGCCGGCAACGACACGCTGAACGGCGGTGCCGGGAACGACACGTTGACGGGCGGGGCCGGCCGTGACCGGTACCTGTGCGGTCTCGGTCGCGACACGGTGGTCGGAGATGCGAAGGACGTGCGACCCGGGAAGGACTGCGAGGTCGTGCGGGGGATCCCGGCGCCCGCGCCGCCGCCTCCTCCCCCGCCGCCACCACCTCCGCCCCCGCCACCGCCGCCTCCTCCGCCGCCGGCGCCGCCCGCGATCGTGCCGCACGCGGGAAGCTGGTTCGGCTCGACGTCACAGGGCTTCGTGATCAGCTGGACGGTCTCCAGCGACGGCAAGGTGATCGACGGAATCGCCGTCGAGGTCCAGGCGGACTGCGACGCCGACAGGACCCTTCACGACACGATCTTCACGAAGGGGACCGCCCAGATCCTCGCGGACGGGTCGTTCGACTTCTCCGGCTCGGGAGGCGGCTCGGGCGAGACGCTCAGCGTGATCATCAAGGGCAGCTTCACGAGCCCGACGACGGCTCAGGGATCGGCCCAGATCGACATCGCGTTCGATCCCCCGGTCTCGGGCGTCACGGCCTGCCACTCCGGTGCGCTGACCTGGACCGCGAGGTCGAACCAGTAGGCGAGGGTCTGCGCAGCACCGCGCGAAGGACACGGGCACCGCGGAGCAGCGGTGCCCGTGTCGACGCGCGCATCGCGTCGACAGCCGTGTGCCCCCGGCAAGAATCGAACTTGCGCACGCGGTTTAGGAAACCGCTGCTCTATCCACTGAGCTACGGGGGCGCGGGCACAGGGTAGCTCGGAGGCTGGGCGCGCTCCGGGTGACGGCCGGCTCTCATCTTCCCTTCAGGAACACGTAGTTTCTCTGTCGTTCGTTGGCGGACCGGGAGACGGGATGAGGGCGAGGTGGACACTGCGAGGGGTGAGCGCCGCCGCGGCGGTCGGCGGGGTCGCGCTGCTCTCCGGGGCGCAGGCCGCGACCGCGCCGGGATGGACGACCTACGGCGGCGGACCGGAGCGCACCGGCTCCACGGCCACGTCGCTCGCGCCGTCCGCGGTACGCCCCTCCTTCGTCGTGCCCGTTCGGGGGCGCGTGACCTCGCAGGTCGTCGCCGCGCGCGACGTCCCGAAGCCGGGACTGACCACGCTCTACGCGTCGACCTCGGCCGGGCGCGTCTACGCCCTTAGCGAGAACGGCTACGTGCGCTGGCGGACCAGCCTCGGCCAGTACTCGAACCCCGACTGCGCGCAGCTCGACGGCTACGGCGTGACCGGCACGCCGGTGGTCGACCAGGCGGCGCGCGTCCTCTACGTCGCCGACGGCATCGGACGGCTGCACGCGCTCGACCTCGCGACGGGACGCGAGCGCGAGGGCTGGCCGGTCGCCCTCTACACGGACGTCTCGAAGGAGCTCGTCTGGGGAGCGCTCACCCTCGCCGGCGGACGCGTCTTCGCGGCCACCGGCTCGTACTGCGACGCCGGCCCGTTCATCGGCAAGGTGATCTCCGTCGACACGACCACCCGGTCGGTGTCGGCGTGGGAAGCCGTGTCCGCCGAGGACGGAGGCGGCGGCGGGATCTGGGGCTGGGGCGGCAGCGCGTACAGCGTAAGTCTCGACCGGCTGTTCGTCGTCACCGGCAACGCCTTCGAGGGCGGCGGCAACCGCGGCCCCGCCTTCAGCGAGGCTGCCGGCTTCGGCGAGGCGATCGTCTCGCTGTCGCCCACGCTGCAGGTCGCCGGCACGAACCACCCGGCGTCGATCGACCAGCCCCTCGATCTGGACTTCGTCGGATCGCCTGTCGTCGCGGCCCGCCCCGGCTGCGGAGAGCTCGTCGTCGGCATGAACAAGAACGCCCAGGTCTTCGGCTGGCGCGCGGACGATCTGGCGCGCGGCCCCCTGTGGACCGTCGACCTCGAGCAATTCGATCCCGACAATCCGGTGCTGAGCCAGCTCGCGTACGACCCGTCCCGATCGGCGGTCTTCGCGGTGACGGGCACCCAGGCGGTCCGGATCGACATCCGCACGGACTGCTCCGCGGCGGTCGGCTGGAAGCGCGCGCTGAAGACCGACTCGCTGAACGGGTCGCCGACCGTCGCCGGCGGCACCGTGTGGTTCGCGCTCTCCGGCACGCCGAGCCTCGTCGGGCTCGACGCGAACACCGGGCGCCAGGTCGCGAGCCTGCCCCTGCCCGGCCTGACGGTCGCCGCCCCCACCGTGCTCGACGGCCGGATCGTCGTCGGCACCTTCACCGGGCAGGTGGTCGCGTTCTCGACTCCGGGCGCTCCCGCCGCGCCGCTCGGGCCGGCGACGCCCACCGCTCCAGGACACGGCAGCTGGGTCGACCCGCGGCACGGCTGGGTCAGCCGCGAGGACGGCGTCTGGTCGACCGACGACGGCGGCAAGCACTGGCGCCGCGTGTTCGCCCGGCCGGCGCTCACGGTCGTGCGGACATCTCTCACCGCCGGCGTGATTCGCGTCGCCACGATCGCCGCCCCGTGCACCTGCGCCCACGACTACTGGACCGCCGACGGCGGCAGACACTGGGTCGCGACCTCGGCCATCCAGGGCGGCCTCGTCGGGCGGGGCCCGAGGCTGTACTGGGTCAAGGGAGGCACCGACGTCGTGCAGGTGACGCCCTGGCCGCCGGCCGGACGGATCCGGTCCCGCACGATCGGGTCGGTCACGAAGGGAACGATCGTCGACACCGCCCTGATCCCCGACGGGATCGCCGTCCTCGCGCGCGACGGCGTCACGGGCGACGCGTCCGTCCTCGTGATCGACTCGAGCGGGACGCGGACGGTCGACCTTCCCAGGGCGCCCGGCGCGCTGCTCGACCAGTCGCTGTCGGTCTCCGGCTCGACCCTGCTCGTGGACGCGACCGTGCTCGACGGCGGGCTGACCCAGCAGCTGCGCTGGCGGTCGGACGACCGCCGTACCTGGTCCGTCGACCGCTGACCTCGTCACAGGCGGACCGCGAACGCCCGGACCCGCGGGCCTCCGCAGGCACGCAGGAGCACCACGCGGACGACTACCGGCCCGCGAGCCTTTCCGGCGTAGCGCACGTCGACGACTCCCCGGCTGTGCGGCAGCAGGTCGCGCCGGACGCCTCGCAGCCTGGTCAGGATGCGCGCGCCGCGGTGCACGGTCACCGTCATGCACGTGCCGCCGAGGTGCTCCGTGACGTTGCCGGTGTTCGCGACGAGGACCTCCAGCCGACGGCCGCGGCCCGCCCGCCGGCTGCGCAGGCCGAGGAGACCGACCCGATGCACGACCTTGCCCGGGGCACGAACGACGACAACCACCCCGAGCCGCACGCGGACCGGAAGCCCCCGGCGGACCGAGGGCCGCGTCGAGAGCAGGACGAGCTCGGAGTGGTCTCCGGGCTGGGCGCGCCGCGGCACGCGCGCCGAGACCGTCAGCGTGGCCGCCGCTCCGGGCGCGAGGACGAGCTGCCGCGGGCCGACCGCCAGCCACGACGAGCGCCGCGCGACGGGGCCCGGACGCCCGTGCAGGTCGAGCGCGAAGCCGGCCCGCGTGACGTCGACCACGACCGGCTCGGTCCCCGAGTTCGTCACCACCACGCCGGCCCGCGCGGTGCCCGCCAGCGAGACGTGCGCGGGCGACGCGATCAGCGAGACCGGGGGCCTGGCCGCCCCCGCAGCAGCGGAGGCGGCCAGGAGGGCGGCGACTGCGGCGAGCGTCACCGGCCGATCAGGGTGTACGTGACCGTTGCCGAGTAGTGCCCCGGCGCGACCACCGGGAGCGCCGCGGTGAACCCGATCGTCGTCGGCCACACGTCGCCGCCGGAGGCACTGGGCGCAGAGGTCGTGCCGACGAGGAGGTCGGCCGCGGGCGCGATCGGAATCGGCGCACGCGCGCCCCCGACGAGCGCCGGGCCGAGCGTCCCGCCGGCGGGGGCGGAGCTCGCGAGCCCGAGCGGCAGGTCGGCCGGGGTGAACGCCGTGCGGTGGACGGTCAGGGCGTAGCCGGCCGCGTTGTTGCCGGCGACGGTGACCCGCTCGGAGATCGCCGCCGGGGTGGCCCCGGACGCCGCCGCGCCGAAGCTGATCGTCGGCCGCTCCAGCGAGAGCGAGAGGGCGGCCTGGATGTCGACGTCGACCGCGGCGGCCGACGTGGAGCCTCCTCCGCCCCCCGATCCCCCGCCGCTGCACGAGGTCGCGGGCGAAGCGGAGTTGCGCGGCGTCGGAGCGTCGGCGGTGAAGTCGTCGGCGTTCGAGTCGGTGTCGGTGCAGCCCGCGTTCGCGCGAACGGCGGCGGTCGTGCTGCTCAGCGCCGCCGCCGGCGAGCCGCCTTCGAAGTCGGCGGCGGAGCCGTAGCCGACGAGATCCTCGATCCCGCCCGTGCCGGCGCAGCTTCCGGCCGAGGCGCCGCAGGCGAGCGCCGTCGTCGTGGTGACGACCGCGACCTTGCCGCCCGAGACGGCCAGGTTGGACGTGCCGGTCGCGTCCGGCGTCGGCAGGGACGCGCCGACCGCGGCGGCCGAGGCGAGCTGCACGAGGTAGTAGCGGCCCGGCTGGATCGACCCCGACAGGGCGGTCGTCTGCCAGCTCGCGCTGGCGGCGGACGCGTACTGGACCGTCCAGCCGTCGATCGACACCGCGGCCGGGCCGGCGTTGAAGAGCTCGACGTAGTCGTGCGTGAAGCTCGCGCCCGAGTTGCCGCCTCCGGCGTACACCTGGCTGACCACCACGCCCGACGACGAGGCGGGCGCGGCCGGTGCGGCCAGGAGCAGGGCGGCGAAGGCGAGGGCGACGAGCAGGCGAGTCCTGTGCATGGGCGGGCTCCGATCGGGAGAGGGAACGGGTGTCCTCCCGTGGTACCGGCCCGCCTCCCGCGCCGACAGTGTCCTTTTGCCTTTCGGCGCACTCCCGGCGCAGAGCCGTCACAGGTCCGGCAGGGCTAGCGCCAGGGCACCTCCGGCGAGCGGTAGAAGGCCACGCCGAGCGCGTCGAGCAGCGACGCCTGGGCGCCGAGGCGCAGCCGGTACTCCGCCCAGCTCCGCCCGCGCGCGGGCGACCAGCCGATCTCCGCGATCCCGATCAGCCGCGGGAAGGCGAGGTACTCGGCGTCGCGGATCGACCGGACGGTCTCGCCCCAGAGCGGGGCCTCGACGCCGAGCACGTCCTTCGCCGCCACACCCGGCACCTGCCGGACGGGGTCCCACTCGTACGCGTCCCGGACCGACGTGGTCCCGGCCCACTGCAGGCCGACCACCGTCGACGCGTCGTACTTCATGTCCAGGTACGTGTGGCCGGCCGGAGACATGACCACCTTGGCCCCCTGCTGCACGGCCCGCGCGGACAGGGCCGACTTCGCCGGGTCGAGGTTCCAGTGCTGGACGACGGTCGTGGGGTCGAGCTTCGCCCGGCCCACCTCCTCCCAGCCGATCATCCGCTTGCCGGCGGACTCGACGATCGCCCGGACGCGCCCGATGAACCGCACGTAGTCGGCCGGCTTCGTCGCCATCGCCTCGTCGCCGCCGATGTGGATCCACGGGCCGGGCGTGAGGCGGGCCAGCTCGCCGACGACGTCCGACACGAAGTCGTAGGTGACCGGCTTGCCGATGCAGAGCGAGCTGAAGCCGACGTCGATCCCGGTGTAGAGCGGCGACGGCTTCCCGTCGCACGCGAGCTCCGGGTACGACGAGAGCGCCGCGTGCACGTGGCCGGGCATGTCGATCTCGGGCACGACCGTGATGTACCGCGCGGCGGCGTACCGGACGATGTCCGCGTACTGCGCCCGGGTGTAGTAGCCGCCCTTCCCGCCGCCGACCGCGGTGCTCCCGCCGTGGGTCGCGAGCCGCGGCCACGACGGGACCGCGATCCGCCACCCCTGGTCGTCGGACAGGTGGAGGTGCAGCCGGTTCAGCTTGTAGAGCGCCATCAGGTCGACGAACCGCTTCACGTCGCGGACCGACCGGAAGTGGCGCGCGACGTCGAGCATCGCCCCGCGCCACGCGAAGCGCGGCCGGTCGCGGATGTGCACGGCCGGGATCCGCCGCGGACCGGAGACCGGCAGCAGCTGCCGGAGGGTCTGGACGCCGTGGAAGAGGCCGGCCGGCCGCCGGGCGACGAGGCCGACGGTGCGCGAGGCCACGGTCAGCTCGTAGCCCTCGTCGCCGAGCCGCGCCGGTCCGCCCAGCTCGAGCGCGACGGGCGAGCCCGCAGGGCCGGTCCTCGACCCGAGCATCGCCGCGAGCGACGCCGCGATCCGCCGGGTCTCGGGGGTCGCGGGCGCGACCGAGACCGCGGACGAGGCCCGCACGACGAACGCCCCGGCGCCGGGCGCCAGCGACACCGGCTGCGGGATCACGGCCGGGCCCACGCTCAGCGGACCGCGGCCGGGGCCGGGACGCCGCCGGTCAGGCTCGCTCCCGTGTCGGGGTCGAAGAAGTAGAGGCCGACCGGGTCCAGCGCCAGCCGGATCCGGCCGCCCGGCGCCGCGTCCGTCCCGGCGGACACGCGCGCGTTCCACAGCGAGCGGTCGTCGGCGAGCAGCGCGTCCTCCTCGTGGTCGACCGCGGCACGCAGGTCCTCGGCCTCCACCCGAGGGGCGTCGATCGGGAAGATCACGTGCGAGTCCGACCCGAGCTCCTCGACCACGACCACGTCGGCGTCGATCGCCGGCAGGCCGGGGTCGGCCCCCGCCGCGTCCTCGAACGCCTCCGGCCGGATGCCGAGGATCACGCGGCCGTCCCGCACCGGCCGCCTGGCCGGGTCGAGCGGCACCTCCCACCCCGCGAACGAGACGCGGCCGTCCGCCACCGACGCCTCGACCAGGTTCATCGCCGGCGAGCCGATGAAGGCGGCAACGAACAGGTTGTCCGGACGGGCGTAGAGCGCCTGCGGCGTGTCGACCTGCTGGACGACCCCGTCGCGCAGCACCGCGACCCGCTGGCCCAGCGTCATCGCCTCCACCTGGTCGTGCGTCACGTAGAGCGTGGTCACGCCGAGCCGGTCGTGCAGCCGCGAGAGCTCGGAGCGCATCGTCACGCGCAGCTTCGCGTCGAGGTTCGAGAGCGGCTCGTCCATCAGGAACGCGGTCGGCTCGCGGACGATCGCGCGCCCCATCGCCACCCGCTGGCGCTGGCCGCCCGAGAGCGCGGCCGGCTTGCGGTCGAGCAGGGTCTCGAGCCCGAGCAGACGGGCGACCTCGTTCACGCGCCGGTCGATCTCGGCGGCGCTCGTCCTGCGCACCTTCAGGCCGTAGCCGAGGTTCCGGCGGACGTCCATGTGCGGGTAGAGCGCGTAGTTCTGGAAGACCATGGCGATGTCGCGATGCCTCGGCGCGAGGTCGGTGACGTCGCGGCCGCCGATCGAGATCGTCCCGGCGGTCGCCTCCTCGAGCCCGGCGATCATCCGCAGCAGCGTCGACTTCCCGCAGCCGGAGGGGCCGACCAGCACCATGAACTCGCCGTCGGCGACCGTCACCGAGACGTCGTCGATCGCCAGGACGCCGCCGTCGTACTCCTTCGTCACCCGGTCAAGGACGATCTCACCCATTGCGGTCCATCATGCCTTGACCGCCCCCGCGGTCAGACCGAACGCGATCTTGCGCTGGACGAACCCGAAGAAGGTGAGCACGGGCACGGCGGCGAGGATCGAGCCGGCCATCAGCCCGCCCCAGTCGACCTGCCGGCTGGTGCCGTAGAACTCCGACAGCCAGACGGTGATCGTCTGCTTCGACTGGTCGTTGAGCAGGACGTAGGCGAAGACGAACTCGTTCCAGCTGGTGATGAAGACGAAGACCGACGTCGCGACCAGGCCGGGCGCGACGAGGGGCAGCAGGATCCGGAAGAACGCGCCGAGCCGGCTCGAGCCGTCGACCATCGCCGCCTCCTCGAGCTCCTTCGGGATGTTCACCAGGAACCCGCGCAGCGTCCAGACCGCGAACGGGAGCGCGAAGGTCATGTAGGTGATGATCACGCCGAGGTAGACGCCCTGGTCGCGCGTCAGGTGGTACTTCGCGAGGACGACGTAGAGCGGGATCACCAGCCCGACCTGGGGCAGCATCTGGATCCCGATCAGCAGCACGATGAACACCTCGCGCCCGGTGAAGCGGAACTTCGACAGCGCGATCGCGGCCAGGAACGCGAGCACGACCGAGACCGCGACCGTGATCCCGACGATGATCAGGCTGTTCACGACCGAGCTCCAGAAGTACGGCCGGTCGATCGCGTCGCGGAAGTGCTGCAGCGTCGGATGGGTCGGGAACCAGGTCGGCGTCAGCCGGTCGATGTCGTCGGTCGACTTGAACGCGGTCGCGAACATCCAGTAGACCGGGAAGATCAGGACGACGAAGAGCGCGAGCGCGACCAGGTTCCAGCCGAGCCGGCCGAACCGGCGGCGGCGTTTCCGGCGGGGCGCGGCGACCGAGCTCATCGCACGCTGCTCGCCTTGATCATCTGGCGGACGTAGACCACGCTCATCGCGGCGACCATCAGCAGCATCAGGAGCGAGATGGCGGCCCCGCGGCCGAAGTCGTGGTCGGCGTACCCCTTGATGAACACGTAGACGCCCATCAGGTAGTTGGTTGCGTCGAGGTGGGACGAGCCGATCAGGAGGTAGGGCTGGGCGAAGACGCCGAAGTCCCAGATGATCGAGAGGCTCGTCAGGATCAGCAGGATCGGCTTCAGGACGGGGAAGGTGACGTCGCGGAAGATCCTCAGCGGCCCGGCGCCGTCGATCTGCGCCGCCTCGACCAGCTCGTGCGGCACCTGCGCGAGCCCGGCGTAGACGCTGACGACGACGAACGGCAGCGCGCCCCACACGATCAGCAGGGTGACCATGCCGAGGCTGGAGAGCGGCGTCGCGTACCAGTCGTGGCCCTCGCCGACGACGTGCATCCTGGCGAGCAGGTAGTTGAGGACGCCGTTCTCGAAGTTCGTCATCCAGTAGAAGACCTGGACGGCGACGACGACCGGCATCGCCCAGACGAGCACCAGCCCGGTGAGCAGCGTCACCCGCACCCAGGCGCTGATCCGGACGAGGAGGAGCGCGATCAGCGTGCCGAGCACGATCGTCAGCCCGACGTTCGCCACCGTGAAGACGATCGTGCGGACGACCGTGTCCCAGAAGACGTGGTCGCCGAGGACCGACCGGTAGTTGTCGAGGCCGATCCAGTGGCCCCGGTGCCGGATCAGCTCGAAGAGGCCGTAGCGCTCGAACGAGATCCGGACGAGCTTGTAGATCGGGTAGCCGAGCAGCAGGCCGATCGCGGCGGCGACCGGGAGGATCAGCCCGTACGGCGCGAGCGTGGGACGGCGGCGCCGCCGAGAGGGGAGGGACGTCCTCTCGGCGGCACCCACCGTTGTCCTACGACGCGTTGAGCGTGTACTCGATGTTGGAGTCGGCCGTCGCGGCCGCCTGCTTCACGGAGAGCTTGCCGGTCAGGATCTGGCTCAGCATCGTCCGGAGGATATTCCCGTTCTCGACGTTGACCCAGTTCTTCGCCGCCGGGACGAACCAGCTGCGGAGGGCGGCCCGCTCGCCGACCTTCGCGGTGTTGAGCAGGTTGGTCGCGTTCGGGATGTTCCCGGCCGCCTGGAGGGCCTTCTCCGAGGACGTGCTGGTGAAGGCGGCGATCCAGTCCGCGCCGAGCTGCTTGTTGGCGCCGACGGGGACGGCGAGGTCGGAGCCGCCCAGGAAGCCGGGCATCGCCTGGCCGGACGTGTGGCTCGGCATCACGAACTGCGCGGTCGAGGTCTTGTAGGCGTCGCCCACGCAGCAGGTGAACCAGCCCGGGCCGACGATCGAGCCCGCGTTGCCGTCCGCGTACACGCTGTACGGGGTCGGGCGGTTCTCGTCCGTGGTCTTGCTCGCCTTGGACGCGGCGAGGAAGAAGTTCTTGTATGCGGTCAGGCCGGCGATGGACTTGGGCGACGAGAGCATGCCCTTCCACTTGCCGCTGATCTGCGTCGCGATCTTGCCGCCGAAGTCGTAGACGAAGCCCATCGCGACGTACCAGTCGGTGCCGGCGATGTACACGGGCGAGTACCCGGACTTGCCGAACTTCTTCGCCAGCTTGGCGGCGTCGGTCGTGAACTGCGCGAGGCTGGTCGGGGCACCCTTGATCCCGGCCTGGCGGTACTGGTCGGTGCGGTAGGTGACCACGCGCGAGCCGGCGTAGTAGGGGACGCCGTAGAGCTTGCCGTTGTAGCGGCCGGAGGCGGCCAGGCCGGCGAGCCAGGTCCCGGAGTTGTCGAACTGGGACTTGAGCGAGCTCAGGTCCTGGAACGCCCCCGCGGCCATGTACTTCGTCATCTCGGTGTTCCCCATCTCGATCACGTCGGGCGAGTTCCCGCCGGCGAGCGTGGCGTCGAACTTGCCGAGGTGCGTGCCCCAGTTCTGGTACTGGACGTTGACGGTGACGCCGGGGTGCTGCTTCTGGAACGCGGCGTTGGCGGCGGCGACGACGCCGGGCCAGCCGGACTGCGCGTCGACCTGCAGCCAGACGGTGACGCTGGCCGCCGATCGCTTGGTGGCGCCGGTCGCCGTCGACGCGGCTACTGCGAGGACCGCGACGAGCAGGGCAGCGCCGATGATGCGTGCCTTCATCGAAGATCTCCCATCCTTGGAGAGACGGCCCTCGCGGGTCCGCCTGATTGGATCAGACCACTTGGTCATGGCGCGAGATTGTCACAGGTCGGCAATGCTTGTCAAGACCACTTGGCCCCCCGCTCGCATCGAATGGCTCAACCGTGAGGAACCTGCACTCAACGCGATGCGACGTCCGGTCACTTTGGTACTGACCTGTCAGCGGCGGGGCGGTACGCGGCTGAGCTCGGTGACGAGCCTGTACCGGTCGCCGCGGTACAGCGAGCGGACGTACTCGACGATGCCGCCCTCGCGCGAATGGGTCGTCCGCTCGAAGAGGAAGGCCGGCGAGTGCAGCGGGACGCCGAGGACCTCCGACTCCTCCTCGTTGGTCACGGTCGGCTCGATGGTCTGGCGCCCGCCGACGATGTCGATCCCGTAGCGCTCGGCGATCAGCGTGTAGAACGAGTGGCTCTCGAGGTCGTCCGCCGACAGGCCGGGGACGAGCGACTCGCGCACGTGGAGCGTCTCGATCGCCATCGTCTCGTCGTCGGCGAGGCGCAGGCGCTTCACGACCACGATCGGCTCCGAGGGCGAGACGTGCAGGATCCGGCCCAACCATGGGCCTGCGGTCGTGGTACGGAGGTCGAGGGTCCGGCTTCCCGGCACCATCCCGCGCCGGCGCATGTCCTCGGTGAACGAGGTCATGGTCAGCTCCTGGGCGATCTTCGGCTCGCTGACGAACGTCCCGCTCCCGCGCTTGCGGACCAGGTAGCCGTCGCGGACCAGGTCGTCGAGCGCGGCGCGGACCGTGAGCCGGGACATCCCCAGGTCGGCGGAGAGCTGCCGTTCGGACGGGATCGCGTCGCCGATGCCCAGCGACTCGATCAGGCCGAGTACGCGCTCTCGGGCCTCGGACTGCTTCGGTGCGGTCGTGCTCACGGGCCTCGCATCGTACTGCATCGCGGCCGGTGGTCAAGACCACGTGTCCCTCCACGCCGCGTGAGGCGGCGACTTCTTCGGACGCTTCGCGCGAAATGGTATTGACCACTCGTCGGCGATCTGCGTACACTGGCGCCGTGACCGCCTTCGACCAGCTCGGCACCGAGTCGCGGGACGCCGCCGGGGCGGATCTCGAGCTCCGCTCCACGCCGGAGCTGGTCGAGCTGATGAACGCGCTGGACGCGTCGGTTCCCGCGGCGGTTGCCGCCGCCGCGCCCGCGGTGGCGGCGCTGGTCGACGACGTCGCGGCGCGGCTGGCGCGCGGAGGGCGCCTGATCTACGCGGGCGCGGGGACCTCTGGCCGGCTCGCCGCGCTCGACGCGGCCGAGTGCGAGCCGACGTTCTCGGTCGCAGTCACCGCCCTCGTCGCCCCCGACGACGAGGCGGAGGACGACCGCGACGGGGGCTTCGCCGCGGCGGACGCCCTCGCGCTCTCCGAGCTGGACGCCGTCGTCGGCGTCAGCGCGAGCGGCCGCTCGCCCTGGGTGGTCGGAGCGCTCGAGGCGGCGCGGAAGCGCGGTGCGTTCACCGGCTGCGTCGTCTGCGCCGACGGATCCGAGCTGGCCGCCCTGGCCGACCGCGAGGTCTGCATCCCGGTCGGCGCAGAGGTGATCGCCGGCTCGACCCGGCTGAGGGCCGGGACCGCCCAGAAGCTCGTCCTGAACATGGTGTCGACGATCTCGATGGTCCGGCTGGGCCGGACGCACGGCAACCTGATGGTCGGAGTCGCGCCCGTGAACGACAAGCTCCGTGCGCGGCAGCGCTCGGTCGTCGCGCAGGCGGCCGGCGTGACCGAGGAGCAGGCGGCCGAGGCGCTCGTCGACGCCGGGGGCGACGCGAAGGGTGCGATCGCCGCGCTGCTCGGGAGCTCGACGGCGCCGCCGGCGGCACGGCTCGGCGTCCGCGCGGCGCTCGTCGTCGGTCGGCTGGTGCCCGGCGACGTCGAGGTGGTCGACGGACGGGTGACCGCCTACGGACTGCCGTCGGCCGGCGGCCGCGGGATCGCCGCGCCGGGCTTCGTCGACCTCCAGGTGAACGGCTTCGGCGGCGTCGACTTCCTCGACGCGGCGGCGGGCGACTTCGCGCGGGCCGGCGAGTCGCTCCTGGAGAGCGGCGTGACCGCGTACCTGCCCACGCTGATCACCGCGCCCGAGGACCGGCTGCTCGCAGCGCTCGCCGAGATCGGCGCGGCCGACACCGGCCCGCGGATCCTCGGCGCGCACGTCGAGGGCCCATTCCTCTCGCCCCGGCGGCTCGGGACACATCCTCCCTCCGCACGCCGCGACCCGGACGTCGACCTGCTCGAGCGCATTCTCGCCGCCGGGCCCGTGCGTCTGATGACGCTGGCACCCGAGCTGCCCGGGGCGCTGGAGCTCGTCGACCTGCTCGTCGCCCGCGGGATCGCCGTTTCAGTCGGCCACAGCGACGCGAACGCGGGTGAGGCGAATGCGGCCTTCGACCGCGGCGTCCGCACCGTCACCCACCTCTTCAACGCGATGCGCCCGTTCAGCCACCGGGACCCGGGAGTCGCCGGCGTCGCGCTCGCCCGCCCGGACGTGACCGTCCAGATCATCCTCGACGGCGTCCACCTCGCACCCGACACGGTCCGGCTCGTCTGGCAGTCGGCGGGCGGCCGCCTCGCGCTCGTCACCGACGCCGTCGCCGCCGCCGGCGTGACCGGCGACGGGTCGTACCGGCTGGGCGACGTCGCGGTGGAGGTGCGGGACGGCGTCGTCCGCAGGGACGGGGACGGCGTGCTCGCGGGGAGCGTGTTGACGATGATCGAGGCTGTCCGCAACCTGCACGCGCTCGGTGTGCCGCTCGAGGCCGCGCTCACGGCGGCGACGTCGGTGCCCGCGAGCGTGATCGGCGCCGACGCCGGCCGGATCGCCGCGGGCGCGCCTGCGGACATCGTCGTGCTCAGCGAGGAGCTCGAGATCGAGCGCGTGCTCGTGGGAGGCGACGCCCGTGTCGCAGCCTGATCCGGCCCGCATCCCTGCTCCGGGCGCGCAGTACCTGTCGGAGATCCGGGAGCAGCCGACGGCCCTCCGGCGCCTGCTCGACCACCACGCCGAGTTCGTCCGGGTCGCCGACGCGGCGACGAAGCACGGCGGCGGGATCGTGCGCATGGTCGGGCACGGCTCGTCCGACAACGCCGCCTCGTTCGGCGTGTACGCGTTCGGGCTCCTCCCCGGGCTGACCGCCGTCCGGGACTCGATCAGCCTGCTCGTCTACTACGGGGCGAAGCTCGACCTCCGCGGATCGACGGTCGTTGCGCTGTCCCAGTCGGGCCGGACCCCGGACGTGCTCGAGTACGTCGAGCGCGCCCGGCGCGGCGGCGCGTTCACGATCGCGGTCACCAACGAGCCGGACTCCGCGCTGGCGGAGGCCGCAGAGGCGGTCCTCCCGCTCGAAGCCGGGCCGGAGCTCGCCGTCGCCGCGACGAAGACGTACTCGAACCAGCTGGCGGCGCTCGCGCTGCTCGCCGGCTGCCTGGCCGGTCGCGGCGACGAGCTCACGTCGCGGATCGGGGAGGTCGCCGGCCGGATCGAGGACATGTTGCCGGGGCTCGAACGGCTGGCGGCGTCGTTCGCAGTCCCCTTCGCGTCGGTCGCGAGGATGTTCGTCATCGGCCGCGGGCCCGAGTTCGCGACCGCGCGCGAGATCGCGCTGAAGCTGCTCGAGACCTGCCAGATCGCCGCCGAGCCGCTGACCGCCACCGACCTCGCGCACGGCCCCGTCGCCGCGCTCGATCCGCTCTTCCCCGTCTGGTCGATCGCGAGCGAGGACGAGACGCTCGACGCCGTCGTCGATGCCACGGCCCGCGCACGCGCGGCCGGCGCGACCGTCGTCGCCAGCGGCACCGCCGCGCACGCGCTCCGGGACGCGCAGTACGTCGTCCCGGTGCCCAGGCCGAGGCTGCCGCTGCTCGCGCCGCTCCTCTCGGTCGTGCCGGGACAGCTGTTCGCGGGCTCGGTCGCGCGGGCGAAGGGCCTCGACCCGGACCGGCCGCGCGGCCTGAGCAAGGTCACGCTGGCGCGCTGAGGGCCGCGGGTAGGCTGGGCCCGTGGCGTCCGGTGCGGTTCACGGAGTCCTCGACCTGCGCACGTACCAGCTCGTCGCGGGCGCGGGCGCGGAGTTCAACCGGCTGTTCCGCGAGGAGGCGCTGCCGATGCTCGAGCGGTTCGGCATCCAGGTCGCCGGCTACGGGCCGTCGATCGAGGACGCCGACCGCTACTGGCTCGCCCGCTCCTTCGACTCGCTCGACGACCGGAAGCGGCAGCTCGACGCCTTCTACGGCAGCGAGGAGTGGGAGACCCGCTTCGACGCTCGCGTGCTGGGCCTGATCGAGAGCTACCACGTCCTCGTGCTCGAGCGGACGGCAGCGCTCCCCGGCGAGCTCGCCCCGCCCGCCGACTGACCGCGATCCGGTCGGAGACCCGAGCCGGTCCGCCCTCCTTACGGTTTCCAAACGGTGCCAGGCACTGTTAAGACGCTCCGCCCGTTTCGGGCGGAATGCAGGGTCTTTACGGTGCCAGGCGTGGTTAAGACGCCCGCGCCTCAGAGCCGGCCGGCGGCGACGATCCTCGCCAGGAACTGCTGCGTCCGCGGCTCGCGGGGCTCGGTGAATATCTGCTCCGGGGGGCCCTCCTCGAGGATCGCGCCGCCGTCGAGGAAGCAGACGCGGTTCGCGATGTCGCGGGCGAAGCTCATCTCGTGGGTGGCGACGACCATCGTCATCCCGCCGTCGGCCAGCTCGCGGATCAGCTGCAGGACCTCGCTGACGAGCTCCGGGTCGAGCGCGCTCGTCACCTCGTCGAGCAGCATCAGCTTCGGCCGCATCGCCAGCGCCCGCAGGATGGCCACCCGCTGCTGCTGGCCGCCGGACAGCCGGTCGGGGTAGTCGTCGCGGCGGTCGGCGAGGCCGAAGCGGCCGAGCAGCTCGAGCGCCTCCGCCTCTGCCTGCGCCCGGGGGAGGTCGAGGGCCTTGCGCGGCCCGAGCGTGACGTTCGAGAGCACGCTCATGTGCGGGAACAGGTTGAACGCCTGGAAGACGATCCCGATCCCCTTGCGCACGGCGTTCACGTCCACGCCAGGCGCGGTGATGTCGACGCCGCCGACGACGATGCGCCCCTCGTCGATCGGCTCGAGCAGGTTGACGCAGCGCAGCAGCGTCGACTTGCCCGAGCCGGACGCGCCGATCAGGCAGACGACGTGGTGCTCCTCGACGGCGAGGTCGACGCCGCGCAGCACCTCGGTCCTGCCGAACGACTTGTGGACGCCCTCGAGGACGAGCGCCGGCGGCCCGGCGACGGCCCCGTCCGTCACGCCGCTGCCCCTGCGACGGCCCCGTCCGTCACGCCGCCGCCCCTGCGAGCTGCCGGCGGCGGTCGCGTGCGACCAGCCAGTCGGTGAACCGCGCCAGCGGGATCGTGATCGCCACGAACAGGAGCGCGGCGACGAGCCCCGACGTGAAGTTGAACGACGCCGCCTGGTCGATCTGGGTCTGCTTGAACGCCTCGATCGAGCCGAGCACGCCGACGAGCGCGGTGTCCTTCTGCAGGCCGATGAAGTCGTTGAGCAGCGGCGGGATCACGCGCCGCACCGCCTGCGGGACGATCACGTAGAGCATCGACTGGCCGTGCGTGAGCCCGAGCGACCGGGCGGCGCTCGCCTGGCTCGGGTGTACCGACTCGATCCCGGCGCGATACACCTCGGAGACGTAGGCCGTGTAGACCAGCACGAGCGCGACGATCCCCCAGAACGTGGTCGAGGTCGGGATCCCGCTGAGCCCGAGAGCCGGCGCGCCGAAGCCGAGCAGCGTGATCACGATGATCGTCGGGACCCCGCGGAAGAAGTCGGTGTAGGCGATCGCCAGCAGCCGGGCCGGGAAGAACACCGGGCCGGGCAGGCCGCGGACGACGGCCAGGAGGAGCGCGAGCGGGAGGATCAGCGCCTCCGAGATGCAGAAGATCTTCACGTTCAGCCAGAACGCGGAGAGGATCTCCGGGAACGTGCTCCTGAACTCCGCCCAGTCGAAGAACTGGCGATGGATCTCGGGCCAGCCGGGGGCGTTGGCGATCGCGAAGCCGAGCCCGGCGAAGACGACGACGGTGCTGACGAGCGCGATGACGACGCCGCGGCGCCCCTCGCCTCGCCGGCGCGCGCTCACCGGCGCGCTACTTCAGGACGGGAGCGCCGGCGACCTTCGACAGCCAGGTGGCCTGGAGGCGCCGGAGCGTGCCGTTCGCCTTCAGCTTCGCCAGCGCCTGGTTGACGCACGGCGTCAGCGGGCTGCCCTTCTTGAGCACCATGCCGAAGTGCTCGCCGGTCTTCGCCGCGAGCTGCCCGAGGATCTTGCCATTCGGCACCTGGACGGCGGTCACGTAGAAGGCGGTCGGCAGGTCGACGACGATCGCGTCGATCTGCTTGCTCTTCAGCGCGAAGACCGCCTTGTCGTTCGTGTCGTAGACCCTCGGCTTCGAGAACGGCCTGATCACGTTCACGATCGCGTTGAAGCTGGTCGTCCCGATCTGGACGCCGAGCCGGAACTTCCGCAGCCCGGCGACCGACCGGACGGAGGCGGCCGGCGTGCCCTTGTTGACGACGACGGCCTGGTTGACGTCGTAGTACGAGTTGCTGAAGTCGACCACCTTCGCACGGGCGGGAAGGTACGAGATCTGGTTGATGTCGACGTCGAACGACTTCGAGCCGGGCGCGTAGGACTTCGCGAACGGCACGTACGTCCACTCGACCTGGGCCTTCGGGAAGCCCAGCTGCTTGGCGACCGCGAAGGCGACCGCGCTCTCGAACCCCTTGCCGCTCGTCGGGTCGCTGACCTTCCACTTCGAGCCCTTGGGCGGGGTGCCGCCGAACCACGGCGGGAAGGCCGGGTTGTCGGTCCCGACCGTGAGCTTGCCGTCGTCGACCGTCTGCAGATCCGCCTTCGCGCAGGATGCGGACGGGCCCGACCGGCCGCCCGTGGCCGTGGCCGTGACGGCCAGGGCGCAGAGCGGAACTGCGAGAAGGAGCAGGCGGCGCATCAGGACGCCGAGCCTACCACGGCCGCCTCGCCCCGAAGCACGCGAGCGGCGCTCAGCTCCGGTCGAACGCCCGCTCGCCGCGGCGGAAGTCCTGCCGCATCCGCCGCACCGCGGGGAGCGCCGCGAGCGCCGGGATCACCGGCAGCCAGAAGTTGAACGCGCGGTACGTGACGACGCCGAGCAGCGCCGGGGCGAGCGGAACGCCGACCCAGACGAGGGCGAAGGTCATCATCACCTCGACCAGACCCGCGCCGCCGGCGGGGAGGGAGCGCCGCGTGGCGACGTAGCCGGTCGCGTAGGCGAGGATCAGCGCCGGCGTGGAGAGCTCGGCGTTGTAGATCTTCAGCGCCGCCCAGAGGCAAGCGATGTCGCCCAGCCAGTACAACGAGACGCCGGCGACGCCCAGACCGTGGCGGCGCGGAGCGGTCAGCAGGCAGCGGAGCTTGACGATGCCGGCGACGAGGTGGGCGAACCAGCGGCGGACGCGGCCGCCCTGCTCGGGATCGGACAGCCGCGCGGCGCGCTTCGGCGAGCTGACCCACAGCGCCGCCAGGAAGCCGGGCACGACCGCGAGCCACGGATAGGTCATCGCGTGCTGGACGTGCCCGCCCGTTCCGAACAGCAGCACGACCGCGCAGATCAGCGCGGCCGGGGCGAGGACGGCGTACTCGAGGGCGCCGAGCGCCAGGACGCGCGCGAGCGCCTCCGGCCGCCGCAGCCCCGAGCGCCGGAACGTCCAGTAGTCGACCGAGAAGCCGCCGGCCGCATGGGTCGCGGCGAACACGCCGAACCCGGCGACCACCGTCCGCATCGAGAGGCGGACGGAGAGCAGCGGGCCGCCGTCGACCCTGGCGATGTCGCGGACGGCGAGCACGTAGCCCAGGTAGGCGACGACCTGCCCGCCGAAGCAGACTGCGAACCACGTCGGGACGACGTCCTGGACGGCGTCGACCAGGCGGCCGTAGCCGGCCATGTCGGCGAGCCCCATCGCGGCCGCGAGGGCCAGCGCGCCGGCGATCAGGAGGATCAGGAAGTTGCGGCGCTCGATCTCGAGCGCGGCGGCGATCATCCTGGGCTGCCGTTGTCTCGTGGTCATGTCGCCTGCCGGATCACCGTTCCCCGGTGGTCGTTATCGGCTCGTCCCTGAGTATGGGTAATCCCGTTCGGAGGATTCTCCTGCCGCCGGCCTGGTAGACGACGTCGACGCTGTCGTTCTTGCGGTACGTGCCGGCGACGCCCAGGAAGAGCGACGTCCAGCGCCAGAATCCGAGCCGGCCCTCGCTCGCGAGCTCGCGCCGGAACACGAGCTCGCCGCCGCGGCGGACGAAGTCGGCGCCCTCGCGCTGGAGGACGCCGTTGACGTACACCTCGATCGCCTGTCCCTCCGCCCCGGCGGGAAGTTGCACCCTCGTCTCGGCCACCTCCATAGAATGCCCTCGTCGTGTCGCGCCTGTACCTGGCCTTGCCCGCCGCGCTCGTCGGTGCGCTCGTCTCCGCGGCGGCGGCGGCCGCGAACAACGGCCTTGCTCCCGTCACGCCCGAGTCGCCGAACGCGAACGCGATCCGCACGACCTACTGGGTGATCCTGATCGTCACCGGCGTGATCTTCGTGCTCGTCGAGGGCGCGCTCGTCGTGTTCGTCTTCCGCTTCCGCGGCCGGAAGCGGTCCCGCACGCAGGACGGCCCGCAGATCCACGGGGCGACCCGCCTCGAGACGGCGTCGACGATCGTCCCGGTGCTGATCCTGGCGGGGATCGCCTCGTTCGTCTTCGTGAAGCTGCCGACGATCAAGAACGTGCCCTCGGCGCAGGCCTCGGGCGGCTCGCTGAAGATCAAGGTCGAGGGGCACCAGTACTACTGGAAGTTCGACTATCCGGACGGCCAGGTCGCGGTGCGCCGGATGGTCGTGCCGCTGCAGCGCGTGGTGCAGCTGGAGGTGGTCTCGTCGGACGTGATCCACAGCTGGTGGGTACCCGCTCTGGGCGGAAAGATCGACGCGATCCCGGGCCGCGTCAACCACACCTGGTTCAAGGCGGAGAAGCTGGGCTCGTACGAGGTCCGCTGCGCCGAGTTCTGCGGCCTCGAGCACGCGCACATGACCGGGTGGGTCGACGTGGTCACGCCCGCCGCATACTCCGCCTTCCTGGCGGCGCACCGCGGCGCGAGCACGGCGCTCGGCAAGGAGATCTTCGAGGGCGCGTGCGCGACCTGCCACGGCCTCGCAGGGCAGGGCGACTACGGGCCGAGCCTCGCGACGAGCGCCACCGTCAGGGATCCGAAGGCGCTGGCCGACCTGCTTCGCACCGGCAAGAACAAGATGCCCGCGGTCGGCAAGGACTGGGACCAGACCACGATGGACGCGGCGACCGCCTACCTGAAGGGACGGTTCGGTGGCGGCTAGAGCGGAGACCCAGGCATACCGCGCCGACTGGAGGCGCGGCGCGGTCACCAGCTGGATCACGACACTCGACCACAAGCGGATCGGGATCCTGTACATCGGCACGAGCCTCTTCTTCCTGCTGCTCGGCGGCCTGCTCTCGCTGTTCATGCGAGCGCAGCTGGCGACGCCGAACGAGCACTTCGTCACCCGCGACCGCTACGACGAGCTCTTCACCGTGCACGGGACGACGATGATCTTCCTCGTCGTCGTGCCCATCCTGGCCGGCTTCGGCAACTACCTCGTGCCGCTGATGATCGGCGCCCGCGACATGGCCTTCCCGCGGCTGAACGCCTTCTCGTACTGGCTGTTCCTGCTCGGCGGGATCGTGCTCTACTCGAGCTTCTTCGCCAAGGGCGGCCCGGCGAAGAGCGGCTGGACCGCCTACGTGCCGCTCTCCGAGCACCAGTTCAGCCCCGGGAACGGCCAGGACCTGTGGATCCTCTCCCTCCACCTGCTCGCGCTCTCGTCCCTCGCCGGCGCGATCAACTTCATCGCGACGATCCACAACATGCGCACGGCCGGGATGACCTGGACGCGGATGCCGCTGTTCGTCTGGTCGATCGAGGTGTACGCGGTGCTGCTCGTGCTGATCCTGCCCGTGATCGCGGCCGGCCTGACCATGCTGCTCCTCGACCGGCAGGTCGGGACGCACTTCTTCATCCCCGACCAGGGCGGCAACGCGCTGCTGTACCAGCACATCTTCTGGTTCTTCGGGCACCCGGAGGTGTACGTGATCATCCTGCCCGCGATGGGAATGATCTCCGAGATCATCCCGGTGTTCTCGCGCAAGCCGATCTTCGGCTACAAGGCGGTCGCGTTCTCGTCCGTCGGGATCGCCTTCGTCTCGATGCTCGTGTGGGCGCACCACATGTTCGCGGTCGGGCTCGGCTGGGGCCTCCAGAGCTTCTTCATGATCTCGACGATGCTGGTCGCGGTCCCCACCGGCGTGAAGATCCTCAACTGGCTCGCGACCACCTGGCGCGGGAACCTGCTCTTCGACACGCCGATGCTGTTCGCGCTCGGCTTCATCGCGATCTTCACGGTCGGCGGGCTCACCGGCATCTACCTCGCCGCGTTCCCGCTGGACTGGCAGGTCCACGACACGTACTTTGTCGTCGCGCACTTCCACTACGTGATGTTCGGCGGCTCCGTGTTCGCCGTCTTCGGGGGGCTCCACTACTGGTGGCCGAAGATGTTCGGGCGCAAGCTCGACGAGCGGCTCGGCAAGTGGACGTTCTGGCTGATGTTCGTCGGCTTCAACGTCACCTTCATGCCGCAGCACTTCCTCGGCCTGATGGGGATGCCGCGGCGCGTCTACACGTACACCCACGGCGGGCTCTGGGAGGCGTACAACCTCACCTCCACGATCGGGGCGGGGATCACCGCCCTCGGCGTGCTCCTCTTCTTCGTCAACGTCGTCCGGACGAGGCGGG
>Ga0070741_10005095_pt1 | contig 29681 bp, 30 predicted proteins | sample Coa_R1_4_FD_66440 | JGI IMG/M metagenome (GOLD analysis project Ga0070741, IMG submission 66440) | Surface soil microbial communities from Centralia Pennsylvania, which are recovering from an underground coalmine fire - Coalmine... | ecosystem: Environmental > Terrestrial > Soil > Unclassified ... | reverse complement strand
GGCCATCAAATGTCGTTCGCCGCCTTCGACGAATATGTGCGAATGCCGTTTGTTCCCAATGCGATGTTCATGTTCATGAAAACGGCCACGTCATTTCATGGCCGCTATGAGATTCCGGAAATCGCGGAGACGCGCAACTGGATGAACTGCTCCATTCAGCTGGCCGACAGATTTTTCGAATAAGGGATTTAGTGCGCGGCGGAGACCTCGCCGGGCGCTTCCATCGTCGCGACGCGGTTCTTCACCGCCTTCTGTACCTTCTCGAAGGCCCGCACCTCGATCTGGCGCACGCGTTCGCGTGAGACGCCGAACTCCGATGCCAGCTCCTCGAGCGTGATCGGATCTTCGGCGAGCCGGCGTGCTTCGAAGATGCGCCGCTCACGCTCGTTGAGCACGTCAAGCGCCTGCGATAAGGCGGCGCGACGGTTTTCAAATTCCTCGCTCTCGGCAAGGATGCCTTCCTGGGTCGGAGCATCGTCGACCAGCCAGTCCTGCCATTCGCCTGACTCGCCGTCGTCGCGGATCGAGGCATTGAGCGAAGCGTCGCCGGCGAGCCGCCGGTTCATGTCGATGACGTCCTGCTCGGTCACCCCTAGACGCTTGGCGATGAGCTTGACCTGGTCAGGTCGCATGTCGCCTTCGTCGAGCGCGGAAATCTTGCTTTTGGCTTTGCGCAGATTGAAGAACAGCTTCTTCTGGTTCGCCGTGGTGCCCATTTTCACCAGCGACCAGGAGCGCAGAATGTATTCTTGGATCGCCGCCTTGATCCACCACATGGCGTAAGTGGCAAGACGGAATCCCTTTTCCGGCTCAAAGCGCTTGACCGCCTGCATGAGGCCGACATTGCCCTCTGATATCACCTCGGCGATCGGCAGCCCGTAGCCGCGGTATCCCATGGCGATCTTGGCCACGAGCCGTAGATGGCTGGTGACGAGCTTGTGCGCCGCCTCGCGGTCGCCATGTTCGCGCCAGCGCTTGGCCAGCATGTATTCTTCCTGCGGTTCCAACATCGGGAACCGCCGGATCTCTTCCAAATAGCGGGTAAGGCCGGATTCGGCCGTCAAAATCGGCAAGGCCGCGGTACGGGCCATAACAGCGCCCTCCATATTTCTGCCCCCGATGACCGGCAGGCGATCGGCGCCGCCGCTCCAAGAGCCGACAGCGCCATTCATGCTGCGATAGCAAAACCCTATCGCACTTGCAGCATATACAAGTCGGGGGGCTAAAGAAAGTTTGCCGCCCAGGTCGCCATCGCCGCCGCAGCGGCAGTCCATCTATGATTACGGACCTAGCGCGCCGGGGGTTACGCCCCAATCATCTGTCGCCAGCCAGGACCCTGGATTAACCCGGTAAAAGCGCGCTCAGTTCCGGGGCCGCAGGATGCCTCACCAGGCGCCGCTAGGTCCGGCCAAGGCCCTTTCAAGGCTTGCCAAATCGGCAGGGAGAGGGCTTTCGAAGCGGTGCAATTCGCCCGTTCTCGGGTGCTCAAATCCCAGCCGGTACGCGTGCAGCGCCTGGCGGTGGACAGCCGCCAGCGCCTCGCGGGCACCGGCATTGAGCAGCGCGGCTTTTGTCCGGAACCCGGTGCCGTAAACTGGGTCTCCCATTAACGGATGGCCGATATGCGCTAGATGCACCCGAATTTGGTGGGTTCGGCCGGTTTCCAGGCGGCAGGCGAGCAGGCTGGCCACCGGCCGCCCATCGGAGCCGAGGTATTCTTTCACCCGCAGCCAATGCGTAACCGCCTCCCGGCCGCCGGCCTGCACGGCCCGCTTGTCGCGGAAACGCGGATGGCGCCCGACCGGTGCGTCGATGGTGCCCTTCGGCCGGTCAAGCGCACCCCACACCAGCGCCAAGTAGCCGCGATCGAGCGGTCCGCTGCGGCCATGATCGGCGAATTGCGCCGCCAGCGCGCGGTGGGCGGCGTCGTTCTTCGCCGCGACCATGAGACCGCTGGTGTCCTTGTCGAGGCGATGCACGATGCCAGGCCGTTTGACGCCCCCGACGCCGGACAGGCTGTCGCCGCAATGGGCGATCAATGCGTTCACCAGGGTGCCGGACCTATTGCCGGCGGCGGGATGCACGACAAGGCCGGCTGGTTTATCAATGACGATAAGGTCATCGTCCTCATAGACCACGTTCAGCGTGATGGCTTCGGGTTGCGGCTCTGCCGGCGCGGCCTCTGGAATCGTGAGTTCGATACATTCGCCGGAATTGACCCGATAGCCAGGATCGCGGATCGTGCGCCCGCTGCTGGCCGCAGCGCCTTCGAGGATCAAGGCCTTGAGGCGGGATCGCGATAGGCGCGACAGCCGCGCGGCGAGCAGGCGGTCGAGCCGCTCGCCGGCTTCGCCGTCGGCGACGACGATTTTCTCTCGCGGATTTCGTGTCACGCTCATGAACCCCATCTCGCCGGATCACCACGAACCGCTCGATCCCGCCGCCGCGCGTCTGCTGGCACGGGTGCGCCGGACGATGGTGATTTCCGCCGCCGCCTTGCTGATCGCCTTGGCGGCTGTCTTCGGCACCATCGGCTATCGCGTTTCGCTCGAGGGGGGAAGCGCCGCGCCGGCAGAGCAAACGGCGACGCTGCCCAAGGGCTCCCGCATTCTCAATACGGCCGTCGGCGACGGCCGCATCGTGGTCACAATCGACAACGCCGGCACGGTCGAGCTGCGCAGCTTCGATTTGAAGACATTACGTCCGCGCGGTCGGCTACAATTCACCACGGAGCCGTGATCCAAACCCCGCTTGGGCGTTATCGCAGCGACGCTTGCGCCGATGACACAAGCCCTTTAATTGAATGCTCCGTTCGGGCTCCCTTCGTCTAGCGGTCTAGGACGCGGCCCTCTCAAGGCTGAAACACGGGTTCGATTCCCGTAGGGAGCGCCAGCACGCCGCAGCGGCGTCAGTGCCGGACAGTCATCCCTTTTCCCCTTTTGGTTCTTCGAAAAGCAGGGGCAGGCATCGCCGGCGATGCGCCGAGCGCCTGCCGCTTCACTGATTGGGCACGATCAGGTTACGCAGCGGATCGTCGCCGAAGCGGTCGCGAAATCCTGCCGTGCGCCGCAAGTCGCCGCCTTGCACGAGGTCGATGAAGCGCAAGAAGTGAAACATGATCATAACGCGCGTGCCCTCGCGGGCACGTGAGCCGAAGTGGAAGCAGCGCGAGGAATCGACCACTGCCCCGGTCCCCTCCGGCCCCGTCAGCGCCACCTCGTCGGTACGCGAGGCGATGCGGAAGATTTCTTCGTCCTCGAAGCGGCCCGTGATGCGCCCGTTTGCGCGCGCCACGCGATCGGAGACATGGGCGGGAAGGAAGGTGAAGGGGCCGTTCTGCGGTCCCACCTCGATCATGTTGAAGAGGAACTTGGCGCGGCGCAGATACCAGCCGCCGCCATCGCGGTGATAATATTGGCTGCCCTTCGTCATCTGATTGGTCGGCGTGGCCCAGACCTCAATGTTGTGCAGCACCGGAATTTCGCCGAGATAATCGACCGCGATGGAAAGCGCGTCGTCGGAAAAGGCGAGGTCGAAAATCGCTGGCGCCTCTTCATAGGTTCGTGGCGCTAGGATCGTGGCGCGGTAATCCTTCTTGCGCTCGCGGATCGCGCTGAAGCCGCGCTCGCGGCAGAGCTCCTGCACAAAGCGAATTGCAGGACCGACTTCGCGGATGGTACCGGGGGGAAGAAGCCCATAACCGCGCTCCTCGTCGAGACGCGGAAGACCGGGCCGGACCGACAAACGTTCGGCGAGGCGGCGGCGCTCGAGAATGTTGGGCTGATGCCAGCGGACGCGCACCGCACGCTCGGCCCGTTCCGCCGCGCGTTGCACGCCCGTGTATAAACCTTTGGGCACTGCTCGCATTTCAAGATCCCCGTCACAGACGGTGTTAGACCAGCGATTTGTCTGAATTTACCCGCTCGGGCGTTCAAAACAAAGCCTACCTTTCAAACAGAACGGGGGTTCAAACATAAGGAAATCAGCCTCGTAGCGAGCGGAAAGCGCGTTAAGGAAGAGATAATTGTGTCGTTGACCTTGGCGCGAGGCTGCCCAAAATTCGCCGATTGACGATGAGGGCGCCATGAAATTTCACGCATTAGTGCTTGCGGTCCTTCTTCCATTCACGCTGGCGGCCTGCGAAGGTCCGGTCGGGCCGCAAGGCTCGGAAGGAAAACAAGGCACCGCCGGTCCTCAGGGGCCGAAGGGGGAGCAGGGCCCCGCGGGTCCCGCTGGTCCACCCGGCCCCCGGGGCGAACGCGGTGAAAAGGGTGACAAGGGCGACCGCGGCGACAAGGGCGAGCGCGGCGACCGCGGCGAGATGACCTTGCGCATGGTCGAAGGCACCGGCAGCGTTGCCTGCAATCAGGATGAAGTGATCGTCAGCGCCTATTGCTATGCGCCGAAAGGCGAGGGCAGCACGCTGGTGCAGTTCTCCTCAGAAGGGCCGACCGGCATGGTCTCGGCCGCCTGCGGCAGCAGCATCCAAAAAGTGCGCGCCTTCTGCGCCAAGAAATAAAGCGGAGAAAGCGGCGCGCTGCGCTAGACGCGAAAGCGCTGCTGCACCTGCTTGGCGAACAAATCCTCCGGCGCCAGCCGGCGGTGGCATACTCCCTGCTCATAGGCATATTGCAGGAAGGCGTCGAGCGTCTTGCGGTTGGCTTCGATGCCATAGGGCCAGAAATCGTCGCCGAAGATTTCCTTGGCACGACGTGCCTGTTCATAAGCCCAGGGAATCGGAAATGCGGTCGCCGAGACTTCCTGCGCACGGGCGAGACTGCGGTTCTTTGCCTCCTCGAAGGCCTTGAACAGATTCATCGCGATCCATGAATTGCGCTCGAGCACCTCGTTGCGAATGGCGAAGGTGTGCATAATCGGAAAAATCCCGGTCTCCTTTACATATTTCATCTCGACGTCGAGGAAATCCTCGAACAGGCGCCGGATGTTCGGATGTCCATTTTTAAAGCAATTCGGTGCGTGCGCACTCAAAGCCGCGTCGATCTCTCCAGAGACCAGCATCTCACTCAGGCTTTTGTCGGGGCGCGGCGTCAGCTTTATTCCGGGCGGCAGTTGCAGCTTCACCTTTTCGGTTCGGCCGGGTTCATTTACGCCCGCCTGAATCCACTCGATCGAGGTGAGATCGACACCGTAATAATGCGCCAGCAGCCCGCGCGAATAGACCGAGGCGGTCTGCGCCCATTCCGGCAGACCTACTTTGCGGCCGGCGAGATCCTTGGGCTCGCGCACCGAACCGTCGCGGCGGATGTAGATGGACGAATGCCGTGCGATGCGCGAGGGAAAGACCGGGATCGCCATCAGCGACGTGTCGCCTTGCGAAATCCGCGAGCAATATTTCGCCATCGACACCTCGGAGGCGTCGAAGTCGCGGTAGACGAAGGCGCGGAAGAAGATTTCCTCGATCTGCATTTCCAGGCAGGTCAGGTCGACGCCTTCGACCTGCACCCGGCCGGTGAACAGGTCGATGACGTGATCGTAATGATTAAGCGCGATGGTCAATGGCACGCGGCTCACGGCAATCACTCCCCCAATTTTGTGCGCGGCATCATGGCCGCTCGCGCTGGCGGCTTCAATCCTGTGGTGTCACGCTCTGCTACAGTGGGCTAACGACCCGGCGCGGCGTATGTAAAGAGCAAGGAAAGACGGCAGCGATGAACGACCCCTCTTTATGGCCGACTGAGTTGCGCCTGCACAAGGACCGCAGGACCCTGAGCGTGACGTTCGACAACCGGGAAAGCCACGATCTTCCGGCCGAATTGCTGCGTGTCAAAAGCCCGAGCGCCGAGGTCCAGGGTCATGCGCCGGAGGAACGCACGCTCGTCGCGGGCAAGCAGGACGTCATGATCCTAGAAATCCACCCCGTGGGCAATTACGCCGTAAGGCTTGTCTTCGACGACATGCATTCCACCGGGATCTATAGCTGGAGTTATTTGCTGGAGCTCGGACGAGGCCGCGAACGCATTTGGCGCGATTACCTGGATGACCTCGCGGCGAAGGGCCTGTCGCGCGCACCGGCACGCCGCCGCTGAGGCATTTGCCCCAAAGCTCCGCGGAAATCGCGGGTGACCTGCGCGACACGGGAGGTTGCGTCGGCGCGGACAAAAAGGCAATGTGCACTCGCACCCGCCGATTTTTCCAACGCTTTAGCCACCGACCAGGTGCGGGCCGGTATGGAGGAATGCCAGGATGGCCGAGCAGTTTGTCGGCAAATTATCGGAATTCAATGACGGCGACCGCCGCATCGTGTTCGTGGGCGACCGTGAAATTGGGTTGTTTCGCCACGGAGGCCAGTTTTTCGCCTACAGCAACTACTGCCTGCATCAGGGCGGGCCGGCCTGCGAGGGGCTCACCATCGCGAAGGTCGAAGAACAACTGATGCCCGACAAGACCTCGCGCGGGCTCTACTTCTCGGAAACCGAGATGCATTTCGTCTGCCCCTGGCATGGCTACGAATACGACATCAAGACCGGTGAATGCGTCGCCGACCGCAAGTTGAAGCTGCGCAAATACGATGTGGTGCAAAAGGGAGATGATATTTATGTCGTCACCTAGGCGGGCCGTGAGAACGGCGCGCATCAAGAAACCGAAGCGGCCACCCCTGGCGCCAGCGAGAGGCAGGGCGGTGGCGGACGTGTCCAACCGTGCCAAGTCGCTTGCCCGCGATCTCGAGCGCGAACTGGGAGCCGGGCGCATCGACAGCCTTTCCGATGACGGCCTGCAGCAGCTCATGGCGGCGCTTTGTAAAATTTATGGCCGGCGTGTCGAAGGGGGAGCCAAAAGCTGGCCCCTGTCAGATCAGGGCGGGGTAAGCCCGACGGAGGTGATGGTCACCGCGAGTGGGCTGCTCAAGGCGGCGGATCTTCAGGTATTCGAATTGGGAATGTGGCAGAGCTGGACCGGCCGCTGACCGGCGCTCTCTAGAGGAAGGTAGAAGTCATGGATCTTATTGCCGATCGCGGCCGCCGCGTTTCAGTCGAAGAGCTGAATACGAGCAGGCTGCTTGCCCATGCGCGCAAACAGGCACAGCAGCGCAAGTTCGATGAGATGCTGATCGTCGACGTCGACGCGCATCACTACGAGAACGAGAATTTCAGCGAGATCCTGCCCTATATGGAGAACGATGTTCTCCGCCAGCTCACGCTTTCCAATCGCAACAAGGGGCGGCACACCATCGTCCCCGGGCAGACCGGCTATCAGGACATGGGCGGCCGCGTGACGCGCTACCCGATGCGCTCTTCGGAAAAGACCGACCCCGGCAAGCCGCGCGACGTGCAACTCGGGCAGCGGTGGATGGACGCGATGAGCGTCGATTACTCGTGTTTGTTCCCAACCGGCATGCTCAATGTCGGCCTGCATCCGCAGAAGGAAATGGAAGTCGAGATTTGCTGGGCCTACAACCGCTGGCTCACCGAGAATGTGCTGCCGGAATCCGACGGGCGCATGTATTCGCTGTTGTCGCTGCCGTTTTCCGATCCCGATGCCTCGCTGCGCCATGTCGAGACTTTCGGCGACCGCCCCGGCGTCAAAGGCTTCATGGTGACGACCGTGCGCACGCTACAGGTCAATGACAACGCCTACATGAAGGTCTATCGGGCTATGGAAGAGCGCGGCCTGGCGCTCGCCTTCCATTCCGGCCCGAACTGGGGCGAGCCGGTGTTCCGCGCCTGCAACCGCTTCCTTTCGGTGCATGCGCTCGGCTTCTCCTTCTACAATATCCTGCACTGCACGAATTGGGTGATCAACGGCCTCGGCGAGCGCTTTCCCAAGCTGGCGGTGATCTGGGTGGAAGGCGGCCTCGCCTGGGTGCCTTTCCTGATGCAGCGGCTCGACCACGAATACATGCTGCGCTCCTCGGAATGCCCGCTGCTGAAGAAGAAGCCGAGCGATTACATGCGCGACATGTATTATTCCTCGCAGCCGATGGAGGTGCAGGACATGGGCGCGCTGGAATGCACCTTCCGCATGATCAATGCGGAAACCCAGCTACTTTATGCCTCGGATTACCCGCACTGGGATTTCGACCTACCCAGCACGATCTACGACCTGCCGTTTTTGAGCGAAAAGGCGAAGCACAACATCCTCGGCGGCACCGCCGCGCGCCTATTCAAGCTGCCGCCGCGCAACGAGAAGCAGAAAGAAAATCTCATTAAATTCGGCAATCTCGCCGCCTAAGAGGGGATGGATGGCCAAGGACGCGTTGGTATCGGAAGAATTCGCCGGCAAATTCGCCACGGAGAAAGACACGCCCTATGAGCGCTGGGTGGCCGAGCAAGGGCTCGACATTATCAGCGCCCATTACGTCCCCAACCTACGCACCGTGGAGCTGAAGCCCTGGCCGCGCCGCGGCGGCAAGGGTGTCTTCATTAACCACGAAGCATCGCGCACCTCCAACGACTGCTACGTCTGCGAAATCCCCCCCGGCGGAAAACTCAGCCCCCAGCGCCAGCTCTATGAAGAGATGATCCTGGTGCTGGGTGGGCGCGGCTCCACGACGGTGTGGAATGACGGCGGCCAGCGCGTCACCTTCGAATGGAAGGCCGGCGCCATGTTCGCCATTCCGCTTAATTGCTGGCATCAGCATTTTAACGGGTCGGGACAGGACGCGGTGCGCTACGTGGCGGTCACCAATTGCCCCTCCGTGCTCAACCTCTACGGCGATCCCGATTTCGTCTTCAACACGGAATACGACTTCAAGAGCCGCTTTGCCGGCGAACCCGACTATTTCAGCGCCAAGGGCGAGCAGGAGGGCTTTCTGTTGCGGACGAACTTCGTCCCCGACGCCGTTAACCTGCCGCTGATCAGCGCCAAGGAACGCGGCGCTGGCGGCGGCCATATTCGCTTCAACATGGCCAAGGGTTCCATCGCCAGCCACATCTCCCAGTTCGGCGTCGGCACCTACAAGAAGGCGCACGCGCACGGGGCGGGCGCCCATGTCATTTTGCTCAGCGGCGAAGGCTATTCACTGATGTGGCCGGAGAACGAAGAGCCGCGGCGCTACGACTGGCAGGTCGGTACCTTGATCGTGCCGCCGAACAAATGGTTCCATCAGCATTTCAATACCGGTCCAACGCCGGCGCGCTATCTCGCCTTCAAGCATTGGTCGCCGCGCAATGCGCAAGGCGTGCCGATGTCCTGGATCAGCCGGCGGTTGGGCGGCAACCAGATCGATTATGCCGACGAAAGCCCGGTGGTGCGCCGTATGTTCGCCGATGCGCTGGCTAGGCACGGGCTGAAGCCGCGGATGGATGAAGCGTATCAGAACGAACTCAAGGATCTGCCGCCCAAAGTGGCGTGATCGGGGTATTTAAACCGCAAAATCCTGCATTATTTGCCATAGAAACGCCGGCTGGCTTGATCCCGGGAAAGGTTTGAGCGACAAGCGGGGCCGTGCCACAAATCTCACGAATGGCCTGAACACCCGGGCACCTGGCCCGGGTCTGAACGGAGTAACGACATTGGCAGACAGCAAAACCGACACCCGCGCCAAGCCGGCTGCCGCCGGACCCGGGCATAACATCGACACGCACGCGCCGCGCGAAGAGCCGGTCTGGGAGCGCTGGACCAAGAAGCGCGTCTTCGTGCGCGCGCTGGAGGGCACCTACGGCGAACTGGTCAGCGAGCTTTTCACCCAGCCGCGCGTTTATCACACCAAGGACTGGAAGTGGAAAGGCGGCCCGCACAATTACGGTAAGAAGATCATCAACCCGCAATCGGTGAAGGTCGCGCAATCGATCGAGACCCACGTCGATTGCTTCGCGCCCGGCGGCTATGGCCAGAAGCACGGCCACATGAACAGCGCCGTGTTCTACGTGCTCAAGGGCAAGGGCCACGATATCCATGACGGTCGCCGCATCGATTGGGAAGCTGGCGACGCGCTGATCGTGGAGAACGGCTGCGTGCACCAGCATCTCAATGACGACCAGGACGACGAAGCCATCGTGCTGGTGATGAAGGCGAAGCCGCTGTTTCTGTTCATGCACATGCTGTTCCAGCGTGTGGTCGAATACCCGCCGAAGACCGGCACCGACAAACAATTGAATTACGTCCCGCCCGCGGACCTGTAAGGAGACAATAGAATGAGCAGTGTGATCGACCCCCGCGAGCGTGACCGTTCCCGCGCGCAAACGCGGTTCGTGGACTTCTATGCCGAGGCGCTGAAGGCTTCGCAGGAGTTTCGCAAGGATTACGACGGACGGCTCAATGTCGTGAAGTCGAGCCAGATGCCAATGGAGCGTTCGCCCGACGGCCTCATCAAGTGGATCATCAACGAGAAGATGGACACCAAGGAATGCTGCCTCGACATTTATATGCAGTTCCTGCCGCCGGGTAAGGCCTCCGGCAAGCACCGGCACCTTTCCGAGGAAGTCTTCTACGTCGTTGAAGGCAGCGGCTACGATTTGCACTGGGACGTGAAGTTCGACTGCCACGACAAGATGGAATTCGAATGGGAGACGGAGCCGCAGAAGTTCGAGTGGACGCAGGGCGATTTCGTTTACATTCCGCCTTACTGCGCGCACAAGCACTTCAACTCCGATGCCAAGAACGAAGCGCGCATCATCGTAGTCAACAGCCGGATCGTGAAGCCGATGGGCTTCGACTGGTTCGAGCAGTTGGAGAACGCGGAAGGCTATTAACGGCGGTCGTCATGGCCGGGCATAGCCCGTCGAAGACGGGCGTGAACGCCCTTATGTCCCGGGCATCTCGATCAGGAGCGCAGTACCTTCCTAAGCGGGATGCCCGGCACGGGGCCCGGGCACGACCAGGCAAAGGGATTTGAGCCATGTGCGGCGACGTGGAAGAGGAAGGCGGATCAAGCCCGCTTGAGGAGCGGCTCTACGGCCGGTTCCTGCGGCATGCGCGCACTCTGCTCACACAATATGGGCGCGTCGGCCAGGATCCCGGCAAGGACTTGCATCACTATATGGATAAACTGTTCAGCGATGCGCTCTCTCGCGCGGCGCGCGACGCCGATAGCGCGGAGGAGGGCCGCCACTACGAACGGCTTGCGGCGCAGCCGCTGGTCTTTGCAAGGCTTGCCGGCTTCCTCGCCGCGCATCTGTCGCTGCAAGACGATCCGCTGCGTAAGGTGATCGAAGCGATGATGCTCGGCTACCAGGAAGCCGAGAGCATGGCGGCGGAAGATCATGCTCATGACCATCATCACGGCCACGATCATGACCACGACCATCAGCATGGCCACGGGCACGACCATCATCATTGATCGATTGCTGATTGTTCTTGTCTTGTTATCGCCGGGCTTGTCCCGGCGATCTTGTTTAGGAAGGCGCAATCCTTGCCATTCCAAGCGAGATCGCCGGGACTCGCCGCTGCGCGGCGGTGACGACAGTAGCTGCCTTACAAATCGCCCGGCGGCTCGAAAGCGAGCTGCTTTTCCGTGCCGGTCTTCGGCGGAAATTCGGAGACCTTCTGAAACAGCATGTGCATGAACAGGAAGAGCGGTTTCGCCTTCATCACCAGCACGATGCAGCCGTCTTCTTCGTCCTCGCTGCCGAAATGCTGATGCACGCAGGCGTTCTCCACGATCATGGCGTCGCCGGCTTCCCAATCGTGCCGCTTGCCGTCGTGGATGTCGTAACCTTTGCCCTTGAGCACGTAGAATACAGCGCTATTCATGTGGCCGTGCTTGCTGTTGCGTGAACCCGGCGAATAGACCTCCATGTGGGTCTCGATCGCCTGGGTAACGCGGTTCGCCTGCGGATTGATGATTTTCTTGCCGTAGGTCTGCGGCCCGCCTTTCCACTTCAGGTCGCGCGTGTGATAAACGCGCGGCTGCGTGAACAGGTCCTTGACCAAGTCGCCATAGGTGCCTTCCAGCGCGCGCACGAAGACGCGGCGCTTCAACTTCCGCTCAAAGCTGTGGTCGAATTGCCGGTTATGGCCGGGGACCGCCTCTGCGGCGCCCGGTGCGGTTCTCAATGCCTCGTTTGCCAAGATAAATTCCTTTCTCCGCTGCCGCGGCGGCGGCGTTACGCCCTTTATAACGCGCTCCGCTGCCGATTCTCACCGGAAATTGTGTACCGCACGCCCACGCCGCTCCATGCCGCGGCGCGGAATATTTAAGGCGTGGAGGCGCGGGCGGCACCATAATAGCTGCAAGATGCGGCAGCGTACGCCGCCCGTCTTCAGAATTCGACGTTGCTTTCGGTTCTTGGACCCTTAGAATCGCGCTTAACAAGAAAGCGGAACCGCAAGACTTCAGGAGGGGACGATGCAGCGCCTTGGCTCGATGACAAGCGCATTGATAGCGGTCATGACGTTGGCTTCTCCGGCTCTCGCTCAAACCGGCGCCGATTTTTTCAAGGGCAAGACGATAACTTACATCGCTTCGACCTCCCCCGGGGGCGGTTACGACACTTACGGACGGCTCGTTGCCGAATACCTGCAGAAGCATCTGCCGGGCTCCGCCGTGGTCGTGAAGAATGTGCCGGGAGCCGGACATATCATCGGGGCGAATACGATCTATGCCTCGAAGCCAGACGGCCTCACGATCGGCATCTTCAATACCGGCCTGATCCTCAATCAAATCAACGGCACCGCCGGCATCCGCTTCGATCTCGGCAAAATGTCCTGGATTGGCAAGGCCGCTTCCGATCCGCGCGTTGTCGTCATTGCCAGCCAGTCACCGATCAAATCCTGGAAGGACTTGATGGCGCAGAAGACGCCGGTGAACTTCTCCGCACCCGGAATCGGCAGCGCGACCTATATCCAGACGGCGATGCTAAGCAACGTGCTGCACATGCCGATCAAGATGATCACCGGCTATACCGGGAACGAAGACCAGCTCGGCATGCGACGCGGCGAGCTCGTCGGCACCATCGCCTCGCGGTCGTCCTACCAGACCTTCGTCGACAACGGCTACGGCCGCTTCATTGCCCAGATCGGCGGATCGGAAACCGACGTCCCGCAACTCGATACGATGGTCAGCGATCCTACCGCGCGTCGGATCATTGCGCTGATCCGGTCGCAAGGCGACATCGGCCGGCTCACCGCCGGCCCGCCCGGCATTCCGCAGGATCGCCTGGACGCGTTGCGTGCCGCGTATCGCGCGGCGCTGGAGGACCCCGAGTTGCGGGCCAAAGCGAAGCAACTTCAGCTTCCCATCGATCCGCTTTATGGTGAAGACGTGAAGCGCCGCATTATCGAGGCGCTGGACCAGAACCCGCAGACCATCGCACTGATCAAAGGTGCCCTGGAGGTAAAGGTACCATCGCAAAAGGGCACCATTGCCGAATATGATGGCATGAAGAAAGTCGTCTTCAAACTGGACGACGGCAGCTCCTTCCCGGCTGAAATCTCCAAATCGCGCACCCAGATCAAGGTGGGCGGCCAGGCTGGCAAGCGGGAAGGTCTCAAGGTCGGCATGAAGTGCACGGTCGAGGGATCAAAAGGCGCGGAAGCGACGCTTATTAGTTGCGATTGATAAGCCTCGATGCCAAAAGATACCGGGCTTGGCGCGCCGGCAACACGCACGTTCCGCGCTTTTCGCCAGGTGCCAAAGGAATGGAAAATGGATGAGTCCGATCTTCTGGCCGGCGCCCGCAACTGCGTGATCGATTGCGCCCAGGTTGGAAGCGGCGCGAGGGTCGCGATCGTCAACGAAACAGGCACCGAGGGCGGCGTTGTCGAGGCCATCGCCGAGACGGCGCGCGAAGCGGGCGCCGAAGTCGAGATTGTTTGGGCGGAGCCTTACGCAAAGGCTGATCCGGCGGCGGTCATTCCGCAAAATATCTTCAATGCCTTTCGCGACGCTGACATCCTGGTCAACCACTACCCCAGTCTGAGCCGCGTCGAGCTGCAGAACCATTTTCCGTCGGAGGCCCGCGTCCGTGTCCCCAATCGCGCCACGACCGGGGCGTTACTTGGCTCTTCCTGGGCGCGATTTCCTTATAGCCTGCAAATGGCGGTGAGCGACGTGCTCGACGATGCAATGGCGCCGGGCCGGTGCTGGCGCATCACCAGCCCGGGCGGCACCGATCTGCGCGGCAGATTCGTCGAGGCGGACAGCCCGCTGGCGCAGGCTTACTTCCAGACCGACGAGGACAACAACCGCGCACGGCGCAATTTCCCGGGCGGCGTGCACATGCCGCGCATCTCGACGGCAATCAACGGCGTGCTGGTAGCTGAATATGTCGACGGCGCTCCTGCGGATATGGCGCCGGTCCGGCTGACGATTAATGACGGCCGCGTGGTGCATGTCGAGGGCGGCGACCCCGAGGGCCGGGCCCGCGCGCGCGTGCTGCAAAGCGACGGCCACATCGATTCCTGGCACAGCGGAATCAATCCAAAAACCATCGTGCCGGTGGAACGGCTCGCCAATCCGCGCAAATGGTACAGCTACGCCCATTGCAGCCCAAGGATGGTGCATTTCCATCTCGGGCGCACGCACGCCACGATCAATGTCGGCTGCCTCAACCAAACTCTGGAGGTCGAGGACCAGCCGATCTACATCGGCGGCGCGCTGGCGGAACTTCGCGATCCGCGCATCGAGGACATGATCGCGCGTCACGGTCTCAATGCCGATATATTGCGCACCGAAACGATACCGATGTAGCGCGATCGAGCCTTAGCTTCGCGTGAGGGAGGTGAATGATGAAGGCCCGTCTGCGCTATCTGGCATTTCTCAGCGACGCGCCCGCCGATCTTGCCGACTTCTATGCCCGCAATTTCAATCTGGAAGAACTTGGCCGCTCCAATCACGGCGACGTGTCGATGACCGACGGGTTTTTCAATTTCAGCTTCCTGAAGCGTCGCCCCGAGTTCCAGGAATCGCGGAACGGCCTTGGCCTGCATCACATCGGCCTTGAGGTTGACAGCATCGATGAGACCGTGGAGCGTTACCGGGCGCTGCCGACCAAGATGCCCGTGGTCAAGGAGCCGGGCGGGCCGCATTTCGGCGATGTTCGGATCTTCGATCCCGAGGGCATGCCGGTTAGTCTTTCGGAAAACTCCTTCGGGTTGAAAAACGCCGCCGACCGGTTGCCGCGTTTGCGCCATATCGCCTGCAACGCGCTGTGGCCGGAAGGCATTCTCAATTTCTACTCGTTGCTATTTGGGTTCCGTGAGCTGGCAGCAAGCCGCGAACGCCGCTCGCAGGGGCGGCACAATCGCTTTGCCGGTGACGGCTGCACCAATCTTGCGATCCATCCGTTCTATAACGAATCCGAAGGCCACATCGCGCATTACGGAGTCAATCACTTCGGCTTTTTGGTGTCCGACGTACTTTCTAAGATCGACGAGTTGGCGCGCGAGATTCCGGTGACCAAACGGCCCGATTCCAGGCCTTATGCCGAATATCGGCTGAGCGATCCGCAGGGGAATATGTTCGATCTCAGCCAAACCAAGGGCTGGGAGATCGACGTCGACAAATGGGCGCGGGCCGCGTAGCCGCTTCGACGGCAAAGCCGAGGCTGACTTTTCCGATCTCGCATCACGATCGCTAGGTTCCGCAGCTGGAAGGCGTTGCCGCGCCTAAGGGATTCGACGATCGGATCTGTGGCCTACAGGCGTGAACAAGAACCGCGCTAATCTCGCGCGATTTATGGCCCATTCCTGCGGCGAGGGACTCATCGGCGCGCCAATGGCGGTGGAAATCGCTGTTTGCGCCCGGCACTGCCAAATCATAGACTGCCGGAAACAACAACTGGATTATCCGCGGGAGGCCTCGATGTTCTCAAAGATCAACCACGTCGCGATTGTCAGCGAAAATTATACCCGGTTGCCAAAATTCTATGAGGCGGTGTTCGGGATGAACCCGCCGAAGAAATCGCGGCCGCTGCGCGCCTGCAACGTCGGCGACGGCTATGTCGGGCTGAACATTAATCCGCGCCGGGCGGGCCGCCCCTGCGGCCTCGACCACTTCGGTATCGAAGTGCAGGACGTGGAAACGGTCTTCGACCGCATGCGCAAGAACTATCCCGCGGTGAAATGGGTTCAGCGTCCCTCGACGCGGCCTTTCGCCGGCATCACCACCCATGATCCGGACGGCAATGTCTTCGACTTGTCGCAGAAGGAAATGAAGAACCGCGACGCCGTCTATATCGAGAACGACGGCAACGTGAATCCGCGTCACATCGACCACGTGGCAATGCGCACCATGCGGCCCAAGGAAATGGCCGATTTCTACAGCAAGGTCTTCGAGCTCGCGCCGACCAACCGTAACAAGGGCCCGAACGATCCGAATTATTACGTGACCGACGGTCATATCACTTTGGTCATCATGCCGTGGGACATCACGGACTATTTCGGCACCGGAATTATCCGCGCCGGCATGGATCACATCGGCTTCAAGGTTGAGGATCTCGACGCCTTCAAGGAAGACGTCGAGCGTATCGCTGATGAGAATCAGCATGTCGCGCCGTCGCCCTTCGGCAAGGGCGAAGGCGGCAAGGCGCTTGAGGAGTTGTGCCAGCGCAGTTGCCCGATCGGACAGCATTGGATGGCAGATTCGGACGGCATCCTGATCGACGTCCACGCCGACTGAGCGACTTGAAAAGAATGGCCACTGCGGGGAGGTTCGCATGAAGATCCGGCAATTCGCGCTCGCTTTTCTCGCCGCGCTGGGGCTGGCGACACGATCTGGCGGGGCTGGCGCCGATCCGATCGCCGACTTTTACCAGGGCAAGAAAATCTCCTGGGTGCTTAGCACGGGCGAAGGAGGCGGCTACGCATCTTATGCGCACGCTTTCGCCCCGTTTTTTGCCGCGCATATTCCCGGCAAGCCGGAAATCATCGTGCAGAACATGCCGGGCGCCGGCGGCATCAAGGCAATGAATTATTTGATGTCGGTGGCGCCGAAGGACGGCACCACGATCGGCTTAGTGCATTCCAGCGTTTCGTTCGCGCCGCTATATGGTTCGCCCGGCGCGACCTTCGATCCGCGGCAGATGAACTGGATCGGCAGCATCAACCGCGCGTCCGCGATTTGCGTCGCTTGGCACACCGCCGGCATCAAGACCTGGCAGGACCTTCACGACAAGCAGCTTGTCGTTGGCACGTCCGGCGCCGGATCGCAGATGGAAACCCTTCCGGCAATGCTCAATCATCTATTCGGTACCAAGATCAAGATCGTTTCCGGTTACAAGGGCGGCAACGACGTCTTCCTGGCGATGGAACGTGGCGAGATCAGTGGTCGCTGCGGCGGGTTGGTCAATTCCATCAATTCGACGCGTCCGGACTGGTTCCCCGAGAAGAAGGTGACGGTGCCCATTCAGCTCGCCATGAAACGCGATCCGCAATTTTCGGATGTACCGACGATTGCTGAGTTTGCCAAGGATCAGAAGACCAAACAGGTGCTGAAACTGATCTTCTCGCCGCAGGGCATGGACCGGCCCATTCTGGCGCCGCCCGGCGTCCCGGCCGACCGGGTCGCGGCGTTGCGTGCCGCTTTCGACGCAACCATGGCCGATCCGCAATTCATCGCCGCGGCAAAGAAGCAGCATCTTGATGTCGAACGGGTGAGCGGCGAAGAGGTTGCGGAAATCGTCAAGGATGCCTACGCCATGCCGCCTGATATCATCAAAGCGGCGAGCGAGGCGACCGCCGCCAAGGGAGCGCAGGCAGAGTGAACATCGCGGACAATGAATGGACACAATAACTCGGCATCAGGATAAATTCGCCGCCGTCGATGGGCTGCGCATACGCTATATCGAGGACGGACGGGGACCGGCGGCGTTGCTGATCCATGGCGCCTCGCTGGGCTCCTCGGCGGACGTCTGGCGCCGCAATCTCGCGCCGCTCGCGTCTTATGGCCTGCGCGTGATTGCCTATGATCAGCCCGGCTTCGGCCTGAGCGACGATCCGCCGGAATGGGGGTTGGGCTTCCGCACCTCTTTCATTTTGCGTCTCATGGACGCGCTCGGACTCGACAGCGCGGCGCTCGTCGGCCATTCGCAATCGGGCGCCATGGCCGTCGATCTCGCGCTGTCGCATCCGGATCGCGTGCGCAGCGTCGTGGTGCTCGGCACTGGCAGCCTCTTGCCGACGTTTCCGGAGCAAGCCGCGAAAAAGGACGGACCGGCGGAAGGCGAGGAGGGCGGCGACAGCGAGCCGACGGCAGCCGACGTCCGCGGCATTCTGGAAAATAACCTTTACGAGCAGGCGCTGATCACCGAAGCCGTCGTGCAGGACCGGTTGCAGATGAGCACCGGCAAGAACCACCGCGCGTTCTTGGCGCGGCTGCACGCCGGTTCCGGCAATAAGGTCGCAAAAGGAAGCGGCAAGCCCTTACGCGAGCGGCTCGGAGAAGTCTCGCGTCCGCTTCTGATGCTCTATGGCCGCGAAGACCGCGCCCAGGCGGCGCAGCGTGCCGAATTGGCCAAGCAGCGGACGCCGGGGCTCAACCTGCATATCCTGCCGCGCTGCAAGCACCTCGTGCAGTGGGATGCGCAGGATGCATTCCAGCGCCTCGCCGGTCCCTTCCTGCGCGGCTGACGCATGGCTCACGGGGCAGGCGTGCTGGCCCAGCCGCCATTCATCGTCTAGTTTCGTCCTAGCCTGCCGGCGGTGCTCAGTCCGGCGGAAAGCCTGGGGGGAACAATGAGCCTGGTATCCGATCGGCACACCAAGAAAAATGGCATAACGGATGCAAAGCCGGCGAAAAAGGAAATGTATGCCGACAAGACCGACCGCGTCTTCGTCCGCGGCATTCAGGGACACTATAAACTTGAGGACGAGCTGAAACGGCTTCGCGCCGTGCCGCGCGTGCGCAAGGCCAGTGAAGCCAAATTCATCGACGGGCCGCAGGGCTACTCCAAGCACTATGTCGAGCCCAAGGACGGCATCTCGCAGCTCTTCCACATCCATCTCGAGGAATACGGCCCCGGCGGCAAATCGCAGAAGCACGGCCACGTCAACGAAGCGGCCTTCTACATCCTCGACGGCACCGGCTACGAGATTCACGACGGCATCCGTTACGACTGGAAGGCCGGCGACGTGGTCGTCGTGCACAACAACAGCGTGCACCAGCATTTCAACGGCGACGCGCACAAGCCGGCACGCGCCTTGGTGCTGAAAACCAAGCCCATGTACATGTTCATGAACATGCTGTTCCAGCAGCTCGTCGAGCCGCGGCCGCCGGAGCCGACGCCGGAAGGCGAGGGCTTCGAACCGCGCGAGAAGGAGCAGGATTACAATCACCCGAAGGAGGGCTACTGAGATGGCCTGGAGCGAAGCGAAATCGTGGCGCGAGGGCGCGCTCAATCAGCCGCTCTATCAGGCGCTGCTCGACGATGCGACCGATGCACCAAAGCGCAACGCGCGGCGCAAGAAGATCATTCAGCCCACCGATATGCCGTGGGAAATGTCGCGGCAAGGCATCCTCAAACACCTGCTCAACGAGCAGATGAATACGCGGATGGAGACCATCGACGCTTATATGCAGATCATCCCGCCGGGGAGTCGCTCGGGCAAGCACCGGCACCTGGCGGAAGAATGCCTCTATGTGCTGGAAGGCCGCGGCTACGATCTGCATCAGGACTGCGATGTGGAGATCACCGACACCTACCATTGGAAGCCGCAGGACGAGATCAAACGCTTCGAGTGGGAGGCAGGCGACGTGATCTACATTCCGCCGAATACGATCCACCAGCATTTTAACGCCGACGCCAAGCGCCCGGCGCGGCTAGTGTCAGCGATCAACCGCATCTTCAAGCATTGCGGGCTTAACGACCTCGAGCAGATCGAGAATGCGCCCGAATACGATCCCAAGGTGACGCTCTCAGCCGAGCGGGTGCTCGAGTATTTGAGGGCCAAGGGATAGGGCAGGATTGTCTCCTCCTAGGAAGCTGCTGCAAGGCGGGTCGTTTAAGAGGATTTCGCGTTGGCCAACGGTTATCGCGTCACCGTCGACACGGGAGGCACCTTCTCCGACTTCGTCTATCTCGACGAACAAAGCGGCGAAGTCTCCATCATGAAAGTGCCGTCGACGCCGGACGATCCGTCGCGGGCGATCCTGCAAGGCATCGAACTGCTGCTGGAGCGCGGCGTGAAAGCCGCCCAAGTCGGCTATTTTTGCCACGGCACCACGGTCGGCACCAATGCGCTGCTCGAAGGCAAGGGAGTGAGCACCGGCTTGCTGGTTACTGAAGGCTTTCGCGGCATCTACGAAGTCGGCGAACAGGCGCGCCCGCACGGCTCCGCGATCTTCGACGTCATGTATAACAAGCCGCCGCTGCTGGTGCCGGGCCATGCCATCGGCGAGGTGCGCGAGCGCGTCACCTTCGATGGCGGCGTACTGGTCGATCTCGACGAGCAGGCGCTGCGCGAGAGTCTGCGCGAGCTGGCCGCGGGCGGCGTGGAATCCGTGGCGGTTTGTTTGCTTTTCTCGTTTCTGTTCCCCGAACACGAGCGGCGCGTGCGCGACATCATCGCCGAGGAAATGCCAGGCTGCGGCGTCTCGCTGTCCTGCGAAATCGTGCCGCAGATCCGCGAATATTACCGGCTCAGCACAACGGTCATTAACGCCTATCTGCAGCCGATCCTCGGCCGCTATATCGAGCGGCTGGGGAGCCGGCTGTCGGACCGCGGCATCGGCACGCGGCAGAAATACATCATGCAGTCGAACGGCGGCATGGCCACCTTCGACAGCACCGCGAAAAAGGCGGCAGCGACCGTGTTGTCCGGCCCGGCCGGCGGCGTCACCGCGAGCGTGGCGATGGCGCGCGCCACCGGCTTCGGCAATCTCATCACCTTCGACATGGGCGGTACATCCTGCGACGTCGCGCTGATCGATCAGGGAGAGCCGATCGTTTCCCATCGCGGCAAGATCGAAGGCCGCGACATCGCCATGCCGATGATGGACATCAACACCGTCAGCGCCGGCGGCGGCACGCTGGCGGAGGTCGATCGCTTCGGTCTCCTCAAGGTCGGGCCGGAAAGTGCCGGCGCCATCCCCGGCCCCGCCTGCTACGGCCACGGCGGGCGCAAGCCGACCATCACCGACTGCAATCTCCTGCTTGGCTACCTCTCCGAAGACAATTTCCTCGGCGGAAAGATGCGGCTCGACCGCGTGAAAGCGTGGCAGGCGGTAGAGACCCATGTGGCAAAGCCGCTCGGCATCGGTGTCTTGGAAGCAGCCGAAGGGGTGGTGCGCATCATCAACGTCAAGATGGAAGAAGCGATCAAGGCGATCTCCACTATGCGCGGCTACGACCTGCGCGACTTCATGCTGCTGCCCTTCGGCGGTGCTGGCCCGATACATGCCGGCCGCATTGCGCAGGAGCTTGGCATGGCCGGGCTCGTGGTGCCGCTCTATCCCGGCGTGTTCTCCGCCATGGGATTGCTGATGTCGGACGTCAAGCACGACCACATCCTGTCGCGGCTCAGCCCCTTGGCGGAAACGACCCCTGCGGAAATCATGGAGATGTTCGGACGGCTGGAACGTGACGCGCTGGCCGAGCTCAAGGCCGAGGGCTTCAGCGCCGACCGCATCCGCATCGAGCGCGCCCTCGATCTTCGCTATGCGGGGCAAGGATATGAAGTGACGATTCCCTGTGACTCCGTCGCCTCGCGGGACGACATGCTAGCGCTGCGCGCCGCCTTCGATGCGCGGCACAAGACGATGTTCGGCCACATGGCGCCGGAGGAAATGGTTGAAATCGTCTCCTATCGCCTGCAAGGCATCGGCGTCGTGCCTGAAGTGCCGATGCAGAAATTCACGCCATCCGGCACGAATCTTGCCGACGCGCTGCGGCTGACGCGCAAAGTGCGTTTTGACGGAGCCGACGTCGACACGCCGGTTTACCAGCGCGAGCGGCTCGACGTCGGTCACAGCTTTGCGGGACCCGCGATCATCGACCAGTTCGATTGCACGACCGTGGTCTTCCCCGGCCAGGCGGCGAAGGTAGACGCTTTTAAGAATCTCGTCATCAAGCAGCAGGACCAGGCGTAATGAAATCGGCCGGAACATCTGTCGCCGTCAGCGCCGTCGATCTCGAAGTCATCCGCGCCAGCCTCTCCGGCATCGTGCAGGAGATGCAGAATTCGCTGTTCCGCACTGGTTTCTCCACCATCATTCGGGAGTCGCAGGACGCGTCCTGCGCGCTGCTCAATCCGCGCGCCGAGGTGATCGCGCAACACGTGGTGCTGCCGCTGCATATCGGCGCCTTTCCGGCTTGCTGCGCGGCGATCCTGAAAAGCTTCGGGACCGATATCGCGGAAGGCGATGCCTTTCTGATCAATCATCCCTATGAGGGCGGCAGCCCGCATGCGCCCGACATGGCGGTGCTGACGCCGGTCTTCGTCGCCGGCGCGCTGTTCGGCTTCTGCGCCAGCATCGCGCATAAGGGCGACATCGGCGGCCCGGTGCCGGGAAGCTGCTCCGGCCAGGCCAAGGAAATCTTCAACGAAGGACTGCATCTGCCAGCGGTGCGTTACGAGCGCGGCTTCGCGCCGTTCGGCGACGTCGCGCGCATCATCGCCGCCAACAGCCGCACGCCGGAGCTGGTCTTGGGCGACATCCGCGGCCAGCTCGGCGCGGCGCGGCTTGGCGAAAAACGGCTCGGCGAACTGGTGCAGAAATTCGGCGCCGAGAAATGCCGGGCCGGCTTCGATCAATTGCTGACGCTGTCGGAACAGAAGTTGCGCGCCGCCATCGCCGAATGGCCGGATGGCCGCTTCGAGGCGGAACGCTTTGTCGACGACGACGGCATTGAATTGAATAAGCCGGTTCGCGTCCATGTCGTGGTGGAAAAATCCGGCGGCGGCATCCGTTTCGACTTCAGCGGCTCAGCCGACCAGACGAAAGGGCCGGCGAATATCCGTCCGCCGCTGGCCGCCGCTGCCTGCGCCTTTGCGCTGATCTCGGTCACCGATCCGCACACCTTCATCACCAGCGGCCTGCTGAAAGCGATGCAGATCAAGACGCGGCCGGGCAGCGTGCTCGATCCGCATTTCCCGGCGCCGGTCAACACCTATAATCCGACCGTGCATGCGCTGGTCGATGCGCTGTTCGACGCCTTGAGCCATCTCGTGCCGGCGCGTGCCCGCGCTGACGGCTCGGGCAGCCGCTCTATCGTCATCGGTGGACGCAGCACCTACACCGGCAAGGGCTATGTGCAATACGAGATCATCGCCGGCGGCGCCGGAGCGCGCGCGGCGGCCGACGGCGCTTCCGGTACCACGGTCAACCAGAGCAATGCCAAGATCGCGCCGGTGGAGATCATCGAAAGCGAATTTCCTACCCGCCTGTTGCGTTTCGAGCTGATCCGCGATTCCGGCGGTGCCGGAAAATTCCGCGGCGGGCTCGGCATCCGCCGCGAATATCTCAACCTTGCGGACGCGCGTTTTTCGATCCGTTCGATGCGGCATGTGATCCGGCCCCAGGGTGTCGGCGGCGGTCTGCCGGGCCGCCCCGGCGATATCCGCATCAATCCGGGCAGCGAAAACGAAAAGCGCCTGCCTTCGCGCTTTGCCGACCATCCGCTGAAAGCGGGCGACATTTTCCGTCTCGACACGCCGGGCGGCGGCGGTTTCGGCGATCCGCTGGACCGCGAGCCGCATGTCGTGTTGCAGGATGTGATCGAAGGCTATGTCTCGCTGGAAGCGGCGGAACGCGATTACGGCGTGGTGCTAAAACAGCAGGATGGCCGCTTGCGGATCGATGGAGCGGCGACCGCCGCGCGGCGCAGCGCGATGCGGAGCGTCGGCGGGCGTTGAACCTGCGACCGCAAAGACAGGCGAGCGCGAAGGTGCGAACTATCGCGACCCGGAAGGCGGTCCGCCGAGTCCCGGCGTAGACGGCCGCGGGTCAATCGGCGGGGCGTTCACGCCTGGCGTCGGCGGCACCGTCGGATAGCTCCAGCCGGGCCCCGATTCCCCTTTCGCCGCTCCGATCAGGCCGACGACATTGTGGAAGAAGCCGGGCCAGTCGATCGCCATCGACGAGGATAGTTCAGGGGACAAGCCGCATTGCTGCGCGAGCTCCGCCGCTTCCTGCAATCCCATTTTGGCGTGGCATACCTGATCCACCGCTTCCTCGAACTGGTTGACGAGCGCGGAAGGGTTGGCGGAGCCGCCCTGATACAGACCCTCCATCACGGTCATCAGCTGCCCGCAATTGCATTTTCGCGCCGGCGGCTCATTGGTGTAGGTGACGAGCCCGAATTCATTGCGGCCCGTGGCCGGATGCCACTCCGACCACTCCTGGTCTTGCCACTTGTTGTAAGTGCAACAGGCGGTGCCCCAGATATTCTTGCACGTCATCTGGGTGCAGACCTGGTTGCTGAAGTGGACCTTGACCCATTGAGTGACTCGGCCGCCTTGAACGACCACCGTGATTGCCGAACCCGGATCCGATTTCAGATTTTTCGCATCATTGGGCAGGCAAACAGGCACCGACTGGTTTTCCCGGCAGGTGTCCGCGCATCCGCCGCACGTCCACCGGCTAACCGTCATGGGCGTGGAGCCCGGATGCGTCGGAGTCGGCGCCGCCGAGATTGTCGGCCCGTCATACGACCGGGTGCCCGGCCCAATCGTCGGCGGATCGCGAGCGACGGTATGCGGCGTATCGGCGCTGCCCCAGCCCGGCGGTTCGGTGCCGGGAGCGTAAGGGCCTTGCAAGGGGGGCTTGTAGGTCGTGCCATTACCCTTGTCGCTTCCGGCCGGGGTTCCGGTCGCGGTCTGCGTGCCCGTCCCCGTTTGAGTCCCTGTTCCAGTTTGAGTGCCGGTGCCGGCCTGTGGACCGGTCTGCGTGCCGGTTCCTGCCTGCGTGCCCGTTCCGGTCGGCGTACCCGTGCCGTGCTCGGTTGGCCCGCCGCGCTGATCGCTGTCCGTCTTAGCCTGAACGCCGCCTGAATTAACGCCGGGCGACTCCTTGCCTTTTTCGAGTGGGGCACTTGTCTGGCCACCGCCCTGCTTGGCCTGTTCAGCGGACATGCCCGCTTTGCCGAGCTCGTTCTTACCGGCCGGGCTCGCCGTGGTAGCCGGCCCCGCAGTTTTCGGCGGCTCGGTCGGCGTCGAGGCATTGGCAGGGCCGGTGGGGTTTGCGCGGGTAGTTTCTTTCGACGCTCCGGCGGGTTTGCCCGGCAATGTTTCGCGCTCGGTCTTCACCGTGGCAGGCCCACCTTGTTTGCCGGGGACTTCTCCCGTCCGCGTGTGGATACTCTGTGGCTGCGAACCACCGGGGACCCGCAGCGCGCTGCCTGCCTGCGGCGCATGCAATGGCGCGGCGCCCTCACGCTTTGTGGTCGGCGCGACGATCGTGCTTTTGCGTTCGTTTTGGCTAGGGGTGGGGGTCCGGCGCGTCGGCGAACCTACGCCGTTGCCACCGGGCCCGACGGACATGCCGCCCCCTGCTCCTTCGATCGAAAATTGTGCGGAGGCCCTGCTGCAAGCCAAAGCCGCCAATGTCGTGGCGGCCAAGATGAGCATCACGTACCGCATGGGTCGCCCCCCCCGTGCATTACATGGCAGATTTCACGCTAGCACCGCGTGGCAGACATTCGCAATGGCAGCGGTGGAGTAGCTTCAGGGCAGCGCGGCGCGGCGCAACAGATTCAGCGGCGATATCAGAGCGAACTCGCGACCGAGGTGCGCCGATTCAAATACAAAAAATTTCTGAGCCGCTGTATTGATGGTGGGCGCTGTAGGGATTGAACCTACGACCTCTCCCGTGTGAAGGGAACGCTCTCCCGCTGAGCTAAGCGCCCGCCAAGGCTTGCGGATTTAGGAGAGCGGCCGGCCTTGAGTCAAGCAGCGCCGGCGCCGGTCACGCCGACTTCGGCGTCATGCGCGAGACCTTGCCCTGCAGCGCGCGAATGCGCTCGGCGAGATTACCTTTGCTGCCTTCCAGGCTCGGCGCGCTGGCGATACCCTCGTTGCCGCTGGCATGCACGCTCGGCGCGTCCTCGGCGAGGATCGTCTCGATCGGCGATTCCGGACCTTCAAGCGCCGCGGTCAGGCGCGCCACCTCAGCGGCGACGTCGTTGATGCGCTCGCGCAGCATCGCATTCTCGACGCGCTCGGAGGCCCAGGCGGCTTCGGCGTCGCGTTTCATGGTGGCGATCTCGCGCTGCAGCTTGGCGCGTTCCTCGCGGACACGATCAAGCTGTTCCTCGGCGCTCGACCGGTCGGCTTTCAGGCTTTCGATCTCAATCTTGTGGCGGCCGCCGATTTCCGACAATTCGGCGCGAAGGTCGGCCTCGGTCTTGCGCGCGGATTCAAGCTGCATGCGCAACTGGTCGCATTGGTAATCGCGCTCGGCGAGGAGGCGGCCCTGCTGCGTCAGACGCACCTCGAGCTCCTGGGCGCGGCGGCCGAGAATCTCCGCTTCCTTGCTTTGCGCCACGAGCTGCCGTTCCAGATCGGCGACGCGCGAGGCGAGGTTCTCGACCTTTCCGCGTTCCGCGTTGAGCGCGGCGGACGCTTCGTTGGAATCGAAACGTTCGCGGCTGAGCCGGTCCTCGGTGTTCTTCACTTCGCGTTCGGTGTCGCTGACGCGATCCTTCAGCGCGTCCACTTGCGTGCGCAACGCCACCAGTTCGACGCGCTGGCTGTCGTTGATGACCGACTGCTGGTCGAGATCGGTCATCAGCTTGGCGAGCGCTTCTTCCTTTTCCTTCAGTGCGCGCTCGGCGTCGCGCATGGCGTTGACCTTGAACGAAAGCTCTTCCTCGGTGACGCGCAACTGATCCTTCAGCGCCTTGTCGCGCGCCTCGAGGGCAAAGATCGTGGCGGTCTTCTCGCCGAGTTCGAGCTTCAGGCGATTGATGGCGTCGGATTTCTTGCCGAGCTCCGCGAGCTGGCTCGTGGTCTTCGCCTTCATCTGTTCGACGCTCATCTCCAGACGCCGCGTCGACATGGCGAATTCGGCGCGGAGCTGGTCCTTGTCGGCCTGGATTTCCGCCATCGACAGCGGCGTCGACGCTTCCAGCCGGCGCATGGTCAGGCGCACCGCGCGCGCGTGAATGAAGGGAATGAAGATGAGCCCGAGGAGGCCCGCAACCAGGAACCCAATGACGAAGAACATGATGGGTTCGATCATGGAAAAACGCCTCCCCGCCTTTTTCTCGCTGGCGGTAAGATGCCACGGCAAAAGGATTATCACCAGCCGCCCCTTTGGTTAACCTAAACCGGGCGAGGGCGGTGCGGCGCCGAATAAGGCAAGTGGCGCCCGTGTCTTTTCAGGCGTCACAGCGCCGTCGCGAAGGCTCATTCCGCCGGGCTAGAACGGGTTCCAGGTGGCCTGCGGCGTGAACTTCAGATAGCCGATATTGGCGCCCAAACGCATGCCGACGCCGGAACGGATCGGCACCACCACCACGTTGTTGGCGGTCAAGGCGGTCATGCCGAAGCCGCCGATAAAATAGGCCGATCCATCGATGCCGGCGAAGCGCTGGTAGATCGCTCCAGTCGCGGGAAGATTGTAGACCAGCATCATGGTGCGGGCCCCTTCGCCGCCCCAGTCGAAACCGACCGTTGGGCCCTGCCAGTAGACCTTCAGGTCGCCGGCGTTTTTCGTATAGAGCGTGCCCTCGCCGTAGCGCAGTCCGGCGACGAAAGCACCGGATCCTTCCTCGCCCAGGATATAGCCGTTGGGCTCGCCCCAGCGACTCACCGCCTTTTCGACAACGGCCGCCAAGCCGCGCGAGACCGTGCCGAAAAACCGGTTGCCGGCGTCGACGATTTCCTGCGGCGAAAAGCTCTTGGATTGCGCCGGCTGGGCCGGTTGCACCGGTTGCGGGGTCGCTTGCGCCGCCGCTGCGCCGATGCCGAAGCCGGTCAGCAACAGGGTCATGGCAATTAGACGCAGGGCAGCGCGCATCGCAGGCTCCTTCCAAGGGAGGACGGCCGATTTAACCCGTTGCACACATGGGCGGCCTAGATTTCAGCCCAGCAATGGGCGAATCGAGGCATTTGGGGGGACAAGTATGACCGCAGCGCGGCAGCAACGGAAGTCCGGGGCACTGGCGGTTCTGGCCGCGATCGGCCTCTTTTGGCTAGCTGGCCCGGCCCCGCCGGCCGGCTGGGCCTCGACCACGGAACGGATCGTGGTCGATCCCAATCGCGGCCTGGCGCTCGCCGGTTTTGACCCGGTGGCCTATTTCACCGAGGGCAAGCCGGTCATGGGCGTCGAGCAATTCGAATACGAATTCGCCGGCGCGGTCTGGCGTTTTCAAAATCAAGGCAACCGTGCGGCCTTCGCGGCCAATCCGGATGTCTATACGCCGGTATTCGGCGGTCACGATCCCGTGGGCGTGGCGCGCGGCGTCGCCCGCGCCGGCCATCCGGAAATCTGGACGATCTATAACGAGCATCTCTATCTCTTCTACAGCGCGGAGGCGCGGCAGACCTTTGTCAGTGAAGCCGAACGCACGGCGGCTGCGGCCGAACGCATGTGGCCTACAGTCATGCGGACGCTTAGTCCCTGAGCAGCGCTTTGCAGCCCGGCCGCGGCGGTGTATCACCGCGCGCGGATTACCGATTCGCCTCGTGTTTTTCTCTCACTCATTAGCAGCCATTCCGGAGATTTCTCATGGCCGGCTCACCTGCCCCGGACTCTCTCGATCTCGCGGCGCTGCTGTGCTCGCGGGTCTGTCACGATCTGATCAGCCCGGTCGGCGCAATCGTCAACGGCCTGGAAGTGCTCGAGGAGGAGAAGGATGAGGCGACCAAGACCTTCGCGCTCGAGCTGATCAAGAAAAGCGCCAACAATGCTTCGGCTCGCCTGCAATTCTGCCGGCTCGCCTTCGGCGCGGCGGGCACCGCCGGCGCGCAGATCGATCTCGGCGATGCGGAAAAACTGGCGCGCGGATTTCTCGAGGATGAGAAGACGAAATTGACATGGAATCTGCCGCGCGCACTGTTGCCGAAGAATCGCGTCAAACTTTTGCTCAACATGCTGGTGATCGCAGGGCAAGCCATTCCGCGCGGCGGCACCTTGACCGTCGATCCGATCGGCGCGGGCGAATCTATGGCTTTCCGAATCGCTTCCGCGGGGACAAATCCCCGTGTTCCGCCGCATGCGCCGGAGCTGCTTTCGGGAACCGCCGAAGCGAGCATCGATGCGCACTCGATCCAGCCTTATTACACCGGCTTGTTGGCGAGGAATTGCGGCCTTGCCGTCACGGTGGCCGCCGATGGCGATACCATCGTCACCTCGGCACAATGAGCGAAAGCGCGTTTTAACGAAGCTTAATGAATGGTTAGCGAAGCGTCGTAAGTGGGCGTTTCCGATACCAAAATTAAACGCTTTACCAACAGACTGGCACGGCTGTGCGGCCGCGGTTTTTTCTGACCCGCGCCTGCGACCAAGGCCGTGTCCATGGACGATCTGCTGCGCGAATTCCTGACGGAAACGAACGAGAGTCTCGGCGTCGTCGACGTTGAGCTGGTGAGATTCGAGCAGGAGCCGAACAACGCAAGTATTCTCGCCAACATTTTCCGTCTCGTTCACACCATAAAAGGCACCTGTGGCTTTCTCGGCTTGCCGCGCCTCGAAGCGCTGGCACACGCGGCCGAGACGCTGATGGGCAAGTTCCGCGACGGCATGCCGGTTACGGCGGACGCGGTGACGCTCATCCTTTTCACGATCGACCGCATCAAAGAAATTCTCGACGAGCTGGAAAGACATCATAAGGAGCCGGGCGGCAGCGACGATGACCTGATCGGCAGGCTGCAGCGCATGGCGCAGAACGAAACCGCGGGGC
>Ga0070741_10005094_pt1 | contig 29683 bp, 29 predicted proteins | sample Coa_R1_4_FD_66440 | JGI IMG/M metagenome (GOLD analysis project Ga0070741, IMG submission 66440) | Surface soil microbial communities from Centralia Pennsylvania, which are recovering from an underground coalmine fire - Coalmine... | ecosystem: Environmental > Terrestrial > Soil > Unclassified ... | reverse complement strand
AGCGCGCCTATGGCTACCGTCGCGGCGACCATTGCCTTATATCCGAATACCGGCTTGCGGGCAAAGACTGACAACAGGTGTGAGGTCACACCCATCGCGGGAAGAATGGCGATGTAAACCTCAGGATGGCCAAAGAACCAGAACAAATGCTGCCACAGCAGAGGCGAGCCGCCGGTGTGATCTACGGGCTTGCCGCTGATCAGGAGACCTCCGGGAACGAAAAAGTTGGTGCCTGCATGGCGATCTAGCAGCAGCATAATGATGGCAGCGATAAGAACGCTGAACGCCATCAAGCTCAGAATGGCAGTAACAAACCAAGACCAGCAAGTCAGTGGCATGCGCATCATCGCCATGCCGGGTGCGCGACTCTTGACCGTAGTCGTGACAAAGTTGATGGCGCTCATGATGGTACCCAGGCAGAAGAGCGCGATGCTCACCAGCCAAAGATCGGTACCTAGCCCCTGGCCAGGACCGGAAGCTGCAAGGGCACTGAGCGGAACATACTGCGTCCAGCCAGCGCCGGAAGGGCCGCCGGGAACGAAAAACGCGGCCATCAATATCAGGAAAGAGATCAGGGCGGTCCAGAATCCCGCCATATTGAGCCGAGGAAAGGCCATCTCTGAAGCGCCGAGCTGCAGCGGAAGAAAGAACGTTCCGAAGCCATTCTGCGGCACGGTGGAAAGAACAAAGAAGACCATGAGCGTGCCGTGAATAGTGAGATAGGACAGGTAATTTTCCGGCTTGATCTCACCCAGCAAAGGAAGTGACAGCTTGGGCCAGACCAAATGGATGCGCATCAGCAATGAAAGCCACGCGCCTACCAGCACCGCCGCCAGCGAGAGAAAAAAGTATTGGCGACCGATCATTTTGTGATCGGTGGTGAAGAGGTAGCGGCTTATCTGAAATCCCGAGCGCGCCATTGGGTCATGCAAAGCCTGTTTTTGGCTTTGTGGGGTCGGAAGCGAGGGATCTCTATTCTCACCAGAAGTCATAAAGAAATAAAATGGCGTTCGTTATATCGGCCAGCTTTAACTTGTTGAATTAGATTTTCTGTCCCACAATCAAATCTAGGCCCAATAGGGTTCCATGCCTTCGCAAAAAACGCTCAGGGCCGGGATTCCAGAGAAAGCCACTTCTGAAATTCTTCTTCACTCACCATACGCAATGTCGCTCTCATTCGGTAATGCCCAATCCCGCAGAGCTCAGCGCAGGAAATCTCATAGACACCGGGCCGGGTAGGCGTGAAATGCGTCTGGATATCCATGCCGGGAACCGTGTCCTGCTTGAAGCGCATAGCGGGAATAAAGAGGCTGTGAATCACATCCTGTGCGCGTAGCTGAAGCTGTACGGGCTGGCCAACCGGCACGACCAAAGAAGTGGAAACAATATCGTCACGGCCAGCAGGATCAGCAGGATCGATGCCAAGCGGGTTGCCCTCATCCGGCTTGGCGAATTTAGTGGCGTCCGTACGTCCAAAAACGCCATCCGGACCGGGATATCGGAAATACCATTGAAATTGCGCGCCCGTGACTTCAATAGTGAGCGGATTGCCCTTTACCGGCTGGTGGAGTTTTGACCACAGATGTCCGCCGGATACATGAAATCCGAAAAAAATTACGATAACGGCCAGAGTCCAGCCGATTTCAAATCGCCAGTTGCCGTACCAATTTTTAGATCGTTCATCGGATGGCCGTCGCATTAACACGAAAACCAGCACGGCCTGCCCGGCAACAAAGAGCGCTCCAAGAATCCAGAAAGCTACGGAAAAGTTATGATCAATCAGTCCGGCCTGAACAGAAGCAGCGGCAGGGAACCACAGTGGATGGACAATAAACAGGTAGAGACAGCCCAGCGTAATGATTACCAGCGCAATGCGGAGCGCAACCGACATTATGGTTTCTGTTCGCCAGTCCCGTTCTTCACCAAGTTGAGAAATTCCTGATGCACACGCGTATCGTCAGAGAGTTCAGGATGGAACGTTGCCGCCATGATTTTACCCTGACGCACCAGCACCGGGTCGCCGTTTTCTGATGCCAGCACCTCAACGCCCTTTCCTGTGCCAACGATTTTAGGCGCGCGAATAAAAACCATCTCCAGCGGCTTGGCGCCGAACTTGGTTGCGGCTTCTTTGATGGAGCTTTCATTCTGCCGGCCATAGGCGTTGCGGCGGATTCGTATATCTAGGGCAGCCAGCGATTGTTGCGGCGGATTTTCAACCTCAGTGGCCAGCAGGATAGCGCCGGCGCAGGTCCCGAAGGTGGGCTTGGTGCTGACAAAGTCGCGTAGCTTCTCCAGAAAGCCACGCTCCGCCAGGAAATTCAGGAAGGTGCTGGACTCGCCGCCGGGAATCACGATGGCATCGATTGAATCAAGTTGTTCAGGCGTGCGGATAAGCGTGACTTCGGCACCGAGTTGTTCGAGCCGCCGCTTGTGGGCTTCATAATCGCCTTGGATGGCAAGGACACCGATAGTCATTGTTTTTTCTGAAATCCCGAATCCCGCGAAGCGGGTGAGGGAACCTTACAATCTTAGTCGCTTTGTGATCTGTGCATCGCCTACTGATAATCGTGGTTATATGTATCCCTCACCAGCCCGCATATATTTTTCGTGAACTAAACAGTTTGGCTGTGGGTGGTCGGGATTTTAGAAAAAGCTACCAGCCTCTCGTCTGCAGCATATCCGCCTCAGACATCGCCGCTACGGCCAAACCTTTCATTGCACCTATCAAATCCTCACTGACTTCAAGCAATACTTTAGGATCGTCAAAGTGCGTTGTGGCGCGGACAATGGCGCGCGCGCGCTTCTCCGCTTCTGCCGGTTCGCAGAAGGTAAGGCTATCAGCCATGAAAATGCCTGAACCAACAAAGACGGCTTCGGCACCAAGCTGGCGAACCAGAGCTGCATCAGCCGGGGTGGCAATACCGCCGGCGGAGAAGTTGGGCACGGGCAGCTTGCCCGCCTTGGCCACTAATCGCACCAGTTCAACGGGCGCTTGCAGCTCTTTGGCCTGAGAGTAAAGTTCTTCTTCTGAAAGGGCTTTTAAGATATTCATTTCACGGACGATCTGGCGCATGTGCTTTACGGCATGGACCACGTCGCCGGTTCCGGCTTCACCCTTGGTGCGAATCATGGCCGCGCCTTCAGCAATGCGCCGCAAGGCTTCGCCCAAGTTGCGTGCGCCGCAGACAAACGGGGTCTTAAAGCCGTGCTTATCGACGTGATGAGCTTCGTCAGCCGGGGTAAGGACTTCAGACTCGTCAATGTAGTCCACGCCCAGCTCCTGCAGGATCTGTGCCTCAGCAAAATGGCCGATGCGGCATTTGGCCATTACGGGAATGGAGACGGATTGCATGATCTCGCGAATCTTCTTAGGCGATGCCATGCGGGCCACGCCGCCCTGAGCACGAATCTGCGCTGGTACGCGCTCCAGCGCCATCACGGCTGCAGCGCCTGCTTTTTCGGCGATCTCAGCCTGCTTGGCGTCGGTAACGTCCATGATCACGCCGCCCTTGAGCATCTCTGCCAGGCCGGTTTTAAGCCGCAATCCCGTGTTGCCATTCTTGTCAGACATAAAAAACTCCTGCTCGTGCCAAGAGCACGATCACTTGTAAAGGGGTAACACTTTATTTTAACGCGTTTGCGCAGCTTCTGCTGCGGTTCAATTCCTGCTACGATTTTGCCCGGAGGCTACCATGCAGAAAGTCGAATGGCCTTTAGCGCTTCTCAGCACGACTCTTGCTGCGGCATTCCTGTTCCAGGGTAACCTGCATACCGACGATACCGGGATCATCGCAGGACTTATCCTGCTCTTTGCCGGGATACTGGCCTTTCTCTTTCGTAAAGCTGGATTGATCTTGGGGGCGCTCCTCGGGCTGAGCATTGTGGCTTCAGAGCTTTGGAATTGGAAGATGGGCACTCCGAGAGCCCACATGTCGAAATTCTCAGATTTCGTGCTGCTTTTTGTGGTTGTAAGCGCGTTAAGCGTGGCGGGAAGTCTGGCCGGTTTTGCTATGCGTCGCGCACTCCGCACGCGGCGCACGCTTTGAAAGATCAGCCAAGCCACACCTGGATCGCTCCACGCCTGCCCTCTCTTGCAATTTGAGTGGATTGCTATTTTGCAGCCCGCTTGGCCGCGAGACCAGCAAACATCTTCTCCGGATCAATCGCGATAAACGTTCCCGTGCTCCGCGCCAGCACCTCGCCCGCGTCATTGCTGATCTCGGCGACGTTGGTGTGCTTGCGGCCTTCCACGCTTTGCTCATATCCGGTAACCGTTAGCAGCTTGCCCAGCGGAACCGGCTTGAGGTAGCGGATCTCCATGGAACTGGTAAGGGCCAACACATTGCGAAAGCGATTTACCTTGCCCATGGCTTCGTCCAAGATGGTGGCAATGATGCCGCCATGCGAGTGTCCGGGCGGACCGGTGTAACGGCGTGAGAGCTTGAATTTACAGATAGCGTGGCGGGTAACGTCGTCTAAAAAGAATTTTAGGTGCATGCCGTCTTTGTTATCTTTGCCACAGGCAAAGCAATGGTTCTTGCGCGGCTTAGGCTTGCCGTGGACTGCATGTCCGTGTGCAGGTTTTGGCTTTGGCATGGTTGAAGCGAAATTTTATCATCTGCTGCTGAACTCAGATTCATTATGGAACCAGCAGAGGATTGCAGAAGCAGGTGCAGCGAAGTTGCGCTGCTGCGCCGCGCACCGCTATGCTCTTTGAGTGATGTCAACACTGGTTGAATGCGTTCCTAATTTCTCTGAAGGCCGAAACAAAGCGGTAGTTGACGCGATTGTTGAGGCAATGAAAATTCCCGGCGTCTCTCTTCTCGATCGCGAGATGGATGCCGATCACAACCGCTGCGTAATTACGATAGTCGGCGACCGCGAAGCGATCACTGAAGCAGCCATCCGCGGTGTAGGCAAAGCTTCGGAACTGATCGATCTCACCAAGCATCAGGGAGCGCATCCGCGGATTGGTGCAGCGGACGTGATTCCGTTTATCCCTATTGAGGGCGTGACGATTGAAGACTGTGTGGCCATCGCGCGCAAGGTTGGGGAAGAGATATGGAAGCGCTTCAAGATTCCTGTGTATCTGTATGAATCAGCAGCCACAAACCCTGATCGGCAAAACCTGGAGAATATTCGGCGCGGGCAATTTGAAGGATTAAAGGATGACATCCTGGTCAACCCGGCGCGGTGTCCGGATTTTGGCGATCCGCGCTGCCACCCCACCGCAGGCGCAACCGTGGTGGGCGCGCGCAAAGCGCTCATTGCTTACAACGTCTTTCTCAATACGAAAGACGTTGATATCGCTAAGAAGATTGCCAAGGCGGTGCGTTACTCCACCGGCGGATTGCGCTTCGTGAAAGGTGCAGGGTTCGAAGTTCGTGGCATGGCTCAGGTATCGATGAACCTGACCGACTTTGAGCAAACGCCGATTGCGCGAGTCTTTGAGTTTGTGAAGCGCGAGGCCGCGCGTTACGGCGTGCAGCCGGTGAGCAGTGAGATTGTTGGCCTGATTCCCAAGAAAGCGCTTGAGCAGGCGGCAGAGTGGTTTCTGCAGGTAGAGAACTTTGATTCTTCCATGATTCTGGAGAACCGGCTGGCGGCAGTTACCAGCGGCAAGATGGCCGTGGGCGGTCTGCGGGCCGGAGTTGAGCCGTTCATTGAGCAGCTTGCCGCTCCTACAGCTACTCCCGGTGGCGGAAGCGCCGCTGCTGCAACGGCAGCCATGGCGGCTGCAGTGGGCAGCATGGTAGCGGCCATGTCGCGGACAAAAAAAGCCTTTGTGCAGTATGAGCCGCAGTTGAGCCAGGCAGTGGCCCGGCTGGCACAGCTTCGTGAGGAGTTGAAGGCCGCCATTGACGCCGATGCGGAGAGTTACAACCATGTGCTGGCAGCCTACAAATTGGCCAAGACCTCAAACGACGGGGAAGCGGCAATCGAGACCGCAATGAAGGGAGCAACCAGCGTTCCTATGGAGACAGCGGAGAGGACGCGCGAGGTCGGCGACATTATCGCCACCTTAAAGCCGATTACCAGCCCTAACATGGCCTCCGACCTTACGGTGGCATCGGCATTGGCAAGCGCGGCCCTGGTGAGCGCACTGGCCAACGTGGAGATTAATTTAGGATCGGTAAAAGATGCAGGTTTTGTCGATGAGATACGTTCTAAAGTTGTGGCGCTCCAGAGGTGAATACCTTAAGTAATGGGAAATTAGCATCCTGCTGCTGCTGGGTGCATCAGACCAGAGAAAACCGGATTAGAATATGAATATGAAACGCATCACTGTTTTTGTGCTCGCTTTGCTGGTGAGCGGACTCCCAGGCTTTGCCGCATCACTGGGAACGGCCGCCCGCACCGTGATTCCCATTGAAGTTCAGCAGATCATCAACGTGGATTACCGGCGCCTGAAGAACTCTGACACGGCCATGGACATGAAAGCCAAACTGCTGCCGCCTAACATGAAGCAGTTTGAAGATGCGCTCAAAGATATTGGCATAAATCCCGATAAGGATGTTGACCAGATTACGCTGGCCTCATTCCGGCAGAAGGACCACGGGCTGCAGATGATCGGGATAGCGCAAGGGCAGTTTCCGCGCAAAAAGTTGATGCTGAAGATTTCCAAGCAGAACATCAAAGGCACTAAGAAAAACGGTTCCATGATTTATCCCATGGCGGGCGGGATGCAGATGACGTTTCTTGACGATTGGACCATGCTGTTTGGGGATGGCACCGCGGTGAAGGCCGCACTGGATGCGCGTGACAATGCCAGCATGAGCCTGAACGCCAATCGCGAAATCACAGACATGATTCCTTCAGTGGAAGATGGAACAGTTTGGAGCGTGCTTGATTCCACCGGCACCCAGACCATGCTGAAGTCGGCACTGGGCAGCGCTTCTGACCTGGGAGAATTTGATACGGTCAAAAAGAAGCTGCTGGGCTCGCGTTACAGCATGGATTTTGACCACGGCGTGGATTTCAACTTGAACGTGCTGACATCGGACAACGTTACGGCGTCTTCTTTATCGTCAGTGTTGAAGGCCGGGATGCTGTTCAAGAAAATGGATGCGACGCCCACAGAAAAGACAGCCATCGACAACACGACAGTGGATTCCGATACCAACAAGCTGGTTGTGCACTTTAAGGCTGATGACAAGAGCTTCCAGCAGTTGATTCAGTCACCGATGTTTGCTTCGGTGGTGCGGTAAAGCTTTTCACCCCACAGAGGGCACTTTTATCAGAATCTTGGAGCCTGCGTTTGTGCAGTTTTATCTGCAATCTCGAGCGTAGCGAGAGATCCATATCATTGCAAAACTCCGGTCTTCTCGCTTAATGATTTTTCTTTCCAGTTTGCTTCGGAAGTATCGCGGGAATAATGATCCCTCACCTGCCCAGAACGCAGGTTCGGGATTGCAGATGGAAGCTCCTTCGGTTTGCTGATTTATTTAGAGCTCCGTGCTCATCGCCTGCCCCAGGTCCTGCAAAGACTTTTCATTCCTGCGATACCACATCCAAAGGCCATGTTTTTCTGCCAGCACTAGCCCAGCCTTGCACAGAATAGCCATGTGGTGAGAGATGGTTGGCTGAGAGAGATTGATGTGGTCCTGCACGTCACAGGCACACATACCCACAGGCTTACCGATGGCGCATTGGCCTTTCTGTTTCAACAGGCGAAGTATTTTGAGTCGCGCCGGATCGGCAACGGCCTTTAGAGCGGCGACAAGTTGCTTATCAGTGTGGGGCATTGGGGTGCTGCTGCTCCGGAAGATTGATGTAGATTGATATAAATAAATCTACCACGGCGCGGCGGAAGCAGAGCAATAGCCAATTTAAAACTACCACGGATAAACAGGGATAACACGGATCGGAGTTTGATCTGCTTCAAGGGCTAAAATGGACTTATGGATGACAGCGGCATCTTCTCTGGCAATGAGCGGAAGGAAAAAGAGCGGGAAATGCAGCGCGAAGGGCGATTACCGCCCGGCCAATCTTTGACACTGAAATGGCCGGTGCTGCATTACGGTTCGGTACCCCGGTTTGATCCCGCGCGGTGGGACTTCAACATTCGCGGGCTGGTGGAGCAGCCAGTGCGCTTAAGCTGGGAGGAATTCAATCGTCTACCAAGAGTCAAGACGCACAGTGATTTCCATTGCGTCACGCGCTGGAGCCGCTTTGACAATGACTGGCAGGGCGTTGCGTTTCAGGAAGTGCTCAAGCTGGTGAAACTGAAGCCGGAAGTCGAGTTTGTCCTGGTGCACGCCGAGCAGGGATTTACAGCCAACGTGCCGCTGGCCGACCTTGATCGCGAAGACGTGCTCTTTGCCACGCACCATGATGGCCAGCCGCTGACGGCAGACCACGGTTATCCGCTGCGATTGATTGTGCCGCACCTGTATGCGTGGAAGTCAGTGAAGTGGGTGCGCGGGCTGGAATTTACTGAGAAAGACGTTCCCGGTTTCTGGGAGCAGAACGGATATCACATGTATGGAGATCCGTTCAGGGAGCAGAGGTTTGATACTGACTAGCTTTTTCCGGAGTCCCGACCCTGAGCTTGCGAAAGGAGAGGGAACCGTATAGCCGCGATGAATTTAACGAAGAATTGAGGCAGAGCTGTATCGCTATGAGCGGGATTATTCTGCGAATGGACAACGGTAATCGTAATAATAGGGCCCCCTCACTACGCTCGGGATTCCAGAAAAAGCTACTTCACAATCGCGTTATATCCATCATTCGCTAGCCGAGCGCGCATTGCATCAGCATCTTTCTTGTCACTATAGGGGCCGACCTGCACATGAAAGAGCGGGTCGCCGGTGTTGCTGGAAATAAAAGCGGGATACTGCTTTTTCTGCAGAGCGGCGCGCAGGATATCTGCATCTTCTTGCTTGGAGACGGCGGCCACCTGGACCATGAATGATCCGCCAGCACCGGTCTTAACTTCTGTTCCGGCTGAAGCGGACTGGTCTGGAGCCTTGCTTCCAGATGCCGGCTGGCTGGCGTTTTGCTGATCGGTGCTCTTGCTGGCGTTGGAAGAACCGGCATCGTTAGAGGCAGTAGAGGCCGTGGCAGGAGCGCAGTCAGTTGAGCCTGGCGGGCAGGTTTGGGTGATTGTTTCAGGGGTCTTGTTGGCGGCGGAAGGTTTGCCGGCTGAGCTGCCTCCAGTGGGAACGGCCCCAACAATCTCCGTGTGGCCGCCTGCTGTAGTGCTCTTGCCCAGCAGATAACCCATAGTGAAAAACACGCCGCAGATAATCGCCAGGGCAAAAAACATGCCTAGCAACTTTCCGGTGCTGAGGGTTATTTCTTTATCCTGAACGTGGTCGCCTTCTTTTTCCGCCATCTGTGTGCCAGCTGACATTCCTTTGTTCCCCTTTTTTGCTTTGCTGGCCCCAGTGTAACCCGATTTCCTATTATCGCTATTTACCACTTTGGTTGAGGGCCTTGGTTAGGGCAGAGAGCATGTCCACTGGTAATGGGAAGACGATGGTGGTGTTTTTCTCCACGCCAATCTCAGTCAGGGTCTGCAGATAACGCAGTTGGATGGCGATAGGCTCACCAGAGAGGATATGCGCTGCCTCCTGGAGGCGCTGGGAGGCGGAAAATTCGCCTTCGGCATGGATAATCTTGGCCCGCTTTTCACGCTCGGCTTCAGCCTGTTTGGCCATGGCGCGAAGCATGGATTCCGGCAGATCAACCTGCTTCACTTCGACGTTGGAAACCTTTACGCCGTAAGGCGCAGTGTGCTGATCCAGGATGCTCTGGATGCGGGCGTTCAGCTTGTCACGATGGGCAAGCAACTCATCCAATTCCACTTCTCCCAGGACAGAGCGAAGCGTGGTCTGGGCAAATTGCTGGGTCTGCCAATAATAGTTCTGCACCTGCACCACGGCCTGCGGAGCATTGAGGACGCGCCAATAGACCACAGCATTCACCTTTAAGGTCACGTTGTCGCGGGTGATGATGTCCTGGGGCGGGACTTCCAGAGCCTGCTGACGCAGATCAATCCGGACCATCTTCTGCACCGGGGCAAACACCAGGATCAGGCCGGGACCTTTGGCGTCCTCCTGCAAGCGGCCCAGTGAAAAGATTACGCCACGCTCATACTCGCGCAGGATCTTGATGCAGTTGATGCAGTAAAGCAGAATAATGACAATGGCAGCAATAATAGGAATGCCCACGAAGCCTCCATTCACAATGCAAGCGGGAAGTCGGAACGAATTTTATGGTACTGAGCAGCCAAAAGCAAAAATCAATTCGCGACGGTGGGCTGCAACACCGGCTCACGCAGCGGTTCCACCTGCAACACCAGGTTTTCTACGTTCTTAATCACCACGCGACGGCCAGCTTCAATATTCTGGGTTGAGATGGCGTTCCAGATTTCGCCCTGAACAAAAACCTTACCGGCTGGCGCAAGCGCCGCGGTCACCACGCCAATTTCGCCCACCATGCCCTGCTCGCCGGTCTTTACTTTTCTCATGCGCGCTTTAAAGGCGATGGTCATCAAGAAGATGGTGATCCCGCCTAGCGGCAAGCTGACGCCAAGAGCCGTCCAAATGCTGACGCGCATCTCCGGGATAGGACCATCTATGAGCAGCAGAGCGCCCAGCACCATGAGAACGATGCCGCCTAGCCCGGCCACGCCGTGGGTCTGGAATTTGGCTTCAAGCACAAAGAGCACAAATGCAGAGAGGATGAGCACCAGAGCAATGGAGCGGAACGGCAGCAAGTTGATGGCATAGAAGGCGAGCAGGATCGCGATGAAACCGACTACACCGGGAATAATGGCACCCGGATGACTGAACTCAAGCAGTACTGCCACAAAGCCCACAATCAGCAACAGCACCGTGATGTTGGGATCCATCAAGGCGGAGAGAATATTTTCCTTGACCGTCATGGGATAGAGGCGGGCATTCGTTCCAGAAAGATGGAAGGTGAACTTGGAGCCGTCAAAGCGCGTAATGGTTTTGCCGTCAAGCTGCCGCAGCAGATCAGACTGATCTTTAGCGATGTAATCAATCAAGTGCTGGTTCAAAGCTTCATCTGCGCTGAAAGACTTGGATTGCCGCACCGCGCTTTCCGCTACTTCCACGTTGCGTCCGCGTTTGGCGGAGTAAGAGCGCATTAAAGCTGCAGCATCGTTCTCCAGCTTTTCCTTCATTACAGGGTCCATGGTCTCACCGCTGCCCAAAACAGGATGGGCCGCTCCGGTGTTGGTTCCGGGCGCCATGGCTGCCACATCTGCCGATTCAAGAATGTAAAAGCCTGCTGAAGCTGCATTGCTGCCTGAGGGCGTTACATAAATGATGACGGGAACGGGCGATGACAGAATGTCATGGATGATTTCGCGCGTGGAGCTTACCAGACCCCCGGGCGTACGCAACTCAATGAGCAACGCTTCCGCATGTGATCGCTCGGCTTCCTGAACGGCGCGGCCAATACGCTCTTCCACTAGGGGATGGATAGGGCCATCCACCACAATCTTCAGCACATCAGCAGAGGCAGTGCGCACAGCAAGAAAAAGTGCTACAGCGATTGCGATCCGGGAGAGTGCGGCATGGGAAACGAGTGCACGGCGCATAACTTTGTACCTCAGCGTTCACAGAGATTCGGCCTGCGGCCGCGCCTGAAGGCACGGCCATAAAACAGCAATTTCCGCAGGTGTTCTCAAGATAATACGATTATAAAAGAGTTCAAGTTCCAGAGAGGGCCACAAGCATGAAAAGAGGCGAGCACATATTTGTCCTGACTGGCGCGGGCATTAGTGCAGAGAGCGGGATTCCCGTCTTTCAGGGAACCAACTGGCACGGACACAGCCACTATGAGCTGGCGAATATTGAAGCCTGGGAGCGCGATCCGGGATTGGTCTGGCAGTATTACTCTGATCGCCGTGCGGCTGCCGGCAACGCGCAGCCTAACGCGGCGCATAAGGCGCTGGCTGAGTTTGAAAAATCTGCCATCGCCGGCAGCTTCCTGCTATGCACGCAGAATGCTGATAGCCTGCACGAGGCTGCCGGATCAAAAGAGATCGTACACATTCATGGCAAGCTGTTTGAGAGCCGCTGCGGTGCGGAGTGCGGCCAGCCAGCGTTTGCCGACCGGAAGACTTACTCTCCCGATGATCTGCCGCGTTGCGGTTGCGGGGCATTACTGCGCCCGAATGTATGCTGGTTTGGCGAGCAGCCTTATCAGCTTGATCGCGTCTATCGGGCGCTGGAGCAGTGCGATGTATTTGTTGCCATTGGCACCTCAGGATCGGTGCAGCCAGTGGCCAGCTTTGTGACATTGCTTAAACGAAAGCTGCGCCCGGCAACAACGATTTTTCTGGGATTAGAAGAACCTGCCAATGCGCGTTACTTCGATGAAGTACATCTAGGACCTGCAGCCAAGGTGACGCCAGAGTTTTTGAGTTCTTTAGCGGTTGAGAAGCACTGAAGCATTGAATCATTAGGTGAACAATCAGACTGAAAATCGGCGCGGGAAAGAAGTTTCATGGAGCGGGAGACCGGGATCGAACCGGCGACGTCCAGCTTGGGAAGCTGGCATTCTACCACTGAATTACTCCCGCTCATTTCGGGGTAACTTCAGTGATTGTAGCACCGTGGATCGCTGCGCAAAACCATCCTTGTGTTGGTCCTAGGGGAACATTTGCTGGCGCCATTGCGAGTGAGCCAGTGCTGTTATCAAACTGCGGCACGTTTCAATAAGACTGGCTGAATGATTTAGCTTCGCTGCCTATCCAGACGAATACCAAGCATTGCAAACAAAAAAATCAGTACCTGATTCCGGCAAGGAAGCTTTGACCAACGGTAGCATTTCTTCCGTCGCTCAATTCGCTTAGGACGCTACCGTTTGAAGTACGATCTTCTTGAGCGCTCGGATGAACGTTTCATTCTGCTCTGGCGTGCCAATACTGACGCGGATTGCATTAGGAATGCCCCACGGCACAAGTGATCGAACGATCACGCCTTCTGCCTGCATGCGTTTGGCAAAGTCATTGCCGTCTTCATCGATAGTGAAGTAGATGAAGTTTGCGCTGGTAGGAACGGCGTGAATGCCCATCTCACGGAAGCGCTCCATCAGCCAGCCAGCACCGGCCGCATTGTTTTCCACGGTGCGGCGAACGTGAGCTTCGTCGCGGATGGCAGCCAGTCCCGCTGCTTCCGCCAGCCCTGATACTGAAAACGAGTTGCGCACCTTGCCAAAATAGCGAAGCAACTCCGGATCTCCGCAGCCATAACCCAGGCGGATTCCAGCCAGACCGTGGGCCTTGGAAAAAGTGCGAAGCACCAGCAGGTTCTGTTTTCCTGCTCGGACGTGCTCGAGCGAGCGCGAATAAACCACACCACGCTGCCGGGCAAAATGTTCGGCAAAGTTGAAGTAAGCCTCATCCAGCACTACCAGCACGCCATCTGGAACGCGAGCTAAGAAATCGTCGGTGGCATCGGCATCAAACATCGTCCCAGTGGGATTGTTTGGATTCGCCAGGAAGATGATGCGGGTCTGTTCATTAACTGCAGCCGCGATCGCATCAAGATCGTAAGCGTCATTGCGCATCGGGACCTGTATCAGACGTGCTCCGGCGGTTCGCGTGACCAGCGGATAGCTGATAAAGGTCTTCTCGCTTGTAATAGCGTTTGTGCCGGGGATGAGCAGCGTGCGCGCCAACACATCCAGAATTCCGAGCGAGCCATCGGCAATAAAGATCTGATCGGCCGACAACTGATGGCGCTCAGCCAGCGCAGCGCGCAGTTCACTGGCGTCATTATCAGGATAAAGATTGATCTCAGCAGAGGCTGCGCGTATGGCTTCTATAGCCAGCGGCGATGGTCCAAACGGGTTCTCGTTTGACGCCAGCTTGATCATGGGAACGCCGGATTCCTGCTGCGCCTGCCGCATGGGCTTGCCGGGAACATACCCTGCCAGGGCCTTAATATGTTCGGGTATCTGCGCGAGAACCGTCTTTTTCATCACAAATGAGAGGACAACAGAAGTTTGTATCACAATTTCTGTTGCAGTGCTTGGCACAGGTACGAAACAAAGTTCAAAAGGATTTAGGATCGACGATGGCGTCCTTTTTTGGCACTGCCAGGCGTATTCATCGCTCGGCGCTTCATTCGATCTAAAGAGCCTGCCACCGGTTCGCGGACTGATTTGCGTAAGGCTGCAACCTCATGCGGTGCGAGTTCGCGCGATTCGCCTGGCTCAACATCAAGGGTGAGTGGGCCGTAGCGAACGCGCTTGATTTTTTCTACGTGACGCCCAATCTCTTCAAACATGCGCCGAATCTGCCGGTTCTTACCTTCGATAAGCGTAACTTCATACCAGGGATTGGCGGCATCTTTGGTCAGGCGGATTTGAGCGGGCGCGGTAAAGACTTGCTTTAGCTTGTGATCTCCTCCGAACTTACCACGCGCTGAGGACCCCGCTTCTGATCGTGCGCCAATACGGATGCCGCGACGCAGCTTGCCAATATCTTCTTCCGTAGCGCGCCCGGCGATTTTTACCAGATATGTTTTTTGAACATGCGATGCTGCTCGTGTGAGGCGGCTGGCCAGATCGCCGTCATTGGTCATAAGCAACAACCCTTCACTTGACCAATCGAGCCGGCCTACCGGATAGATGCGCGCACCTACGTTCTTCACCAGGTCCATGACCGTAGGGCGGCCTTCAGGATCGGAAACGGTAGTGACGTAGCCTCTGGGTTTATTGAGCAGCAGATAGATGTGGCGCTCTGCGCCGCGCAGCAGCTTGCCATCAACCTTGATGTGGTCGGTGGAGAGATCGGCTTTGCTGCCGAGTTCGGTTACCGTATGACCGTTCACGCTCACGCGGCCCTGGGTGATCAGCTCTTCTGCCTTGCGGCGTGAGGCGAGACCGGCAGCAGCAATGATCTTCTGCAAACGCTCTGAAGACACTTCAGCCTCCGGTGCTTTCAGAAGCAATCTGCCCTGCGGCCTGCTCATCAGCCTCACTGTGCTGCGGATCAGAAGAGACGGTCGGCTCGGTCACGTTCTGCGGAACTTCAGCTTTGTCTTCCGCCATCTGCTCCACGCCGCCGTCATCTTCTTGGGAAGAATCGGGAATGCCGGTAGCATCGGCAACTGCGCCTTCGCCTGCGGAAAAGAGTTCATCTTCGGTCTGCAATTCGCCGGCGGCCAGCTTTTCAAATTCTTCCAGACTGGGAAGCTCGTTCAGATCGCTCAGGCCAAACCGGAGCAGAAATTCCTTAGTGGTTTTGTACAGCATGGGCCGGCCCACCACAGCTTTGCGGCCTGCAGTAGTGATGAGCTTGCGCTCCAGCAGCGTGCCAATCACGCCTGCTGCGTCAACGCCGCGAATGTCGCTGATCTCCGGTACCGTGACTGGCTGCTTATAAGCGATCACCGCCAGCGTCTCCAGCGCCTGTAGTGAAAGGCGAATCGGCGGCTTCAGGCTCTTGGAGAACGCGCGCACCACATCGTGGTGCTCCGGCTTGGTAGACATGCGATAGCCACCGGCCACTTCGCGCACCTCAATGCCGTGCTCAGGGTTGGCGAAGTCGGCAATCAGTTCATCGAGGTATGGTCTGAGCAGTCCACGCAACTCTACTTTTTCTGATTTCTCTTTGCCGCGCTTGACCGCGCGAGGCTCAGGAGCATCTTCTACAGCGCCAAGATGATTTTCAGCCTGCTCGGCCTGCGATTGCTCGCTATCCGCAGGAGTTTCTATCGCTGCTTCCTGGGCACTCTTCAGCGCCAGCAAATCTTCTTTCAGCAACGCAGCCATCTGGTCAATCGTGATGGGTTCTTCCGTCGCGTAAATGAGAGCTTCGAGTTGGGATTTGATGGACATCAGTCGTTAGTAGTTAGTACTTGGTACTTAGTCTTTTTTCTGCAATCCCGAGCATAGCGAGGGGCCCCTATAGTTTTGAGCTTTTGTTAGGCCTCGATAACCACCAATAAATCGTGATTATAGTGATCCCTCGCTGCGCTCGGGATTTCAGGAAACGCCAGGTTCATCTCCAGTCATCGCGTATCGCCGCGCCCTCGCCCATCACCGTATCAAACATCGGATGCTTCTTGATCAGGACCTCGCCAAAAACTTTTTCCTGCCGCAACAAAATCGCCTGCAGGCGCACCAGCTCCAGCAGAGCCAAAAAGGATGAGATGAGCGCATGGCGCGAGGTGATGTGCTGCAACATACGCTTCAAGCGGATAGGCTGGTCTTCCATCAACAGGCGGCGGCGAAAATATTCAATCATCTGGCCCACGGTCACGGTTTCCTCATCCACTTGCAGGATGGGCCGAGCCTTGGCGCGATCCAGAATCTGTTGGAAGGTGCGCACCAGATCAACCACGTCAGCGGCCAGCTCAGGCTCCGTGCCCTCAGCATCTTTAAATTCCTTCATGGAAGGATTGCTGACCACCGCGTCTTCAATCTGCTGTTTCTGCAGCAGCATTTGCGCGGCATTCTTGAATTTCTCATGCTCCAGCAGGCGCTGCACCAGCTCTTCGCGCGGATCTTCCTGCTCACCTGCCGGCGCATCAGGATCGCGCGGCAGGAGCATCTTGCTTTTGATATGAATCAGCAGCGACGCCATATAAATAAACTCGGCGGCAATGTCCACGTCGAGCTGCTTCAGATTTTCTACATACCCCAGATATTGCGCGGTGATCTTGGCAATCGGGATATCGTAAATGTCGATGTCCTGCTTGCGAACGAGGTCCAGCAGCAGATCGAGCGGGCCGTCATAAACCTCGGCCACACTCACCGCGAAAGGGAACTCGCTGGTTTGCGGCTTCGCGGATTGTGACGTTTCAGGCATTCAAATCAATTCTTGTAGAGCGCAGCCGCCCCTCGGCTGCAAACGCAGACACTTAGTGCCTGCTGACCCTTAATTCTAAATGTTATTGTGATTCTTGCGACGACTAGAGCTGTGGATTACGTGGGTTTTTTCGCGAGCATCACTGTAGCGCGCTGTAATCGCCCTCATATTGCTGGATGGAAAGTTCGCCTTCGGGCAGCGATAGGGAAGCACCGTTGCTGGATCTTTGCAATTTAACCTGAACACTGCCATTCTGGCGCGGAAACTTCTTCCAAGTGTCCTGAAGCACTTTGGGCGGCAGAATAAAATCGTACAAAGACCGGTCAGTAGCCTGGGTGAGCAACACCAGCACGTTCAGAGGACGATCTTCCAATTCAAACCTGTACACTCCATCTGTCTCCGCCGCCGCGTACACGCCAACCTTTCTGCCTTTGCGGGTGATAAACGTGCGCGCCCGGTCCTTCTTGAGCGGATAAGTCACAGAGGTGCGTTCCAACCAATCAGCAGTTCGTATGGTCCACCGTTCTTCTTCAGTTTTGGCAGCGGCAATTGATTCTGGAACGCGCAGCCGGTTTTCGCCTTCATCTTTAATGGCCAGGTTTTCAACTGCGTCCATTCTCAGCAGCCCAATCGCATCTCGCGCAGCGACCATCGTTTCTTCGGCCACTTTGCCGGCTTTTTCTGCACCAAAGCGGACAATTTCCATCAACCGGGCGGGATCCTGCGCCAACTTTTGCCGCCGTTCGCGGATCGGCGCCAGATGCGCGTTCACACTCTGGACCGCAAGCGCCTTGCACTCCACACAGGTGATGGTGGCTTGGGTACAGCCTTCAGTAATGTGCGCCAGCCGTGCAGGATCGCTAAAGATTTGGTGGAGATTGCCCACTGGACAGCGGTCAGGGCTTCCGTGATCGGTCAGCTTGGGGCGGTCTGTAACGCTGTTCTTTATCTTTTCTTCGACAATAGCCGGTTCGTCGCTCAGCAGAATGGAATTGCCGTAAGACTTGGACATCTTGCGCTTGTCTGTGCCCAGCAGCTTGGGTGTCTTTGTGAGCAGCACTTGTGGCTCAGGGAAGACAGACTTTTCCTGAAACTTATAAAAATGATTGAATCGGCGCGCTACTTCGCGGGTGAGTTCAAGATGGCTGACCTGGTCTTCGCCCACAGGAACGAAATCGGCCCGATAGATCAGGATGTCTGCCGCCTGCAGCATGGGATAGCCGAGAAAGCCGTGCATGTGCAGGTCTTTATTCGGCATCTGTTGTTGCTGCTCTTTGTAGGTGGGAACGCGCTCCAGCCAGCCCAGCGGCGTAATCATGGAAAACAGCAGATACAATTCCGCATGTTGCTTCACGTGCGATTGTACAAAGATGGCGCATTTTTCCGGATCAAGTCCGGCGGCCACAAAATCAATAATCACTTCCAGCGTGTTATCAGCCAGGCGAGAAGTATCGTCATAGTCGGTGGTAAGGGCGTGCCAGTCGGCGACGAAAAAAAAGCTGTCATACGTGTGCTGGAGCTTTACCCAGTTCTGCAGCGCGCCAACGTAGTTGCCCAGGTGCAGCTTGCCTGTAGGACGCATGCCGCTGAGCACGCGCGAGCGGGAAGTTTTTGCGGGTTGATCTGTCATTGAATTATCGGTGCGGAGGCGCTTCAATCGCCAACTTATAGCAGTTTAGCAAAGAGCGCTTATTTTCTGGCGCTGGCTTTCCTTAATCCCAGTGGAAGAGAGACTTCACAGCTCAACTGAAACGGCAACAACTCATCGCCAAGCCAGCAGCGGCAATGCTTTGACATTGCGGATTTAGCTGGCGCATCATTGTTATCAAGATGAAAGCAGTTTATGCGCTTGTGATTGCTGCGCTGTCCACAATTGAGTTGCTGTTGCTCATAGCGCTTTGCATATCCCTTTTTGTCACTCCGGGCGGCGGTGGTGAATTTACCGGCCTCAACCGGTTTGGCTATGCACTGGTTGCACTGATGTTTGTGCCTCCGCCGGCTTTTGCGATTGTTTGCATTCTGGTGTTCAAATTCTACCGGCCGGAGAACCAGCAAGCTTTCAAAAGCTTTGCCTGGGGGTTGGGTGTGGCACTGGTGATGGTTCCAGTTGTTTCGATCTTCACCAGTCGCGCAACGTTGCCCTGGCACCTCATTGCCAACGCCGTTGTGCTGGCGGTATGGTCAGCAGTAATCGTGTGGCAGAGGCTGACGCACACCAGAGCCGAATCGTTGCAGACATCTGCCTGAAGCGCTTACGTTCCCGTCTTATCTCCCGCCGCCTTGGATTGCGGCGCAATCGTTTTCACCTTCACCGGCTTGGCTGGGACACCCACAGAGATGTTGTAAGGCTCAACGTCTTTAGTTGCCACGCCCAGCGATCCGATCAGGCCATGCTCATGCACCCGGACGCCGCTCATCACGGTGGCATGATAGGTGATTCGCGCGCGCGGGCCAATCTCCGTCTTGCGATTGGTCACAATCATGCCATCATTCAAGTCGTGGTCATGTGAATACACGTTGGCATAATCGGAGATCGAACTGCCTTCGTGGATCACGATCTCGCCGCGGTCATCCAGCAGCACATATTTGTGGATAGTGCAATTGTCTTCAATGGTCAGGTTGTAACCGTAAGAAACTTCCACGCCGTGAAAAATCTTTACGTTTTTGCCAATGTGCTTGAGCACGTGCTTGGCAATCATTGCGCGCACGCGGAAGCCGAGCCAGTGATTCAGGCCGAGAGGCGAGCGATCATACATCATCCAGAACCAGATCAGCGGTTTGCGCTCTGCGTATTTCTGCGCATCTGTGTCCCCGTAATACTCAGGCTCTAGCGTAGCGTTGCGGGGATCAAAACTGTGCACCAGCGCCTGCTCTACCAGCGGAGCGTTGGCGGCGGAGTCGGCATAGGGACGGCCAAGATAGATTTCATGAAGCGTGTTGCGCACCACGGTACAGCGATGCTCGACGTTACGGTTGGAAAACTGTTCATCGAGCTTCTGGATCCAGTCCAGAAACACCTTGTCCGCTGCGGGTAGCGGTTGTAGGTTGCGGTACTCGTAACGCGGCATAAAGCCTCTCAAAAACGTTGGTTCAATTGCTTGGACACCATCATATAACGCCGGGCGGAGTCTTCCTGATGTCCCGGCAAATCAAAAATGATCCCTCCTGATCCAAAAAGGAACCAAGCTGTACAACATTGGATTTGCCTGCGATGTAGAGGGCGCAGCTTATTTGCAAATTGATTGAGGTTTCAATCGTGGCTGCTCTGCTGGCCGTTTGGGGCTTGCTCAAGCACTGGATTCAGGCAAAACAGAGTGCGAATGTCCTAGGAAACCACGGTTTCACTCAAGGAACTAGCCCTTCAGTTACCTACGTACTCTTGTTGAGTGCAGAGTTTTGCAGCATAACTTAAGTACTTCCGGGATACGTCTGACTGCATTAGGTAAGGACAGAACGATGATTTGCAGTTCTATGTCTTGGCCCAGGAAAGTCGCGCAAGCGGGTCTTCTCGGTCTCGTTTTATTAATTTCGGCCGCAGTACTGGCACAGGATGCAAACCAGGTGCAGGACCAGGACCTGGACATCAACCTGAAGCCTATTCCTGTCTTGACGGGCTATACCAGTTATTTCACCAGGGTTACAGCCGGCCAGTATCAGGACACTCCGGGTGTCACGCCTCTGCTGCTTGTGCCGGTAGGAGACCGGTGGCTGTTGGAAGGCAGAGGCAGCTACTCTGACTCTTTCAGCAAGGATTCAACAGGCAACTATACCGGCCGTAACTCTTACGGCCTTGGCTATGCGCAGGTGGATTACATCACAAAGTATGTAACCGTCACGGCTGGACGCTTTATTACGCCATTCAACATTTATGGCGAGCGCCTCTCGCCGAGCTGGATACGAGCTTTGCAGGTCACGCCGCTGACCTCGCCTTTGACCAGCGGCGCTGCTCTAGGCGGAATGTTGCGCGGCGGCTTTCCAGCCAATGACAAGATCAACCTGACCTATGCCTTCTATTTTTCCGCCAATAACACGCATCACTTGCTGGCTACAGATCGCTCTACGGGTGGCCGGGTCGGCTTCTTTTTGCCTGGGCCAAGAGTGGAGCTGGGCGCTTCATTCCAGCAGGTGTTGCAAGCAGACCGGGCACATGCGGCAGGAGGCTATTTTGTCTGGCAGCCCAACCGGGTGCCCCTGAGCCTGCGCTCAGAGCTTGTGCGGTCTTCCGGAACCAAAGGCGGCGCATATTGGATTGAATCGGCCTATCGGCTGAACCAGATATCGGCCTTGCGACGGTTGGAACTTGTAGGTCGCGGAGAGCAGTTCTTTGCCGCTTCAAACCTGAGTCCGGTCACAATCAAAAAGTTGGGAGCTCTGGGCAAGGACACGCAAGAGGGAGACTTTGGGCTGAATTATTACTTCCGCAGCGATGTGCGCGCCTCTGCCAGCTACGGACGCCAATTTGTTCTCGGCAACAACGCTAATCTCTGGACCATCGGCATGACGTGGCGATTTGTTATGCCGCTTGGGCCATCAGGAAACAAATTATGAGGATGAGTACTGCAATATCCACGGTTTTCCTGGCGCTGGCTATGTTGCTGGCGCTGGGAGCAGCGGCCAAGACCAACGACGGCAAGAATTCCACCACGCCTGCAAATACGACAGCAAACGGTTCAACTGCGTCGGCAACTACGGTGGCGAACAGTTCAACACAGGATGAGAACCTGCATTTAGAGGGAGAAAGACGGTTTCGTTCCAACTGCGGGCGTTGCCATGTGGCGCCGCCCAAATTTCCTTCACGCATGATGGCGACCATTGTCCGCCACATGCGGGTACGGGCCACCATTACTGACGCGGATATGCGGCTAATCCTGCGCTATATGACGGAGTAAACATGAATAATCTCCGCAAGAATTCGATTTTTGCAAAAGCATACACAGCCAGATGGGTTGCAGGCGTGTTCTGCCTCATGCTGGCAGTGCCGGCTTTGGCCCAATCACACGTGATTGAGGTGCTGGCGGATAAAGACAGCCACTTCAAGATCGCCGGCCAGAGCAAGCCGGAGATCACTGTAAAAGCGGGCGAACAGGTAACGTTGAGAATCACTGCACGCAAAGGCAAAACCTGGAACCGCGATGGCAGCGTCCATGGCTTCACGCTGCTGCGGCAGAAAGACCATGCCAAAATTCCGGGCTGGGATCTTGAGCTTAAGCAGGGCACGCAAGAATTTACTCTGACCGCTCCTACAGAGCCTGGCGATTATGAGGTTTTGTGTACGGTCATCTGCAGTGATGACCATGAAGGAATGCGCATGAAGTTTGTAGTGATGCCTTAAGCACGTTGCAAGTGGAGGATAGTGGAAAGATTATTTGGCAGATAAAAGAATTTCTGGCCCCGGAGAAATGAGAAACATGAAACACAAAGCAACAATAACAGCCGTGATCCTTGCCGCGATGTTGAGCGCGTATTCGTTTGGCAAAGACAAGCCCAAGGAAAACGTGATTACATTGCAAGGGGCCATTATGGACAGCCAGTGCGCCTTCAATGTCCATTCTGAAACCCGCTCGCATGAGTGGATGATCAAGCGCGGCGTCCAGGACGCCAAGGATGAGAAGAGCTGCACGCTCCATTGCGTAAAGGACATGGGCGGAAGCTACACTCTGGTGGTCAAGAAAGATGTTTACCGGCTCGATGACCAAGTGAAAAGTGAGCAATTTGCGGGCAAAAACGTAAAGGTAACAGGAACACTGGATCCCAAGACCAATACGCTGCACGTTTACGAAATGGAAGAAGTAAAGTAGCCGATTCAAGTTCGCGGATGAGGGCAAGACGAGCGGCTGCGTGAAAGCGTAGCCGCTTCTTCATTCAATGGCAATTTATTAGCGCCGATTTTCAGTGATCACGCCGTGAATCCAATGCCCGGTCGTGTCCCGCCAGCATAGGACATCGCCAAAACTCTGTTTACGCGCTCTTTTCCCAGGCCAGTTCTTGTTGTGGTCTGAGTTGCGAAGCCTGCGTTGTCACTGTCATCGCTGCGTGTTCAACCGCCGCAAGCGAATCCCGCAACGGGCAGGATGAGTGATGCAGCAAGCGGAGCACATCAGTGATCTGCGCCAGCCGGGAACTTTGCTGGGCGTAGTCCACTTCAGCATTTTCAGTGTTGGGACCTGCCGCAACGGATTCGATATAGCACCAGAGGAAATGGTTGAGCAGGTCAACGGCGCGCTTCAGGTCATGTCCCAGTCCTGCGCTCAAAAGGCGGTCCATAAGGAGTTGCTGGTCGCCGGGGCTGCAGCACTGGAAGCTGCTCCATTGCAGTTGTGTTTCAAGGGCCTTGAGTTCTTGTGAGAGACGAAAGATTTGGTTTGTAAGATCTTCCATTGTCTAATCCTTGGGTGCATCGTTTCTGCGAAATGCTAGACATCGGAAGAAGTGGCAGTTACTTAATTCATAACCGGAAGAATGGCGCTTAGAGTGAGATGCTGAACCAGAGCAAATGGCCGGATTACCGAAGTACATGTCTACTCCATTGAGCTGGTAATTTTAATAAGTAAGACACGCCAAGCTATTGAAGCAGAACAGCAAATGCTTACCTTTTATTTAGGCTATTTATCAGCATCTACAGCGTGTTTGCACAGCTTATGGTGCAAAGTTGGCGGCTGTTAAGGCGTGAGGTTTTTGAGCTGGTGCATCAGGACGATCATCTTTTGCAATAGGCGGATTACCAGAGTCACGTTGTTAGCGGCCATGAAATGGGCTTGAATACCCTTGGAAAGCCCATGAGAATACGACGTTTACACCCTGCGTTGTTTCTGGTGCCGGTGCTCGTTTTGGTCGCGGCCACGAGCCTACCTGCTGCCGCCATTGCTGCAGATAATCCTAAAGACGAGCGGTTTCCGGTAACCACCTCATCCAGAGCGGCTGCACGTTATTTTGAGAACGGCATGGTGAATTACGAGAACCATCGCTGGAACTTTGCTCTGCGCGATTGGCATGAAGCGCTGGAAGTTGATCCTAACTTTGCCATGGCCTATACATGGATCTGCTTCACCACTACTGATCCGGCGGAGGAAAGCAAAGACCGCGCTGCGGCCAAGGCCTTGATGGATTCGGTTACACCGGCTGAGCAGCTTGCCATCAAGTGGATGGCCGGCGTCCATGAGAACAACTATATTCAGGGCATACAGGCCATGAATGACTTGGCGCAGATGTTTCCCCGCGATAAGCGCTTGAATTTTTTGATCGGCTATTGGCTTTACAAGCAGGATGAGTATGAGCACTCGCGGACGTTCACGCTCCGGGCGCTGGCTGAAGACCAGAAATATGCCACGGCTTACAACCAGTTGGGGTATTTGTATTCGCGCGAACGTGAATATGACAAGGCGATTGACGCAATGGAGAAATATGTAAAGCTCCTGCCCAATGAGCCGAACCCGCATGATTCTTATGGTGAAATGCTGCGCCTCTCCGGGCGATTTGACGATGCACTGGCGCAGTACCACATCGCGCTCAAGATTGATCCAACGTTTTACATTTCGCAAAAAGAACTAGGTGAGACTTACGCGCTCATGGGGCAGGGTGAGCGTGCGCGGGCGGAATATGCAAGAGCGATCCATGAGGCCCCCGGTAACGGCCTGAAGGCTGAGTACCTACAGAAGGCCGCCATGACCTGGCTGCGCGAACAGAAATTTGATGAGGCCGATAAAGCGTACGACGAAGCCGCTGAGAGCGCCCACGCGATGGGCCAATGGGTGTGGGAGGCGCGCGCGCACCGCATCAAGGCCATGTATCAGCATGATCATTCGCTTGCCATGGCGGAACTGGACCGCGCAGAAGCCATTCTGGCGGAAAAGAGCGACGCAGTAGCCAAGTCTGACCTGGATGAAGAGAGGGCACGCATCCTGCGCGTTCGCGTAGAGCAGGCCGTCGCCGCGAACGATTTAGCTGGCGCAAAGAAGACTCTGGCAGAGCTTGAACAGATGGGAGTCTCCGGCTCCATCAGTATCCAGAGAACTTATGCTGGCGCGGACGGCACGCTATTACTGGCGCATAAGAAATATCGCGATGCAGTTGGCGAGTTGGAGCAGGACTTCATCAATCCCATGTCGATGAAGATGCTAGTGATCGCCTACCAGAAGTCTGGTGAAAAAGCCAAGGCGGAAGAGTGCCGTAAGCGCCTGCTGGATTTTAAAATCCCGATGGTGGAAGAGGCATTGACCGTGTTTGCCTACCGCGCCCAGCAGCAGGGCGTGGTAGCAAAAAAGTAAGTCGATCTGACCTTGCCGGTTCCTCAGCAAGCCAGCGATGCACCCGCGGGTTATGCGATTCTCCGCGGCCGCGAGGGCTGCTCCTTGGCTTGTTGCTTCTTGCTCAAATCATCAACCGCCTGCACAGCCATTCCCTTCACGTAAACCATTTCTCCGCCCAGCCATCCGGAAATACCGATTCCAACGACTCCGATAATTGACAGGATGAGAGGCACGCGGCTGGTTGCCGGCAGTTCAAAGCGAAGCCAGAAATTTACGGCAAAGAGAACCACGGCGCAAAGATTGAGCAGCATATGATACGTACCAATCCGTCTCATCGCTGCTTCGTGAATGGAAAGATAGTCGATGAATCCAGGCACAGCAGCCAGCAACGCGCCAATGACTCCTGCGCCAATGCAATAGAGGGCCACTGTGCTCCAGGCCGGCGCGCCTCCAGCGGCGAAAACAATGTCGCACACAAGCGCGAAGATCCACAGTCCTATCGGCAAAGCGACAAGCATTGGATGAAGCGGATGATTCTTGATACTGGCTGGACTTGACATGGTGATTTTAGCCCCCATTACTGCAAATGCAGTTAATTTTCAAAAACCGCTTGTAAGGGTTAGGTGCAATTGTGTGAGCCCTGGTTGGCTTCTCACGATCCAGCAACGCCGAATTAGCAGGCAGAACCAAATGGAATGGAACGGAAGCCTGCAGGTGACCAGCTGGTTAGCATTAAAAATTTTAATGTTCGCCCAATTGACCTCTAATTCAATCAACGTAAAACCAAATGAGATACGAATTGGCCGATCTCTGCCAGTTTTGCGCCGACGCCCATCTTCCGGCAATGCGGGCACTTCGGTGTGGCTGAGATCATCAACAGGACGCTGCCATTGAGGGATTGTGGACAGCGGCCGTTGACGAGCTACGGATGAAAGCCTTGCCTAATTGTTTTAGGAGAAATTGATCCCGAGGCTGAAGCCTCCGGACAGGAAGGCACAAAAATGAGATCCTCCACACAGACAACCGCGGCTGTCTGCGCGCAGAACTTTTCGCCCCGGGTTTGGTTCTGCTTTTTACTTCTTATTGCGTTTGCCACATTAACGGCCAGCGCTCAAACAGACATCACCGCCACAACCAACTCAACAACAGTTCAATATCTCGGAATTCCAAACCCTCAGAACTTCACCAACAATCCGGTGACCGCTCCTCTGGGTGGAATTATTATCAAGGGCTCTGGAATTAGCCCGGTAACGGGTCAGCCCTTCCGCCATTTGTGGGTAGCTGATGCCACGTCCGGCATCTGCCGTGTTGATCCCGATCTTGATTCGCCGGGGCCCTACGTCATGAACCTGAATACCTGCCCGTTCAAGATCAACGGCGCATCCATCACGGGCGGTCCCATGGCGTTCGATCCAACAAGAAATCTTTTGTATTTTGTGGATGAACAGAGGGCCTCGCAGGGAATCATGCGTATTGGTTTCCTGCCTGACGGCGACAGCGGCCATGGATTGCTAAACTTCGACAGCCTCTTTATTATGGCCGGTAATACCACAGGAGCGCGTTTCGGCGGCGGCACAACAGGATGTCCTTTCCCGATCCCCATCACTGGTCCAGCCAACGCGCTTGCTCTCAGCCCTCTTGGGGATATCTGGATTGGGTTCAAGAAAGATACCTCCCTCATGCGCATCAACAGTCCTGGCACTGCTTCGCAAGATGGTTTCGGCACCTGCGCGCAATTCATTCAGGTAGTTGGAAGCGTCACTAAAATTACTGACGGCCTGGCCTGGGTGGGGCACGATCTTTGGGGCGCTGACGGCACTTCGCCGTTTTTCATCAAGAATGCAGATACCACCTGCCTGGTTCCTCCGCATGGAACCTGCAGTGCCGCCACAGGTGAGCTGGTAAGCGTTCTGAATGTCGCACCCATAGCAGGAAACGTTACTGCTGCCATGAGCGACCAGTATTATCCCGCCACGAACGGCAACAACGTGTACTTTACGCTGGCGCCTGCCGGTGGTCCCGATAACCTGGCATGGCTGGGGAATGCCTCTGCTGCAACGGCAGCTATGACAGGCACTACTGTGGACAGCGCTTTCTTCGGTACGTACACCCCGGCGGGTGGTCCCGCCGTGGAATTTGGCCTGCAATTTGACATTGCAAACCTGAACGGCATAGCCGTGGATCAAAGCGATCCAGCAAATATTGTGGTGTTCAGCGGTGACGACTACAGCAACCTGGGCACATTGGCCAATGGCATGTGGTTCCAGACTTGTCAGGGAAATCCTCCTGCCACACCGCCCGGTCCGCCGCCAACACCCTGGACCATGAACTGCCCGACTCCGGTCGCGACAGCAGTTCCGGGAGTTCCGCTTAACGTGGTAGCCGTGGGTTTCAATGCCGCTGTCACTTTGAGCTGGAGTCCGGCGCAAGTCAACCAGCCGGTTACCAGTTATACGGTGCATAACAGCTTCACTACCGGCACAGCAATTCCAGATTTTGTTGTTAGCCCGGTCGCAGGCTCGCTCTTCCCGCCGACCTCCACGGTTATTCCGGCGGTGAACGGCACCACCTACGGCTTTGAAGTTCAGGCCAACAATGCATCAGGATCGAGCGCGTTTTCAGCGGAGAGCAATCATGTCACGCCTCCTGATACGCATGGTCCCAATCCGCCCACGGCTTGTCCGGCTCCGCCATGCGCGACTGCCGGCGATACGCAGGCATTCGTGACCTGGACGGTCTCTGCTCCGAACGGCACACCAGTGATCAGCTACACGGTTACGGCTTACATCAATCTTGTGGCCCAGCCGATTACCGTAACTGTTCCAGCGCCGGCCAGCGGAAACACAGGTACCGCAGTTATCGGCGGCCTGACGAACGGCACAACGTACACGTTCACAGTGCACGCAACGAATGCGGCTGGCAGCAGCGTTGAAGGACCACAGACCAATGCAGTAACACCTTCAGCAGCAAACGCGCCGACGTTGTCCATCTCCATGAACGGTCCAACTTCTGTCACCTCAACCCCGGTACAGCTAACGTTTGGGATTACGGTGCAGAACACCTCCAACTACCCGGTAACAAACGCTTCTGTAACGCATACGCTCAGCACCGTGGCAGCGACCATCGCCGCAGGCGGCGCCGTGCGCGATGCAAGCGGGAACGTAACGATCACAACGACCAATAATCACTTCCTGAGCATTGGCCAGTCCGTGGCGATTGCCGGAGTTGGCGATCCGACGTTCAACGGAACCTTTACGATCACCAACGTTCCAAACTCGTTTTCGTTCACATATAGCGAAGCAGGCCGTGGACTGCTTGCCAGTAACAGCAGCGGCGGCTCTGCGACTGGATTGCCGACTGCCAATATCATGCTGGCTCAACCAGGCCAGGGAAGCTGCACTTCGGGCGGAACAGGAGTTATCAGCGTGACCTGCTCGCTGGGTAATCTTGATCCTGGCGCTTCCACCACAATCAATGTGATTGTGCAGATGCAAAACCAGGCCATGATTAACTCGGCGACTGCCAGCGGCAATGATCTTGCTGGAACTGTTCTGGCGAATGTCAACACCAGCAAGACCACGACCCCGCCTGCGCCGCCGACGCAGACGGTTTCTGCTGCTGTAGGGGTCACCGGCAACGCACAAACTCCCAATCCGAACATTGGTCAGGCTGGAAACATTGTCTGGACCATCAGCAACACCACAACCACGCCTGCGCCCAACGTGGTGGTTACTCTGTTCACTCCGAATGGATTGACCATTAACCCTCCCAATCCGCCTAGCGTCACGATCGATAACGGCGGGGTGGGCTCTTGTGCGGCGGGCACGCCGGTTACGGTGAACGGTGTCTCGGGGACGCAGTTCGTATGCTCGGTTACAGCGACTGCGGCCAATCCGCTGGCATCTCTGGGTGGCTCAAAGAAGAATGGCGCAAAACCGCCATCTACCATGATCATCACCGAGAATGTGACGCCTCCGGCTACCACGGCTCATGGTTCAGTATTCCGGCCTTCGGCTACGGTCAGCTTTGGGCCTGGCGGAACTGATACTCTGCCCAATTCGGCTACAGTAACAATCACGGTCAGATAAACGATCTTCAGGTTTGCCGGGGTGCAACCCACCCCGGCAGCCGATCGAATCGCGAGTGGCTCTGATTTAAAAATAACAATTGTGTTCTTCCATTACTCGGCGGGTTTTGCGATTGCGAATCCCGCCATTTTTATTTTCAAATGCGATGAAGATCTATCGAATAAGTCGCGCCTGATATTGATGACAAGAGCAGTTTGTAAGAGCAATGATTTTTTTGGCCAGCGAGGGCGCGAAATAATGCGTAGCTTGCAAGGGTTTACCCGCACGCTTCGGATGTAAGTTTGAATCGCTCAAAAACAAACCAGAGTTGCTATAGCCTCAGTTCATGTTGGCCGGTACCTGATCAGACTCATGTGGCACAGCCGCCCTTGGCTGTGCGGGTTACAGCTTCTCTGGTTTTGCTTTTATAGAGATGCTGAACCAATAAGGAGATAATGATTTCTCAACTACTGGATGATCTCTGCCAAAGCACGGGCGGAAAGTGTGTTACTAAGAACTCCACATCAAAAAAATGCCGGGGCTGATCCACCGCCCCCCCCCCCGGCATT
>Ga0070741_10005092_pt1 | contig 29706 bp, 30 predicted proteins | sample Coa_R1_4_FD_66440 | JGI IMG/M metagenome (GOLD analysis project Ga0070741, IMG submission 66440) | Surface soil microbial communities from Centralia Pennsylvania, which are recovering from an underground coalmine fire - Coalmine... | ecosystem: Environmental > Terrestrial > Soil > Unclassified ... | reverse complement strand
CGTCCGGGGAGAGATCCTCGAGCTCAAGAACACCGTCAACACGATGGTCGACCAGCTCAACGCGTTCGCCGGAGAGGTGACTCGTGTGGCTCGCGAGGTGGGCACCGAGGGCAAGCTGGGCGGCCAGGCCGAGGTGCGCGGCGTCGGTGGGGTATGGAAGGACCTGACCGACAACGTGAACTTCATGGCGGGCAACCTGACGAGCCAGGTTCGGAACATCGCCGAAGTCACGACCGCCGTCCAGCAGGGCGACCTCTCGAAGAAGATCACGGTCGACGTTCGGGGAGAGATCCTCGAGCTCAAGAACACCATCAACACGATGGTCGACCAGCTCAACGCATTCGCCAAAGAGGTCACCCGCGTCGCCCGCGAGGTGGGCACCGAGGGCAAGCTGGGCGGCCAGGCGAACGTCGAAGGCGTCGCCGGCACGTGGAAGGACCTGACCGACAACGTGAACACGATGGCCAGCAACCTCACCGACCAGGTGCGCGGCATCGCCCGCGTCGTGACGGCGGTCGCCAACGGCAACCTGAAGGGCAAGCTGACGCTCGAGGCGAAGGGCGAGATCGCCGAGCTCGCGGACACCATCAACGGCATGACCGACACCCTGGCGGTGTTCGCCGAGCAGGTGACGACCGTCGCCCGCGAGGTGGGCGCCGAGGGGAGGCTGGGCGGTCAGGCCAGGGTGCCTGGCGCGGCCGGCACCTGGCGCGACCTCACCGACAACGTGAACCAGCTCTCGGCCACCCTGACCACCCAGGTGCGCGCGATCGCCGAGGTGGCGACCGCCGTGACCAAGGGCGACCTGACACGCTCCATCGGCGTCGAGGCGAAGGGTGAGGTCGCCGTCCTCAAGGACAACATCAACGAGATGATCTTCAACCTCAAGGACACGACCGAAAAGAACAACGAGCAGGACTGGCTGAAGACCAACCTGACCCGGTTCACCCGAATGCTTCAGGGCCAGCGCGACCCGATGACCGTGTCGAAGATGATCCTGTCCGAGCTTGCGCCGCTGGTCCACGCCGAGCACGCGGTGTTCTACGGGATGATGGGTCCGAACGGAAGAGCCGCACACCTCGCGTTCCAGGCGGGCTATGCCTACCGGACAAAGCGCAACCTGCCGACCGAGTTCCAGCTTGGCGAAGGCCTGGTCGGCCAGTGCGCGGTCGAAAGGAAGCGGATCGTCATGACGAACGTCCCTTCCGACTACATCCGCATCAACTCGGCGCTGGGTGACGCGCCGCCGGCGAACATCGTGGTTCTCCCGGTCCTGTTCGAGGGCGACGTGCGCGCTGTGATCGAGCTTGCGTCCTTCAAGCCTTTCAGCCCCACCCACCTCGACTTCCTCGACCAGCTCGCGGAGAGCATCGGCATCGTGCTCAACACGATCGACGCGAACAGCCGCACGGAAGAGCTGCTCAAGCAGTCGCAATCGCTGGCCAACGAGCTGCAGAGCCAGCAGGACCAGCTGCAGCGCACCAACGAGGAGCTGGCCGAGAAGGCGCGTCTTCTTTCGGAGCAGAACGCCGAGATCGAGCAGCGCCGCCTCGAGGTCGAATCCGCGAAGAACCAGGTGGAGGAGAAGGCCGAGCAGCTCGCTCTGACCTCGCGCTACAAGTCGGAGTTCCTCGCCAACATGTCACACGAGCTGCGCACTCCTCTGAACAGCCTGCTCATCCTTGCGCAGGAGCTGGCGGCCAACCCCGACGGCAACCTGATGCCGAAGCAGATCGAGTACGCCACGATCATCCGATCGTCCGGAACAGACCTTCTGAAGCTGATCAACGACATTCTCGACCTCTCGAAGATCGAGTCCGGCACGGTCGCGCTGGACATCAGCAACTGGCCGGTCGCCGAGATCAAGCCAATGCTCGAGCGCACGTTCCGGCACGTCGCCGAGGCCACCAAGCTCGGCTTCTCACTGGACCTGCGCCCGGGCCTTCCGGAATCCATCCAGACCGACCCGCAGCGCCTCCAGCAGATCCTCAACAACCTGCTCAGCAACGCCTTCAAGTTCACGGAGAAGGGCCAGGTCGAGTTCGTCGCCGAGGTCGCGACATCGGGGTGGAGCCCGTCCAACCAGATGCTCAACCACGCCTCCCAGGTCCTCGCCTTCAGGGTGATAGACACGGGCATCGGCATTCCCCCGGAGAAGCAGCAGTCGATATTCGAAGCGTTCGCACAGGCCGACGGGTCGACCAGCCGCAAATATGGAGGCACGGGACTCGGTCTGTCGATCTGCCGCGAGCTGACGCGACTGCTCGGGGGCGAGATCAGGGTCGTCAGCGAGATCGGGGTCGGCAGCATCTTCAGCGTCTACCTGCCGGTCGGCACGGCGCAGCGCCGGCCGTCAAACGTGGTATTCCCGGCGGGCTGGGCGCACGACACCGTCCTGGCGGCCACGTCCGGGATCTCAGCGGTGGGCGGAGGCGACCAAGGCAGCTGGCACGCCGAATCCACGAACGGCGGGCTCGCGGTGCACAACGCGCGCACCGTCAAATCGCTGCTGGTCGTCGAGGACGACCCGGTTCAGCGAACGTTCGTAACCGACCTCATGAGCCGTGCCGACGTTGAGATCACGGCGGTCGGCTCCGGCGACGAAGCCCTGGAACTGCTGGAGCGGCAGCAGTTCGACTGCGTGGTACTGGACCTGGGGCTGCCGGGAACCAGCGGATGGGCCGTGATCGACCGGCTGCGTTCCACGGACGCCCTCGGGCAGACGCCGGTGGTGGTCTACACCGCGCGCGACCTCACGAAGAAGGAGGAGGTTCGGCTGGCCAAGGCGGCCAGCACCATCGTGATCAAGGATGCGCGCTCTCCAGAGCGGCTCCGTGAAGAGGTCACCACCATCCTCGACAGCCGCGCCACGAGCGAGGCTGCCGCACACGCCGAAGATGCGAACGGCGAGAGCGCCGTCAACGGCTCGCTCGCCGGCAAGACGATCATGGTCGTCGACGACGACATCAGGAACATCTTCGCGCTGACGGCAATGCTCGAGCGACACAAGATGGACGTGGTCGCGGTGTACTCCGGCCAGGAGGCGCTCGACGTGCTGGGACAGAGGATCGACATCGACGCCGCGCTCGTCGACGTGATGATGCCCGAGATGGACGGCTACGCGACCATGCGCCGGATGCGGGACATGGCGGCGTTCCGGGAGCGGCCGATCATCGCCCTCACGGCAAAGGCGATGAAGGGCGACCGCGAGCGGTGCATCGAGGCCGGGGCGACCGACTACATCGCAAAGCCCGTCAACAACGCACACCTCCTTTCGATGCTCAAGTCCTGGCTCGATCGATGAGCATCAGGGCGACGAGCCTGGCGCTGCCCCTTGACGCGGCCGTCACCGAGCTGGAGGAGATCGAGATCCGGCTCCTCCTCGACGGCATCCGGCTTTGCTACGGCTACGACTTCCGTGAATACGCGCTGTCCCCTCTGCGTCGCGGCATCGCCACGGCGATGGCCCACGAGCGCGTCCACACGATCTCCGCGTACCAGGACCGCGTGCTCCACGACCAGGCCGTGATGCAGCGCTTCCTTGGATCGGTCGGCGTGAACGTGACCAGCATGTTTCGCGACCCGGAGCTGATCAATTGCCTGCGCGAGGGGGTCGTGCCTCTGCTGCGGACCTATCCCTCGGTGCGAATCTGGGTCGTCGGGTGCGCGACCGGCGAGGAGGTCTTCTCGATCGCGATCCTCCTCAAAGAAGAGGGCATCCTGGGCCGCTGCAGCATCTATGCAACCGACCTCAACGAGGAGATGATCGCGACCGCGAAGGGCGCTGTGTTCCCGGTCGACCGCGTCCAGAAGTACGAAGACGCCTACATCAGGGCAGGCGGACGCGGTGCCCTGTCGGACTACTACACGGTCAGCGGCAGGAACGCGCGGTTCAGCCATGAGCTGCAAGCGCAGATCACATGGGCCCGCCACAACCTGGTGAGCGACGGTTCGTTCAACGACTTTCACCTCATCGTCTGCTCAAACGTATTGATCTACTTCAGGGCGACGCTGCAGGAGCGGGCGCACCGGCTCCTTTATGACAGCCTCGTGCGTGGCGGCTTCCTCGCCCTCGGCAAGCGAGAGTCGCTCGTCTACTGCCCGGACCGGGAGCATTACGAGCAGGTCAAAGAAGGGCAGAACCTGTTTCGGAAGACCCGATGGTGACCAAGACGCGGAAGCCGCATGCGGCCGCGTCCGGGACGCATACCTCGGTCAACATCCTGCTGGTCGACGACGACGCCACCAAGCGCTTCGCGCTGCGGACCATCCTCGCTCCGCTGGAGGAAACTGTGGTCGAGGCGAGCTCCGGGGCGGACGCGTTGCGCCAACTCCTCCGCGAGGAGTTCGCCGTCGTCCTCCTTGACGTTCGCATGCCGATCATGGACGGCTTCGAGACGGCGCAGCTCATCCGTCAGCGCCCTCGCTCCGAGCTCACGCCGATCATCTTCGTCACCGCTCTCGACCAGGCCGAGACCGACATGGCCCGCGGCTACAACCTGGGCGCCGTCGATTTCGTCTTCGCGCCGGTCGTGCCCGCCATTCTCCGGGCCAAGGTGTCGGTCTTCGCCGAGCTGTACCGCGCTCAGCAGGAGCTGCGCCGCTACCGCGCCCAGCTCGAGGCACTCGTCGAGGAGCGGACAACAGCGTTGACCTCGGTGAACCGCGAGCTCGAGGCTTTCAGCTACTCCGTCTCCAATGACCTGCGGGCGCCGCTCGAATCCTTCGACGGGCTCAGCCGGACGCTGCTCGACAGTTATGGCACCAAGCTCGACGACCAGGCACGCGACTACCTGCGGAGGATGCGCCTGGCGAGCGAGCGCATGACGTCGGCTTTCGACGGGCTGCAGATGCTCTTTCGGCTGACGAGCGGCGAGATCCGGCGCGAGGAGATAGACGTGAGCGAGATGGCAGCCGACATCGTCCGCGAGCTGAGGGCGGCCGAGCCGAGGCGCAAAGTTTCGACCGAGATCACGCCCGACATCGAGGTCTCGGGCGACCGCCGCCTGGTCCGGATCCTGCTCGGCAACCTGCTGAACAACGCGTGGAAGTTCACATCCGGCACACCGGATCCACGAGTCCTCGTCGGCCAGGAGATCGTGGACGGAGAGACTCGAATCTTCGTCAGGGACAACGGCGCCGGGTTCGACATGATCGAGTCGCACCGGCTCTTCGGCGCCTTCCAGAGGCTGCACAGCCAGAGCGAGTTCCCTGGCGCCGGGATCGGCCTGGCCACGGCACGCCGGATCGTCAACCGCCACGGCGGCCGGATCTGGGCCGACGGCGCGGTCGGTGACGGCGCGACCTTCTCCTTCGTGCTCTAAGCCCGCAGAGAACCCGCCCCGCGCGTTCTATCGTCGAGATGGCAACCAGCCGGACGTTGGCCGCCGGGCAAACTCGTGCGCGCGACCGGCTTCATCGCCCGTTGACCGTGCTGTGGGCGACATGCCTGGTGGTGGGCCTGTTCCTGGTTGGGAGCTTCGCCTACGGGATGTGGCGCGGCGTGTCGGAACAGCGCCACCTGAACCAGGTGTGGCAGACGCAGGTCGCGCCGCACCCGATCGTCTCGAAGGCCATCGATCCCAGCCTCGAGCGCCCGGTCGGCGGCGTCGACTTCGCCATCGAAGTGCCGAAGCTCAACTACTTCGCGGCGGTGAAGGAGGGCGTGGACCTCGGCGTGCTCTACTCCGCGCCTGGTCACTATCCCCAGACCCAATGGCCCGGCAACGCGGGCACCGTCGGGGTCGCGGCCCACAACGTGTACTGGATCAACTTCCCGCAGCTCACCAAGGGCGATGAGGTCGACCTTCGCACTCGCTACGGCCTCTACCGCTACCGGGTCACAGGGTCGGCGATCGTCGACCCGAACGATCGCAGCGTCCTGGTGCCGGATGCCAGCGGATTCCACCTGACGCTGACGACGTGCTGGCCGCTGTGGGCCGGCGCCTTCGCGACCAAGCGTTACGTGATCTTTGCCGAGCAGTTCTGGCCCGCACCTCTCGCGCCGGGTTACGGGTAAGGGCCGATCGGCCGGCTCGGCGCTGGGCCTCTACCTCGCCTCGATGTGCAGGTCGATCAGCGGCGCGCCCTGCTGTTGTCCCACGAGCACGATGGCGGTGCCCTCGGCGACCCAGATCGTCAGCGTGCTCGACTGGTTGATGAAGTTCTGGTTGCCGCCAAGCCGGCCGTGCACGTAGCCGGGGAGCACCTCCTCCGCTCGATCCTTCTTGCCGACCGAGCCCGCGACCGTGATGTTGGCGTTCGTGAACGGCACGCGGACCGAGACGCCGATCCCTATATCGGCGTTGAACAGGCTGAGAAGGAGGCCGACGGTCAGCACCAGAACCGCACCCGCACAGCCGCAGCCACCGGGACCGCCTCGGTTCCAACCACGCTTGCCCCGCCTGTCCTGCTGGCTCACCCGCGAGAATCCTTTCACCGCCCCGTCTGAAGGTCAACCTCCCGAGGCGGATAGATAGGTTTCAGTAGTTTTAGCCATACTTCGTCCGTGGCACAGAACGTTGGCCGGCGTTCGGCCTGGCTGAGCCTGGGCCAGGCGAGCCAGGTTCTCGGAATCACGCCCGCGACGCTGCGGCGATGGGCCGACAGGGGCGACGTGCCGGCTTTCGTCACGCCGGGTGGACATCGCCGATTCTCTCGAGTGGCGATCGACCGGCTGGTCCCACCCGCCACTCCACGGCGCGCGCCCTTGAAGAGTCCTGACGCCAGCGCCTCGCGGGTGGCGCGGGGCTACATGCGGTCCGCCACCGAGGCCCTCACGCCGTTGAGCCAGGACGATCGCGACGAGTTTCGCGAACGTGGACGCCGGCTGCTCGATCTCGTCATCGAATCTCTCAATGAGGATGCTCGGCCGCGGGCCGGAGTTGCGACCGCGACGCGCGAGGCCGCCGAGTATGGCCGGCGAGCCGCTCGCGCCGGAGCGCCGATGCCGGAAGCGATCGGCGCATTCGTGCGCTTCCGCAGGGCTCTCATGAGCGAGCTCGCGTCCTCGGCACGCCGCCGGCACCTCACCGCGAGCGAGCTCGCGGGCTTGATGCTCGAGGCTGAGCAGGTCGTCGATCAGCTGCTGCTCGCCCTGACAGAGGGCTATTCGGGCGGCCGGCCATGAAAGTCCGCCTGGGCACACGTGGCTCGCGGCTCGCGATGATCCAGAGCGAGATCGTCGCGGGCAAGCTGCGCCGGCTTGGACATGAGGTCGAGCTGACGCCCATCGTCACCGAAGGCGACGTACGTCCCATCGGCATGGCGCCCGGCGAGGGCGTGTTCGTGGCCGCGATCGCGCAGGCCCTGGTTGCCCGCGAAGTGGACATCGCCGTGCACAGTGCGAAGGACGTTCCGCTCGAACCCCACCCGACGCTCGTCATAGGGGCATACCCGGTTCGCGCGGATCCGCGAGACGCCCTCATCACGGCGGCCGGCGGGAGCTCGCTCGGTTCGCTGCGAAGCGGCGCCACGGTCGGGACCGACAGCCCGCGCAGGAGCGGCTTCCTGCGCGCGCTGAACCTCGGCCTTCAGGTCGTCCCGCTGCACGGCAACGTCGACACTCGACTGCGGCGCCTCGACGAAGGCCTTGTCGATGCACTCGTCATCGCGGCGGCCGGAGTCGACCGGCTCGGGCGGGGCGAGCGGATCGACCGCAGGCTCGAGCCCGAGGTCGTCGCCCCCGCACCGGGACAGGGCGCCCTCGCGGTGCAGGCACGGGGCGACGACAAAGCGATCCTCGAGGTCCTTTCCGAGATCGATGACGGCGACGTTCGGTTTGCCGTCGACGTGGAGCGAGAGGTGCTCCGGGCGACCGGCGGAGGCTGCCGTGCCCCTGTCGGCGCGCTTTGCACCGCCTCTGGCGACGGCTTCGAGCTCCTGGTGGCCGGGGTGAACAGCGATGGCTCCGACCGCCGCATCCACAGGGTCACGGGGATCCGCGACGAAGGCCCGGGGTTGGCGGCGCGGATCGGGCGGCGCCTCGTGACCGAGGTGGCCCTCCGATGACGGCCATCCTTGTTACCAGACCTCGTTCCGCGGGTGACGTGCTGGTCGGTGCCCTGGAGCGACGTGGCTACAGGGTCGTGTCGGTGCCGACCGTCACGACCGAGCCGATCACCTTCGATACTGGCTCGCTGGCCGGCTACGAGTGGGTCGTCGTCACGAGTCCCCAGGGCGTCGGCGCTATCGGGCAGTTTCCATCGGGGCCACGATTCGCGGCCGTCGGGGAGGCGACCGCGGCGGCGCTGCGAGCGCGTGGCGTCGACGTCGCCTACGTCCCTGCCACCTCGAACGGAGCGTCGCTGGGCGCGGGTCTGCCCGACGTCAGCGGCAGGCGCATCGCGCTTGTCAGGGCGTCCGCAGCTGGCGCCGACCTGCCGGCGATCCTCCGCCGGCGGGGCGCCGTGGTCGACGAGTTCACGGCGTACCGTACGCTCGAAGGCCCGGTTGATTCAGCGCCGATCCTGAGCGCCGCGATGGACGCGGCCGACGTCAAGGCGGTGGTCTTCGCCTCGGGTTCGGCCGTCCGCGGATATGTGTCCCTCGGCGGGCGCACGGACATTCCCGCCGTGACGATCGGGCCGAGGACGACGCTCGCCGCACGCGAGAGCGGCTTCGAAGTCATTGCCGAGTCGGCCGAGCAGTCCGCGGAGGCGCTCGCGGCCGCCGTGGCCAGTTCGGTTCCACTGGAGGAGGCAGGTGATGCGTGAGCTCTTACGTCCACAGGTCGGGACCGCGGCCGTGCCCGGACCCGATCGGCCGAGACGACTCCGGTCGAGCGAGGCCCTGCGTTCACTCGTGCGCGAGACGCGGCTGGATCCAGCCGGCCTTGTCGCGCCGATCTTCGTGATCTCCGGCCGCGGCCGGAGGCAGGAGATCGCATCTCTGAAAGGCCATGCCCGTTTGAGCCCCGATCTCGCCGTCGCGCGGGCGCACGAGCTCACAAAGGCCGGCGTCGGCGGCGTCCTCCTGTTCGGAATCCCAGACGAAAAGGACCCGGACGGGCGCGGAGCATGGAACCCGAGCGGACCGGTTCCGGAAACGCTGCGCATGCTGAGGTCCGAGGGGCTGCCCTTCGTGCTGATGGCGGACGTTTGCCTTTGCGAGTACACGACGCACGGCCATTGCGGAGTCCTCGACGGCGAGCGGGTGGACAACGACGCCACCCTGCCGCTGCTGGCCGATGCGGCCCTCGCGTACGCCCAGGCCGGCGCCGACATCGTCGCCCCGAGCGCGATGATGGACGGCCAGGTCGGCGCCATCCGCTCCGGCCTCGACATGAACGGGCTCGCCGGCACCGCGATCATGGCTTACAGCTCCAAGCACGCGTCCGTCTTCTACGGACCGTTTCGCGAAGCCGCCGGGTCGACGCCGAGCTTCGGCGACCGCCGCTCGTACCAGATGGATGCCGCCAACGGCCGGGAGGCCATGCGAGAGATGGAGCTCGACGCCGCGGAGGGTGCGGACCTCCTGATGGTCAAGCCGGCAATGACCTCGCTGGACCTGCTGGCGCGCGCACGGGACCGCTTCGACCTGCCGCTCGCCGCCTACCAGGTGAGCGGCGAGGCCGCGATGATCGAGGCCGCGGCCGAGCGCGGCTGGATCGACCGGCGCGGTGCCGTGCTGGAATCCCTCACCGCGATCACGCGGGCGGGTGCCGCGATCGTCATGACTTATTTCGCGGGCGAGGCCGCCGCGTGGCTGAAGGAACGATGAGCGAGGCTCGCTTCGTGACCGCTCTGGCGCTGCACGTCGATCCCGCATGGAAACGTTCGAACGCCGCCGAGCGCTGCCGCGACGCCGATGAGTTCATCGCGGCAGTCGAGTCCGACGCCGAAGCTACGACGTTCACCTACTCGATGATCGGCCTGCAGCCAGAGGCGGACCTGCTTCTCTGGAGCCTCGGGCCATCGCTCGAAGCCCTCGAAGACCGCGCCGCCCGTGCGCTTCGATCCGGGATCGGCCGCTGGATGAGCGTGTCGCAGAGCTTTCTCGGGGTCATCCAGCCGTCCCAGTACGTAAAGAAGCCGACACCGCAGGAGCAGTCACTGTTCAGCGGTGAACGCGCGCGATACCTGGTCGTCTACCCGTTCACCAAGAGCACCGACTGGTACCTGCTCGGGCGCGAGGCTCGACAGGGAATCATGAATGAGCACATGCGGGTCGGCCACGACTACCCAGAGGTGCGACAGCTGCTCGCCAACAGCTTTGGTGTCGACGACATGGACTTCCTCGTCGCTTACGAGACGAATGACCTTGCGAAGTTCAGCGAGCTGGTTCGCGCCCTGCGCGGCACGGACAGCCGGCGCTCCACCGTTCGCGACACGCCGATTCTCACCGCCGTGCACAGGCCACTGCGCGAGATCACTGCGATGCTCGGTGCGATCGAGGAGAAGTCGTGAGCAGCTTCCTCGACGCGGCGCGCCACCGGCCGGTCGACCACACGCCCATCTGGATGATGCGCCAGGCAGGCCGCTCTCTGCCGGAGTACCGCAAGCTCCGTGAGCGGTGGACCCTTACCGACATCGTCGCGCAGCCAGAGCTGTGCGCCGAGGTCACGCTTCAACCTGTCCGAAGGCTCGGCGTCGATGCCGCGGTGATGTTCGCCGACATCATGCTGCCGCTGCGAGGAATGGGGGTCGAGTTCGAGCTGGTGGAGAACGTGGGCCCGGTCATCTCGCGGCCGGTGTCAAGCGCCGGCGATGTCGAGCGGCTGCGCGTTCCCGAAGGCGAGGAGGCCGCGCCGCAGGTGATCACGGCCGTGCGCCACGTGGTCGCGGAATCGCCCGTGCCCGTCGTGTGCTTCTCGGGCGCGCCGTTCACGCTCGCCAGCTACATGATCGAAGGCCGGCCCACGCGCGACTTCGCCAAGGTCAAGGCTTTCATGTTCAACGAGCCCGACGCCTTTCAACGGCTTCTCGAGAAGCTGGCGACGACGATGTCGCGGTACCTCGCGGCGCAGGTGGCCGCCGGCGCCTCGGCCGTGCAGCTGTTCGACTCATGGGTGGGTGCCCTGACGGTCGACGACTACCGCCGGCGCGTCATGCCGAGCACGAAGGCGATCTTCGATTCACTTGCGGCGGCAGACGTCCCGAGGATTCACTTCGGCACCGACACCGCCGTCCTGCTCGAGTCGATCGCGTCGACGGGCCCCGACATCGTTTCGCTGGACTGGCGCGTTCCGCTGGACGAAGGCTGGGAGCGGGTCGGCACCGGCATCGGGATCCAGGGCAACCTCGATCCGGCCGTCCTGCTCGGGCCCCCGGAACTCGTCCGCGAGCGCGCCCAGGACATACTCAGGCGTGCGGCGGGACGGCCTGGGCACATCTTCAACCTGGGCCATGGAGTCCTCCCACCGACGCCGCTGGAGAACCTTCAGCTGCTGGTCGAGACGGTTCACGAGTGGGAGGTCGCCCGTGTCGCATGAGACGAAGACCGGCGTGCTTTGCATGGCCTATGGAAGCCCGTCCGACGAGTCAGAGGTCGAGCCCTATTTCACCCACATCCGCGGCGGGCGGCCGCCCTCAGCGGAGGCGCTGGAGGAACTGAAGGGCAGATATCGCGCAATCGGAGGCTCGCCGCTGAACGAGATCACGAACGAGCAGGCGGCTGCGCTTTCCCGCGCCACAGGACTGCCGGCCTTCGTCGGCATGAAGCACGCCGCTCCTTTCATCGCCGACGGCGCGGCCCGCGCCGCGGAGGCCGGCATTCGCCGGCTGGTGGGCCTGCCGCTCGCCCCGCACTACGCCTCCATGAGCCTCGGCGCATATGAGCGCGAGCTTTCGCGTTCCTGGAACGGCGAGCTCATCTTCGTCAGAGGCTTCCACGATCACGTAGCTTTCATCAACGCGGTCGCGCAGCTCCTCAGGGAGAGGTTCGAAGAGCGCATGCCGGACCGGCTCTTCTTCACGGCGCACAGCCTGCCCGCGCGCATCGTGGCCGAGGGCGACCTGTACTTCGAGCGGCTGATTGAGAGCTGCCGCCTGGTCGAGAGGACGCTGGACCTTCCGCCGTGGGAGTTCGCGTTCCAGTCGGCCAGCACGACGGGCGAGCCTTGGCTGGGCCCGGACCTGCTCCAAGCGATCGAGCGCTCGGGCGCTCGTGACGTCCTCGTCTGTCCCATCGGGTTCGTCGCCGACCACCTCGAGATCCTTTACGACCTCGACGTCGAGGCCCAGGCGTTCGCGCGGGAAAAGGGCATCCGGCTTCGCCGCACGGCCTCGTTCAACGCGCGTCCTGAGTTCATCGCGGCCATCGCGGCCGTGGTGGAGGACTCGATCCGCCAGGGGGCGACCTCGCACGGCGGGCTCTGACACCGGCGCGGCGCGCATACCCCCCGGGGTATAATGACGCCGGTGGATTACCCCGACAGGATTCGCTTGATCGCCGCCCTTCGCCGCATCGAAGGCCAGGCGCGCGGCATCCAGCGAATGATCGAGTCTGGACGGCCGTGCGACGAGGTCGTCCGCCAGGTGAGCGCCATGGGCGCGGCCGCCGACCGGCTCAACCAGAGGCTCGTCGCCGGCAACCTGCGAGCGTGTCTCAGCGGCGCCGACCTGGCGCCTGCGCAAGCGGGCAAGCTCGAGGTCGGGCTGCGGGCGCTGGCGGAGCTGCGCTCATGACCAGGCTGAGCAGCATCGAGGAGATGAAACGATGGCGTTGATCGACGACACGACCAAAGAGCGTTTGCGCGAGCGACTCGCGGGGCTGCCCGCCACGGTCGAGCTGAAGCTTTATCGCAAGCCCGACACCGGCAGGCTGATCCTTCCCCCGGGCCACGGCTGCGCCACGTGCAACGCCGCGGAGGAGCTCGTCACGACCATCGCCGAGTGTGCGCCGGAGCGCATTACGCTGGAGGTCAGAGAGCTCGATGAGAGCGAGGACGCGTCGGCCGGCGCGCCATCCATCACGATCTCAGCTCCCGGCGAGGACCCACGGATCACGTTCCAGGGCCTGCCCGCGGGCTATGAGTTCGCCACGCTTCTCGATGCCATCGAGCGAGTGTCCGCCGCGGACCCTGAGCTTTCTCCGGAGGCGACCGCGAAGCTGGCCGGCCTGGACGAGGACGTCGAGATCATGGTGTTCGTGACGCCGACGTGCCAGTACTGCCCGAGCGCCGCGTCGATGGCAAACCGAATGGCCGTCAGCTCGCCGAAGGTGCGTTCACGAGTCGTGGAGGCAAACGAGTTCGTGGACCTGTCGCAGAGGTTCCAGGTCCAGGGGGTGCCGCGCACCGTGGTCAACCGCGGCGGATCGTTCGTGGGGGCGTTGCCGGAGGCCATGTTCGTCGACTCGGTGCTGGAGCTGGCCTCCGCAAAAGCCGGCTAGTCCGGGCGATCCGGTGAAGGGGCCCGCTGGTGGCCATGGAGGCTGGAGCCGCGGGCTGCGCATCGTGGCGGGCTTCGTCATGGTCACGTCCGGGCTCTATTTCGAGACCTGGTGGGGATGGGTGGTTGCCGCGATCGGTGTCTACCTTCTCCTGGCCGGCGTGTTCGACTCGTGGTTGCCGTCCTCTCTGAAACGCAGTCTCGCCGGACGCCGCCCGGGTCGTTAATCGAGGCTGGATCGCCGGCTCCTTCCGATAGGCTTCGCCCGCGAATGGAGAAGGTGGCGGAGGTCGGGCACCTGCCCGCGGGTCCTGCGGACGAGGCGCGCGGGGCAGCTCCCGCCATACCAGGCGGGATGGCCGGCGCAATGGTCGCGGTCTTTGCCTTTTCGATCTTCGCCAGCGCCTTCCTGCTCTTTCTCGTCGAGCCGATGGTTGCGAAGATGGTGCTGCCGCTGGTCGGCGGCACGGCAGCGGTCTGGACCACCTCGGTCCTCTTCTTCCAGGCGGTGCTCCTGGTCGGGTACGGCTACTCCCACTGGCTCGCGATGCGAATCCCGTTGCGGTGGCAGGCCACGATGCACGGCGCCCTGCTCGTGTCCGTCCTGCTCGTCCTTCCGATCCATCTGATCCCCGGTTGGGAGCCGCCGGCGTCCGGGAGCCCGGTCGGATGGGTCGTCCTCGTGCTCGCCGCAGCGGTCGGCCTTCCCTTCTTCGTGCTTTCGACGACGTCGCCGCTCGTCCAGCACTGGTTCTCGCGGACGGGCCATCCGCATTCCGGCGACCCGTACTTCCTTTATCTCGCCTCTAACCTCGGCAGCGCGCTCGGCCTGCTTTCGTATCCCGCCCTGATCGAGCCGTTTGTCGGGCTCCGGGCCCAGGCGCAGCTGTGGAGGTACGGCTACATCGCGTTCCTCGCGCTGGTCGTCCTCAGCATCGCGATCGTCGCGTGGGTTCGCTCGCAAGGTGCGGTGGCCCAGAGCTTCGATGCCGGCGCGCTCGCGACAGCGGAAACGGATCGCGTGACGGCGCCGATCACCGCCGCCAGGCGGATCCGCTGGGTCGTTCTGGCGGCGATTCCTTCGACCTGGATGCTCGCGGTTACGTCTTACTTCACCACGGTCATTCGCCCGATCCCTCTTTTGTGGGTGATCCCTCTGACCCTCTATCTGCTGTCGTTCGTCGTGGTGTTCGCCCGGCGGCAGCCCATCCCGCGCCGGTGGCTGAATCGCATCTTTCCCTTCTACGCGCTGCCGCTGCTCGGGATGGTCCTGTTGGGCGGAGGCGGTCCGCTGTGGGCGCTTGCGATCCTGCACTTCGGCGCCTTCTTCCTGGCCTCGCTTCTGTGCCACGGCGAGCTGGCGGCCGACCGGCCGCATCACGCGCACCTGACCGAGTTCTACTGGTGGCTGGGAGTCGGTGGCGCAGCGGGCGGCCTTTTCACGGCGGTGATCGCACCGCTGGTGTTCAACGACTTCTACGAATATCCGCTGGCGATCATCGGCGCCGCGCTGTTGCGCCCCGCTCTGCGCGCGGGCGGCGGCGGGAGGGAGCGCGTCCTCGACTACGCGCTCCCGGCCGGGTTGGCCGCGGCGCTGCTCGCGACCGTTCTCGCCGCGTCCGCTTCAGGCGTGCTGCGCGTGCTGGACGCCACGCCCCTCACCGGCTCGACGACGACCTCCGATCTGTTTCGCGTCCTGATCGTGTTTGCGGTACCGGCGGCCATATCGGCCGCGTTCACCTTCCGGCCGGCCCGGTTCGGAATGGCGGCCACCGCGATGCTCCTGCTCAGCCTGCTCCCTCTCGGCTCCCAGGCGGCGATCTTCCAGCAGCGCGATTTCTTCGGCGTGCACAAGGTCATCGCGGCCGCGGCCGGGTCGCGCCACGCCCTGATCGACGGCGGGACCATTCACGGTGTCGAGGTCATGACAGGCTCAGGACGCGATGTGCCCACCTCCTATTACTCCCGCACCGGTCCGGTCGGCGACGTCTTCGACGCCGGCGGCCCGATCGGCGCCACCGCAAACGTCGCGGTGATCGGCCTTGGCGCTGGGACCATGGCGTGCTTCGCTCGGCCTCAACAGGACTGGACGTTCTACGAGATCGATCCGGTCGTCGTGAACATCGCGCGCGATCGCTCCCTCTTCACGTTCCTCGACGACTGCGCCCCCGGCGCCGGCGTGGTGCTAGGCGACGGCCGGCTGCAGGTGGCCGGCGCACCCGAACACGGCTATGACGCGATCGTGCTCGACGCCTTCGGATCCGACGCCATCCCCGTCCACCTTCTGACGCGGGAGGCGATACAGCTCTACCTCTCCAGGCTGAAACCGGACGGCTACATCATGTTCAACATCTCGAACAAGTACGTCGACCTTGCCCCCATCCTGGCGGGCGAGGCGGCGGCGCTTTCGCTGACGTGCATCGAAAGAGTCGACTCGAACATGAGCGCCGCCGAGCTGGACGCCGGCGTGGCTCCGTCCGATTGGGTCCTGATGTCTCCGTCGAGCCAGGCGGCCGCCGCGGTGGCCACACTGCCCGGCTGGCACGCGCTGAAACCGGCCCCCGGCTTCCCCGTCTGGACCGACGACTTCAGCGACGTGCTGAGCGTGACGCGCCTGGGCTGAGCTCTATTCGCCGCCGCTGACGTCGAAATGGACGCCCTGGGCCAGAGGGAGCTCCGTCCCGTAATTGATGGTCTGCGTCTGCCGCCGCATGTACGCCTTCCAGGAGTCGGAGCCGGCCTGGCGGCCGCCGCCGGTCGCCTTCTCGCCACCGAACGCGCCGCCGATCTCCGCACCCGAGGTGCCCGCGTTCACGTTGGCGATGCCGCAGTCCGATCCGGCGGCGGAAAGCCACAGCTCCGCCGACCGCAAGCTGGTAGTGAAAAGTCCGCTCGACAGCCCCTGCGGCACCGCGTTGTTGAGCGCGATGGCCTCGTCGACCGTGTCCACCGTGAACACGTGGAGGATGGGCGCAAAGATCTCCTCGGCGCAGATCGGCATGTCCGCCCTCGAGCGGAAGATCGTCGGCTGGACGAAATATCCGGGCCGGTCCCGCAGCGGCGAGCCGCCGTAGACCAGCTCGCCACCCTGCGCCTGGATCGCCGTGACGCCATCCACGAAAGCCTCGACCGCATCGTCCGCGATAAGCGGGCCCATGAGCGTGTCCTCGTCGAGCGGGTTGCCGATCCGCACCGTGGAATACGCGTTTGCCACGCGCTTCAGGAACGAGTCTGAGATCCCACGCTGGAGGATCAGCCGCCGCGTGCTCGTGCAGCGCTGTCCCGCGGTGCCGACCGCGCCGAAGACGACTGCGCTCAACGCGAGGTCGAGGTTGGCGTCGTCGAGCACGATCACCGCGTTGTTGCCGCCGAGCTCCAGGATGGCGCGCGCGCCTCGCTTGCCCACGGCCGCCGAAACGCGTTCGCCCAGCGCGCAGGAGCCCGTGGCCTGGATCAACGGGATCAGCGGGTCGGCCAGGAGCGCTTCGCCCACAACGCCGCCCGACCCGATGGTCAGGCTGAACACGCCCTCGGCCTCCGTCCCCCGTGTCGCTTCGTCGAAGATCTTCTGCGCGGCGATCGAGATCAAAGGCGTCAGGCTCGAAGGCTTCCAGACCACGCTGTCGCCGCACACGAGCGCAAGCGCCCAGCCCCAGCCCGGCACCGCGAGAGGGAAGTTGAAGGCGGAGATGATGCCGACCGCGCCGAGCGGATGCCACTGCTCGGTCAAACGGTGCGCCGGCCGTTCCGAATGCATCTGGTTGCCGTACAGCTGACGCGACTGGCCCACCGCGAAGTCGCAGATGTCGATGACCTCCTGGACCTCGCCCCGCGCCTCGCTGAGGATCTTGCCGTTCTCCAGGCTGACCAGGTGAGCAAGGTCCTCCTTGCGGTCGCGAAAAGCCTGGGCGAGCCGGCGCACGATCTCACCGCGCCTGGGAGCCGGCAGCATCCGCCAGCGCTTGAAAGCGGCGTGCGCCGCCGCCGTCGCCGCCGCGACGTCCTCTTCGCCGGCCGTCCGGATCCGTGCCAGCTCCGTGCCGGTGGACGGGTCGAAGGTCCACAGGGCCGGTCCGGCGGGTTCGGCCACGAATGATCCGCCGTAAGCCACGCCCGAATACGTGCCGCCTACCTCCAGGTCGAAACTGGCCAGGATCGCGTGCGCCCGGCCCTGGGGCTCGATCCCACCCTCTTTGCTCCTCGTCTTGACCGCCATGTCGCTCCTCCTCGAGCCTTCCGATTCGGCGGCTCTTCCGTGTTGCCTCCTATTGTTCGCCGTCGCGGCTGCCGGGTGCAGGGGGCGCCTGGTGCACGCGACTCGACGAAGGCCTCTGAGACCGGGTGGCCGGTGACCGCCGGCGCGTTGTCTTGGAGACATGGCAACCGACGATTTGAGGGCCAGGGCGGTGCTCGCCGAGCCCGAGCGTGCCGTCCAGCGCGCGCACCAGCACGGCAAGCAGGCCGCGAGCAACCCCTGGATCGAGCTCCTCGAGCGCGTCGGATACATCGTGCGTGGTGTCCTCTACAGCGTCATGGGGCTCATCGCGTTCGGGCTGGCCCTTGGCCTCGCGGGACAGCCGGTCGACCAATCGGGAAGCCTGGTCACGATCGCTTCCAACCCCGCCGGCGGGATCGTCCTCATCTGCGTCGCCGTCGGCCTCGCCGCGTATTCGCTGTGGGGCTTCGTCAGGGCGATCTACGACCCGCTGCACCGGGGCGACGATGCATCCGGTGTCGCGGAGCGTCTGGGCTTCGCGTGGAGCGGCATCGCGTACGGCGCGATGGTGTTCTTCGCGCTCGGCCTGCTCGCCGGCAAGCACCAATCGGCGGCCCACGACGGCACGCAGGCCGCCATCGCCCGAGTGCTCGCGTACCCTGCCGGGCACTTCATCGCGATGGCGATCGGAACCATCGCCATCGGCGTCGGTCTCGGGCAGTTCGTCGACGCGTACCGCGCCGTGTTCAAGCACGATCTGAAACGTCACGAGATGTCGCCTGCCGAGCGAAAGATCGTGGACACGCTTGGCAGGTGGGGCATGGTGTCTCGGGGTGTGACTTTCACCATCGTCGGATGGTTCGTGCTCCAGGGCGGCCTCCACAGGGACGCGAGCCTGGTTCACGGCTTCGGCGGGGCGTTCACCACGTTGCTCACAGCGCCGTTCGGCCGCGTCGTCCTCGCCGTCGTGGCGCTTGGCTTCGTCGCGCTTGGGATCCATTCGTTCGCGTGCGCGAGGTGGATGCGACTCCTGGGCAGCCAGGCTTGACCACCCGTCGTTTCTCGCGGCGCCGTTCTCGCGAGGACTCGTGAACCAGCCGGCGCCTGCCCAGAAGGCAGCGGCCGAGGTCCTCTCCGGCGAGCCGCACGCCGCCGCTCGCGCATGGCTCGGACCTTTGACCCTGATCGTGGCGGCCCTGTTCGCGCTCGACACCGCAGCCGTCGCGACAAGGCCCCTGCTGCCGTTCGACGTTCCCGTCGCGGTTTTCATCCAGGGATTTCCGTGGGGGCCGGTCACCTACGTCTTCCAGCTCATCGACTCGATCGCGGGCTACCTCCAGATCGTGGTCGGTGCGGTCGCGGTGATCGGTCTGTTCTTGTGGGAACGGCGCGCGGGCTACCTGATGGCCGTCGGCGCGATCTCCAGCCTGCTCGACAACATGATCAAGCTCGCGATGGCGCGACACCGGCCATCGGCCGACCTCGTCCACATACTCACCCCCGCGCCCGGCTACAGCTATCCGAGTGGCCACGCGGTCTTCTTCACGTGGGTCAGCTTCATGGTCGCGGCGTCATTCGCCCCCCACGTGAGGCCCCGGTACCGGTGGGCGCTGTGGACCGCGGCAGCCATCGTCATCGTGCTCACGTGCCTGGCTCGCGTGTGGGCCGGGGACCACTGGCCCAGCGATGTGGCGGGAGGCTTCCTGCTCGGGGTTGGATGGTCGGCTTTCGTGCTGTGGATCCCGGAGCGCTGGCTGCCGTCGCCGGACTGGCACTGGTTCGCCGGCCGGGTGCGCATGCGTGCATGACGCCTGGGGTCCGTTCCGGGGGCGCCTTCTCGTCGCGGCTCTGCTCCTGGGACTGGCCTCCGCCGCGGCCACCATCTACATCGCCGGCCATCCCCTGATCCAGGCCGACGTTCAGCTCGAGCGCGCGGTGCAGTCGATCGGATGGGGCCCGCTCGCGCTGACCTTCCCCGTCTACTCCTTCATCGGCGACGCGAAGGCGGCTGTCCTCGAGGCGGTGGTCTTCGCCGGCGTCCTTGTCTGGAACAGGCGCGCATGGCTCCTGGCCGGCGGGTGCGCGCTGACGGTCGTGCTCTACCTCACCCTGAGCCACTTCATCGTCAGGCCGCGCCCGACCATGGCCCAGGTCATCCATATAACGCAGCTCCCGAACTCGAGCTTTCCGAGCGGCCACACGATGGTCCTGCTGACGATCGTGGTGATGGCGATGACGTGCCTGGGGCGTCGGTATCTTGGCGGGCCCTGGTACGTCGCCGGTTGGACGGTCGGACTGCTGCTCGTCCTGCTCGGCGCGATCAGCCGCATCTACGTCGGCGCGCACTGGCCGAGCGACGTGCTCGCCGGAGCCCTCATCGCCGCTGCCTGGCTCTGCCTGTGGATCGCTTTTCGGCCAGTCGCACTCGGTTCGTTGGACGCCTGACCCGTGGGCCGGCCGGCCGGTTAAGACTCCCGCCGCGCCAGCGTGCGGATGAGCAGGCCGTAGCCCGCAACCGCCCAGGCGCCCATCAGGGCGAATGCGACGGGCCAGCTGCCGTACACGGGCTGCGCGCTCAGGCTGTCCACGAGCAGGCGCGCCGCCTGGGTGCCCGGCGTGGCATCGAGCAGCAGCTGGACCCAGCTCGGCAGACCCAGCGCCACCAGGAACACGGGCAGGATCAGGACGAGGAGCGGGATGCTCGACCACGTGTTGAGCTGCGCGACGGTCCGCACCAGGCCTCCCATGAGAAGCCCGAAACCGATCAGCGTCACGGTCAGCACAGTGACCGCGGCCGCAAGGAGCAGCGGGTTCGCCACGGGCATCCTTGTCACGAGCAGCAGCACGGGCACCGAGATGGCCGTGTAGGCGACACCGACCAGCGCCTTGCCCACGACGATGTCCGTGTGGCTCCCGATCATCAGCAGCGCATCGGCCGTCTTCTTCTCGTATTCCTCGGTCAGCAGAACCGGCAGGATGTAGATCGCGATCATCGCGACGAGCATGATCAGCGTGCCGAGCACCATGTACTTGCGCACACCGAGCTGGTTGACGATCGAGGCGAAGTCGGTGCCCGAAGGAGCCGTGGTCTGGACGGCGATGGCCGCCGGTGGATGCTGGCCTGCCATCTGGCGGAGCACCGCGTCCAGCGACGCGATGACGTAGTTGGCCCCATACGTCGCACCGGAGGCCGGGCTGATGACCACGAGCGTCGGCGTCGTTCCCGCGCCGACCGCCGCGTCGAAACCCGCGGGCACGACGAGTCCGACGTCGGCCTTCTTCGCGTTGACGCTGTCGCGGACCGCGACAGCGCTCGACTTGGTCAGGAAGGTGAGATTGACATTCGCGCCGGCAGCGGCCCTCAACAGCTGGGGCAGCCGGGTCGGGTCCGCGGTCGCGATCGCGATGGTGACCGACGGCTTCTGAACGTCCGGCATCACGACGTTGTAGAGGACCCCAAGGGCCAGCGGCATCAGGAGGCCGAGAAGAATCCTGCCGTCGCGCGTCGCCGCTTTCAGGTCCTTCAGCGCGATCGCAAAGATGATCCACGGGTTCACCGTCATCTCAATCCTTGAGCGGCCGGCCCGCGAGCGCGATGAAGACATCCTCGAGCGTGCCCTCCTGGGAATGGACCGTCAGCACCTGGTCCGCCAGCATCCACTGGTCGAGGCGCGCCGCGTCCGCCGCATCGTCGAGATGGATCACCACCTCCGTGCGGTTGCGAAGAAGGACTTTCGCGCTTCGGTCTCCGTAGCGCAGCTTCAGCTCTCGCGGAGTGTCGAGCGCCACGATCTTGCCCTCGCGCATGAAGGCCACGTGGTCGGACAGCTCGTCCGCCTCTTCCATGTAGTGGGTGGTCAGGAACACGGTGGTCCCGGCGCGGCTGAGCGACTTCACGAGGTTGCGCACCTCGCGCGCCGAGGCAGGGTCGAGTCCCGCGGTCGGCTCGTCGAGGAACAGGACCTTCGGGTGGTTGACCAGCGCCCTCGCCACGAGGAGGCGCTGTTTCATACCGTTCGAGTAGTTCTTGACACGCCGGCGACCCGCGTCGGTCAGGCCGACGGTGGCCAGGAGCTCGCCGGCCGCGGCCGCGGGCTCTCCATAGAGAGACGCGAAGAAGGCGAGGATCTCGCGCCCCGTCATCCTTTCGTAGAGGTTCTGCTCCTCGGAGACGAGGTTGATCAGCGGCTTCAGTTGTGATCTCTGCGCGACGACGTCGTAGCCCAGGACCTTCGCCGATCCCGAGGTCGGCTTCGCCCGGCCGGTGAGCATCCGGATCGTCGTCGTCTTGCCCGCGCCGTTGTGACCGAGCAGGCTGAAGATCTCGCCCTCGGCGACGGTGAGCGTGATCCCGTCCACCGCCCTGACGTCGCGATAGAGCTTGGTGAGGCCTTCGATCTCGATGACCGCCCTTGTCGCTTTCGGGACCGTGGCGGGCGCTTCCGGGGCAGCGGTCAGCACATCCTCGATTCTTGTCCGGGCCGGAGCGGGCCGGCAGAGCCGGAAGGCACGCGGGGAAGAGGCCGTTCGGGCCGATCCCGCGGAGAAGGGATCCTATCCCGCGGCGGCTGAGGCCTCCATCGCGAGCGCGGCCTCGATGCATCGCACGAGCGCCCGCGCCGACTCCGCGCTGAGCTCGACGGCCACGCGCGCGTCCGCCCCCTGCGCCTCGTCCAGGAAGTCGATGTTCAGGGAGTGCTCCAGCGGTGCGTGATAGGGATGGTCGTAGTACACCGTGGCGTGGCTCAGCCGAAACCATCCCTTCGGCCCCTTGCCGCTGCCCATGACCTCGGTCCGCTCCGTGCTGTAAGTGCACATTGGCCGCTCCTCCTCAGGATGCCAGGTGAGTTTCGAACCACCGGAACACTTGCTGCCAGCCCTGGTTCGCCGCCTCGACCCGATACATCGGGCGGTCCGGGCTGAAGAAACCGTGGCCCGCGCCCTCGAACGTATGGAACTCATAGGTCTTGTGGTGTTTCGCGAGGATCTCCTCGGTCTTCTTCGTCTCGGCGGGAGAGGGATGCAGGTCTTCGGCGCCGAACAGTCCGAGCAGAGGGCACCGCAAGTCCGCGGCGTGCTCGATGACAGGTGTTGACTTCAGGGGGAAGTTTGGTGGCGGCACCTCGGCAACGAAGCCGCCATAGCAGTCGACGGCCGCGTCCAGGTCGAGAGTGCACGCGGCGAGGAACACCTGCCGCCCGCCGGAGCAGTATCCGATCGCTCCGATCTTCCCGCTGCAGTAGGGCAGCGCGCGCAGGTGCTCGATCGCAGCCCGGGCATCACCGAGAAAGCGCTCGTCGGGGACACCACCTTTCGCCCGGGACGCAGCCGCGGCATCGTCGGGGCTCGCGTTCGGTCCTTCGCGGTAGTGGAGGTGCGGAAGGATCGCGACGTAGCCGTGAGACGCGAACTTGCGCGCGATCTCCTTGGTGGACTCGTCCCACCCCGGCATGTGGTGGACGACCAGCACGCCGGGATAGGGTCCGGCGCCTAGTGGGCGGGCGAAGTAAGCCGCGATACGGTCGCCGCCGTGCCCTGTGATTCGAATGGTCTCGGCCATCATGCCGTCGTACATGGCGCCTCCCGTCGGTGTGAGCTAGTCGGCTGCTTCGGGCAGAGGCCGCACCGCCTCCGCTTCATGGTGGACGAAGTGGCCACCGCGGAGCGCCGAGGCCAGCGCGGCGACCAGGCTGGCGGCGATCGAAAAGCTGAGCACGAGGACAAGGCCGTGCTGAAACGGGCTGGCGATCAACGACGGGAAGAAGGAATGGCCGGTGAGGCGGGCGACATCCGCCGGCGGCAGCTGGGCGAGCACGGGACCAAGGAGCTGCTTCAACGGGTTGTAGCCGAGGAACGACGCGAACAGGTAGCTGATCGGGGGCAGCCCGGCGAGCTTCTGCGCGAGCGGGCTCGGCACGCCGTTCGTGACCAGGCCGTGGAACATCGCCGGTGGAACGGTTGAGTTCAGGCCCACGATCATCAGCGTGAAGAAGAGTCCGATCGACAGCGGCATGCCCACGTTCTGGAACGTCACGCGAATGCCGGACGCCACACCGCGGTGGCGCGCCGGCACGCTGTTCATGATCCCGGCGGTGTTGGGAGACGCGAACAGGCCCATCCCGACTCCGTTGAGGAAGATCAGCGTCCCGAACGCCGCGAACGAGAAGTCCGCAGGCAGCAGCATCAGCAGGGCAAACGTGGCGGCTGACAGCAGCATGCCTCCCGTCGCGAAAGGCCGCGCGCCGTACCGATCGGAGAGCGCGCCGGAAACAGGACCCGCGACGAGGAAGCCCACGGTCATGGGCAGCATGTAAATGCCTGCCCAAAGCGGCGTCTGCGTGTAGTCGTATCCGTGCAGCGGAAGCCAGATCCCCTGGAGCCAGATGATGAGCATGAACTGCAGGCCGCCGCGCGAGACCGCGCCCAGCAGCCCGGCGATGTTGCCCGCCGTGAACGCACGGATCTTGAAGAGGTCGAGATGGAACATGGGGTCGGTGGCTCTCGACTCCCAGACCGCGAACAGCACCATCACCGCCAGGCCGCCGAGCGTCATTCCGATCACGAAGGGGTTCGTCCACCCCATCGGCGACCCGCCGTACGGCCTGAGACCGGACGTGATACCGACCAGGACCATCGACAGCCCCGCGGCGAACGTCATGTTGCCGATCCAGTCGATGCGTGCGCGGTGCCGCTCACCGATCTCGCGAAGCTTCCAGAAGCCCCACACGGTACCGACGATGCCGATGGGCACGTTGACGATGAAGATCCACCGCCAGTTGAAGCTCGCCAGCACGCCGCCCACGACTATGCCGAGAAACGATCCGGCCATTCCCGCGATCATGTTGATGCCGAGCGCGAACCCACGCTGGTTTGGGGGGAACGCGTCGGTGAGGAGCGCCGCCGAGCTCGCCATCATCATCGCGCCGCCGACAGCCTGGACCATCCGAAGCACGATCAGCTCGATCGCACCGGCCGCGCCCTGGCTCCAGACGAGCGACAGCCCGACGGCTGACAGCGCGAAGATGGCGAATCCGAAGTTGTACACGCGCGTCCGGCCGAACATGTCACCGACTCGCCCGGCGGTCACGACGAGAACCGCCGAAACGACCATGTATCCCATCAGCAGCCACAGCAGGTAGCTGAAGTTCGCCGGGTCGAGGGGATTGATGTTGATACCTCGAAAGATCACGGGCATCGCGATCAAGATGCTGGTCGCGTTCACCGTCGCGATCAGCACCCCGATCGTCGTGTTGGACAGCGCGATCCACTTGTAGTCGATGCCCCGACGCTGCGCCGGCCCCGGCCTCCGAGCGGCTGCCTGCGCTTTCAATCGCCGTCCTCCTCGGCCGCGGCTTCTTTCCGCGTCGCCGCGACGAGGAGCTTCAGCGAGGCCGTCAGGCGCCGCCGCTCTTCTCCCGTCATCGACTCCACCGCACGGTGCAGCGGCGTGCCCCGAAGCAGCCTGATCTCGCCCAGCATTCGCTCGCCCGCCGGCTCGAGGTGAATCTCGACCGAGCGTCGATCCTCGGGGCTCCGCTTCCTCTCGACGAGCCCCCGCTTCTCGAGACGGTCGACCATTCGAGTCACCGAGGCGGGTGCCAGGCCGGTCCTCTCGCCAAGCCGGCCGGCGCTCTGAGGTCCCTGCCGGAGCTCGCGCAGCACCGCGAGCTGGGTCAGCGTCAGATGGGCCAGCTGCCAGAGCCTGGCCTGAGCGGGTTCGGCCAGCGCCATCGCGTCGAGGTAGGCGAGAAGAGATTCCTTCGTCTCGACGTTGACCGCGGCCGCCGGGGCATTGATTGTCACCACAACAATTTTATATCCGATGACAACATTTCAGGCGAACGAGGCCTCCAGCCTGGATCGGCATGGAGCGCGACGACGTCATGCCCGGCTCCGCGACACCCTCAGCGCGGCCGTTCGCTCGCGCGACATGACCGTGGCCGGCGTGCTGCGCTCGACCCTTGCCGCAATCGCCAATGCGGAAGCCGTGGCCCCCGATCCCGCCGGGGCGGCGAGCGCAGCCACCAGCCCGATCGCCAGCACCGTGCTGGGTGTCGGCTCCGCCGACATTCCACGGCGTCGCCTCGAGCCGAACGAGATCCGAGATGTCGTCGGGTCCGAGATCGCCGAGCGCGAACGGGCGGCGCGTGAGTACGAGTCACTTGGCCAGGCACCGCAAGCAGCCGCGTTGCTCGCGGAAACCCTCGCGCTGGCGCAGGTCGCGCGGAACCTTGACCTGGCCTGAAAGCTCCGAATCTAGTCGCTTGGCGGGGTCGCCGAGAAGATTCTGTGAAGAACCTTCCATGAAGGACATCTGAAGATTCCGCTCCATAGGAGCTCTGCTGATCGCGGCGGCATGAATTTCAGCATTCCGGCCGTGGTTGCTTAAAATTAGGCGCGAGACCTTGATCCGGTTGCGAAAGCCTGCGCGGCGCGCGTGCCGGGTGCCACATGCAAGGCTGGCAATAAACGGTTGGAAGCGGCGTTTGACGCATCACAATCCACGACTACCAAGTGCAGAAGGAAGGACGGATGACAACAGTCAGGACACGATGCGCGCCGGCCTTCCGGGCCCGTGAGCGGTCCCAGGCGCTGGTCGAGTTTGCGCTCGTATCTCCGATATTCCTCTTCATCATCTTTTCGGCGGTCGACATAAGTCGGTTGCTGTATGCCTACACGGCGATCTCCTCGGCGGCACGTGACGGGGCTAGAACCGCCTCGCTGACCGGTTCGTTGTTCACCGATTGCCAGATCATCCAGGAGGTCGAGCTCGTCGGCCAGGGCTTCCCTGTCAGGATGGATCCCAACTCGCTGGTCGGCAACTCCGATCCGAACAATCCCTCGGGGGCTCTGCAGCCAAGCACGCCACCGCCAAACGTCGGCTACGCGTACATCTGGCCCGCAGTCGCCACCGCAGATCCTCCGGACAGCAACTGCACCTCGAGCGCGCAGCGCGCCATCTCACCAACCGTCAAACACGTGGCGGTCGAGATCCAGTACCACTTCACTCCGCTGCTTCCGATGGTCGGAATCTTCGCGCCGAACATCATCGTGAAGACCGTCTCGGTGGTGACGCAGGAATGAAGCACCGCACCGCGGCACATCGAAGGCAGAGCGGACAGGTCCTTCCCATCGCCGCCGCGGCGTTCATCGTGATGTGCGCGCTGGCGGGCCTGGCCATCGACTCAAGTCGCGATTACCTGGTGAAGCGAAGCGCGCAGAACGCGGCGGACTTCGCGGCCCTCGCCGCCTCGAAACAGATGACGCTGCTCGGCAACTTGAACGCTCCGGTGGCACCAAACTCCAACACCGTCAAAGCGGCGCACGACTACGCCGCGAACAACGGGTTCAGCACCATCTACTCGAACGGCTGCGATGTCAGCACCGCCTCCTCGTTCAGCGCGACGTGGTTCGACACGGGCGTCGCCTGCACCGCCACCACCGGGTTCACCAACGAGGTCACGGTCAACTCGCCTCCCGCCGCCATTCCAGGCGCGCCGGTCCCGCCGGCATGCCAGGGAGCGGGCCAGTTCACCTGCGTGCAGGTCGTGATCCACACGCGGATCAGCCAGCTCTTCACGAGCATCCTCGGCATCAACTCGGCCTACGTGACAGTCGCGGCGACCGCGCAGGCGGTCCTGCCGAGCTCTTCGATCAACGCGCCGCCACCCAACGCCGTCGTCGTGTATCAGCCTCAGAGCGGCTGCGATCCGGCGGAGCAGCAGTGCTTCACCGAGTCGAAGACGGCGGCACGCAGCCTGCTCTCCTGCACCGGAGGCACGAACAACTGCCCGACCTTCTGGGCCAGGCCGGGCACGTCGCCCGACATCTACGGGTTTGACGGATCGGTCCTCACGCCGAGTGGCGACTACACGACCGTCCAGTCGAACGGCGACATGGTGTTCCAGGACCGGACGACGATATGCGACCCGTACAACGGGCTCACCTGCTCGCCGAACACCGCCGTGGGACTCTCCGGGTTCGCGGTGCCTGGTGGCACGAAGATCTACTGCACAAAGATCGGTGGTGGCGGCGCCGGTGCCTCGCCTGCGTGCACGACCACGGGTCAGCCGACGTTGAATGAGGTGGATTCCAACGAGACCGCATGGTCGAATCCGTTCTACTGGTATCCGACGGTCGACACCAGCGGGCTGCCGCACTGTGGCGGGCTCATCCTGAACGGCCAGGCCGTGTCGGGCGCATGCGCGCCTCCCGTCGACTCGCCGTACCAGATTCAGCCCGGCATTTACAGCTACATCGTCATCAACCACGGGCTCTACGAGTTCGCGTCCGGCCTCTACGACATCACCGGCGTCGCACCCGTCAACACGGCGTCGGGCGGCGGCTACACGGCCAACGGCATCGACCACAGCAAGGAGACGGCCGCGGATTTCGACCTCTGCACCGGCGGTACGCCGACGTCCTGCCCGACGTTGACCGCGGGTGTGTGGATAGGCCACGGCGGCGGAGCGTTTGCCGCGTACTCAGGTCCCGTCCCGGGGTCCTGCACCGGTGGGGTCGCGGGTTCCGACGGTGGGGGCGGCGACGCGACGGTGATCAGCGGTAGTGGCGTCGTGTTCCGGATGGAGAGCACCTCCGGCGGCTTCGTTTCCACCAATGAGGTTCAGGGTCTCGCGCTGGCGGGCGCCGGCGTGGGCGCCATGAGCTCCGTGGGCGGGTCACCGCTCCTCATCGACGAGGAGAACAACTCCTTCATCCACCTCGACGCGACCACCCCGGGCGCGGGAGTGCCACCGAACCAGATCAGCGGAATCATCTACCAGAACGCCAACGCCACGGGCGGCGGCTTCGAGTACGACCCCAGCATGAGCAGCGGACACGGCGGCGCCGGCCCGTCGCTCGCGGGCCAGGTCCTCGCCTACACGTTCACGACCTTCGGCGGCTCGGGTGGTCCGATGGACTTCACGAACGGCTACGGCGGAGGATCCGTGCCGGGAATCGGCACCAGCGGCCGCAACGAGACCTCGATCATCTCGAGTGTCACCCTCAAGGCGGGCGCCCCCGGGTACTCGGTGCTGACCGTCGGCTACACGGACGAATGGATGATGGATGCGTACGACGTGTACGTGAAGATCAACAACGGCAACCCGCAGTTCTTCTCCCAGGGGATCTGGACCACGACTCCCGGACCGGGAACCCCTCTACCGCCGCCCTCCAACAATCCTGGCGACGCGAATCCGGCTTACCCGACGAGCTCACCGAACTATTCGATCGCCGCGGGGACGGACTGGACGTACACGATCCCAGGCGGCAGCGGCGCGACGATCGAGTCGAAGGGCAACTGGACCTGGGGCCACCAGAGCAACATCGCCGGCGCGACGACCGGGAGCTACACCGCGCAGATGATCTACACGTTTCCCAACCCTGCCGGCAACTACCTTTCGGTGACGCTGTTCGCGCTCGACGGCGACCACTGCGGTGACTACGCCTACGCGACCTACACCTTCAAGAACACCGGTGGCCCGGGTCCGGGACAGCAGAGCATCGGCTCGGTGAGCCTGGTCCAGTGAGCAGCGGCTGCCGAGATTCGCGGCGGCGCCGCGCCGGCCAGAAGGCCCAGGCCCTGGTGGAGTTCGCTCTCATCACGCCTGCCTTGATCGCCTTCGTGATGCTGACGGTCGACGTCGGCCGCGCGTTCTGGCAGTCGATCGACGCGTCAGGCGCGGCGCGCGCCGGTGTGCGCATGGGAATCATCTCGGACACAAGTGACATCGGCGACGCGGTTCGCGACGAGCCGAACAGTGGCATCCCGAACACGGTGGCCGCGTGGGGCTCGGAAGGCCCTGGCACCTCGTGGGGAACGTGCACGACGGCCACTTCCGTTTGCGGAGACCCCAACGGCTGCGCCTCGACCTCGTTCAGCGGGGCGCAGATTGCCTGTTTCGCCGTCCGGACGTGCAGCCTGTCCTCGGGGGCGGACCTCGGCTCGTGCGCCGCGTATGGCCCGTGGGGATTCCGTCCCATGTCGGGCGGTCACGGGCTGCAGGTGGTCGTGGTGATCAAGTTCGCAGCGGTGACGCCGATGCTCGGCCAGCTGGTCCCAAGCGGCCTGTACCTGACCCAGTCGGAAACCGGAGATGAGCTCTATTTCTGACGGTCACGTGGGGCGCCGCGCGGATCGGCAACTGCTGCGGCGAG
>Ga0070741_10005089_pt1 | contig 29712 bp, 24 predicted proteins | sample Coa_R1_4_FD_66440 | JGI IMG/M metagenome (GOLD analysis project Ga0070741, IMG submission 66440) | Surface soil microbial communities from Centralia Pennsylvania, which are recovering from an underground coalmine fire - Coalmine... | ecosystem: Environmental > Terrestrial > Soil > Unclassified ... | reverse complement strand
GTTACCCAGCACCCTGCCCTGTGGAGTCCGGACTTTCCTCGAGCTCTTGCCCGCGGCCGCCCGGCCGGCTCCTCCGAGCCGAGTATAAGGGCCCTACAATCGGGACCCGCTCATGCGACGTCTGGCCTGCGGTGTCGCGCTCTGCCTGCTCGCGGCCTCGTGCTCTCCGGGCCTGAGGGGGCCGGCGCGCCCGATCGCCGAGGAGCAGCTCATCGGCGGCCTCGGGCTGGACCTCGCGTCGGCCCGACAGACGGCGATCGAGTTCCTGCACGCCTACGCCAACGCCCCCCACGACGATGCCGCGGGACTCGCGCCGCTCGTGGCCACGGACAAGCTCGCGGACTGGGTCCATTGGCTCGCCGTGCAGAACCGCGAGTTCGACGGCACGATCGACGGATCGCTCCAGATCCGCTCGGTGCGCGTGGCCGGGTTCCGGGACATCCAGGGGGCCCTCGGGATCCAGGTGGACGTGGTCGGAGCCGTCACGTTCGACTACGCGCCGGCAGGGGGCGCGCCGTTCCGGAGGACGCGCCTGCTCGGTCCGATCCTGCTCGTGCGCGTGGCCCCGGCCGACTGGCGTGTCGTCGACCTCACCCGTGACGGGCGGTCGCTGGTGTCCGGGATCACGATCTTCCCGCAGCTCGCGCAGACGATTCGGGGAGTCTACGTGCGGATCGACTCGCTCTTCCAGTTCAGCCCGAGCTGGCAGTTCAACCTGGTCGTGGAGAACCACAGCGGCCACAACATCGCGATCGACGCTCCCGACGTGGCGCTCACGCTTCGGGCGAAGGCCGCCGGCAGGACACGCGTGAGCGGAGTGCTCACGCGTTCGCTCGCGCGCGTGCCCGCCGGGAGCGCGGTTCAGGGTTCGATCGCCTTCCCGGAGCAGACCACCGCGAGGGGGCTCCTCCTCTCGATCCCCTTCCGCTTGGGCGGCGGCCGGCTCGTGAGCTTCGACTTTCCGCTCGGCGGTCTCGTCACGCCGGCGCCGGCGGCCCCTGCCTCTCCGAGCCCGTAGCCCGCTCGGCCGCCAGCCACGAATCCACCCCGGCGTTCGCCAGACGGTCGGCCTCGCGGTTCAGCTCCCGGGGGACGTGCTCGTAGCCCACGTGGCGGAACCGCTCGGCCAGCCGCCGAACCTGCTGGTGGAGCCCCCGCAGGTTCGGGTTCCGAACCCGAAACCGGCCCTCGAGCTGCTCGATGAGGAGCTTGCTGTCGGAGCGAAGGAGCACGTCGGTGGCGCCGAGCTCGGCGGCGCGGGTGAGGCCTGCGATCGCGGCCGTGTATTCGGCGACGTTGTTGGTGGCGATCCCGATGCCCCGAGCGATCTCCCCTCGAACGCGCCCCTGCTCGTCGGTGACGAGCACGCCGATCCCGGCCGGTCCCGGGTTACCCCGCGCGGCGCCGTCGCACGCGACGATCAGGCGAAGACCACGATCCGCCGGCAGTACTCACACCTCTTCACGCCGTCCGTTCTCTTCAAACGATCGAGCTCCATCGCCGAAAGCTTCTCCCTGCAGGCCTGGCACACGCCGTCGACGATCGCGGCGGCCGCGACCCCGTGCTTCTGCGGCCGCAGTTCCTCGTAGAGCGCGAGCAGCTCCTCGTCGAGCTCGGGCGCCACCGCGGCGCGTGCCGCCCGCCGCCCGGCCAGATCGGCCTCGATCTGCTCCAGCTCCCGGACGGCGTCGCCCCCGATCTCCTCCACCCGGGCTCGCGCGCGTTCGACCTCGGCCTCGGCGGCCGAGGCCCGCGCCTCCAGCTCGTCCCGGCGTACGAGCTGCTCGAGCAACTCGTCCTCCGACCGGCTCCGTCGCTCCCTGAGGTTCGCGATCTCGTGCTGGAGCGCCTCGAGCTCCTTGGCATTGGCGATGCTCCCGTCGTACAGCCGCTTCTCCTCCGCCTCTGCCTTGCGCGACATCGACTCGATCTCGTGCTCGAGGCGTTGCTGCTCGCGCGAGAGCGCGTCGAGCGCCAGGCGGATCTCACCCAGGCGACCCTCGGCCTCTTCCATCGCGGCGCGGGCGGCGGCCAGCTCCCCGCCCTCCTCCAGGAGCCGCTTGCGGGCCTGGAGCCGATCGATCGCCGAGTCGATCTCCTGAAGCTCGAGCAGCCGGTCCATGCCCCTCACGGGGGCAAGGGTAGCGGATGTCGCCGCTCACACCAGGGTGAGCTGTGTCGCGGCAACGCGCTCCGGGCTTGCGGACGGGCGCCCACGTCTGGGCACTGCGGCGGGCCGCACGCCCCCGAGCGCGCGGACCGTCCGGCCGACCATGCGGCCGAGGGCCCGGCGATGGGCGCCCGGCGCGTATTCCGTCCGGTACATGCGCTGGTAGCGCGGAACGAGATCGGGGTAGGCGTGCTCGAGCCAGCCGATGAACTCCTCGCGCACCCCCGGCCGCAGGTGGAGCAGGATCGGCGAGACGTGGGTCGCGCCGGCGTCGAGTGCCGCGCGAACCACCTCGCGGAGCATTCCCGGACGATCGCTGATCCCCGGCAGGACCGGCGCCACCAGCACCCCGCACGGTACGCCCGCGGCGTTCAGCTCGGCCACCGCCTCGATCCGCCGTCGCGGGTTCGGCGTTCCGGGTTCGCTCCGGCGCCAGACCTCCCGGTCGAGCGTGGCGATCGAGAACGCCGTGGAAACCTCGGTCACGGCCACCGCTTCGCGGAGCAGGTCCAGGTCGCGCAGGATGAGCGTGCCCTTGGTGAGGATCGAGAAGGGGTTGCGGTGGTCGATGAGCGCTCTCAGGATGCCCGGCATCAGCCGGTATCGTCCCTCCGCCCGCTGGTAGGGGTCGGTCGCGGTCCCCATCGCGATCGGATCGCCCCTCCAGCGGGGCGAGGCGAGCTCGCGGCGGACCACCTCGGGCGCGTTCACTTTCACCACGATCTTCGTCTCGAAGTCCCGGCCGGCGTTCATGTTCAAGTAGGTGTGGGTCACTCGCGCGAAGCAGTACACGCACGCGTGGCTGCATCCCCGGTACGGGTTGATCGTGTAGTCGAACGGCATCCCGCCGGGGACCCGGTTGATCACGCTCTTGGCCTCGACCTCTATGAACTCGAGTCCCCGGAACCCCGGGGTGTCGAAGGTCCGGCGTCCGATCTCGAACAGCGCCCCCTCCACCGCGAGGGCAGCATAGAACGTATGTTCGATTCCGGCAACCCTACGCGGGCGCGCCCTCGGACAGGTCCTCCCGCCGCACGCGCTTCCGGAACACCCAGTACGTCCAGGCCTGGTAGGCCAGGACGACGGGGGTGAAGATCAACGCCACGATCGTCATGACCTTCAGCGTGTAGTGGGAGGACGACGCGTTCCAGATGGTGAGGTCGTTCGCCGCCCCGAGGCTCGACGGCATGACCCGCGGGTACAGGTTCAGGAAGATCGTCGCGGTGATCAGCACGATCGACAGACCGGTCGCAACGAAGGCCCACCCGTCGAGCCGTTCGCGGAGCAGCCACTCGACGGCTGCGACCGCCAGAAGCGCCGTGATCGGGACCACGCCCGGGACGACCCCGTCGTTCTCGCGCGCGTTGACGAAGGTCCAGGTGAGGAAGCCGAGCACCGCGGTGGCGGCCGGGACCGCGAGCCACCTGGCCGCCCGTCGCGCCCGATCCCGCAGCTCGCCCTCGGTGCGGAGGGTGAGGAACACGCCTCCGTGCAGCGTGAACAGCAGGAGCGACGTCACCCCGCCGAGGAGCGCGTAGGGGTTCAGGAGATCCAGGAACGAGCCCGCCCACTCGCCGTTCGCGCGGATCGGCACGCCGCGAAGCACGTTCGAGAGGGCCACTCCCCACAGGAGGGCCGGGAGCGCGCTCCCCCAGAAGATCGCCCGATCCCACCACGCGCGCCACGTGGGCCGGAGGTCCTTGCCGCGGAGCTCGAAGGCGACGCCGCGAAAGATCAGCGCCACCAGGATCACGAACAGCGCCAGGTAGAACCCGCTGAACAAGGTCGCGTACCACTCGGGAAAGGCCGCGAACGTGGCTCCGCCCGCGACGAGGAGCCACACCTCGTTGCCGTCCCACACCGGGCCGATCGTGTTCACGATCACACGCCGGTCGAGGTCGTCTCGAGACAGGAACGGCAGCAGCACTCCCACCCCGAAGTCGAACCCCTCGAGGAAGAAGTAGCCGATCCACAGCACGCCGATCAGCGCGAACCACAGGGTCGGCAGATTGAGGTATCCGTGTCCGTCCATGCCCGCCTCCCTAGTACGCCTCGGGAACGGGCGAGGCGGCCGCCGGTCCGGTCTTCGCCATTCGCGCGAGCAGGACCGCATCCACGACCGCAAGGAGTCCGTACACGAGCGTGAAGCCGACCAGGGTCACGAGCACGAACCCCGTGCCCACCGCGGGCGAGCCCGCCGCGTCGGTCTTCAGCAGCCCGTACACGACCCACGGCTGCCGCCCCATCTCCGCGAACGTCCAGCCGAGCAGGTTCGCGGAGATGGGCAGGACGATCCCCCACGGTGCAAGGCGCTGGAACCAGCTCGCCCCCGCGAGCCGGTGGCGGCGGAGGAGCCACAGGCCAACCGCCGCGAACAGGATCATCAGCAGCCCGGCCCCAACCATCAGTCGGAACGACCAGTACATGACCCCGACGACCGGGACGTAACGACCCGGCCCGTACCGACGCTCAAACCGCGCCTGCAGGTCGTTGATCCCCTGCACGGTGCCGTTCCACGTGTTCGTCGCGAGGACCGAGAGCATGTGCGGGAGCTGGATGTTGATGTGGTTCCGACCGTGCTCCACGTCGCCGACCGCGAAGAGCGAGAAGCCGGCCCCACGCTCGGTCTGCCACAGCGCCTCGGCGGCCGCCATCTTCATCGGCTGCTCCTTGGTCATGAGCTGGGCTTGAGCATGCCCCGAGAACGCGACGCCGAGCGCGGCGATGAGCGTCACGACCAGCGCGATCGCGCTCGAGCGAAGGAAGAGGTCCTGCTCGCGGCCGCGCAGGAGGTGGTAGCCGCTCACCCCGATCACGAACATGCCGGCCGTTGCGAGCGCGGCGAGCACCGTGTGCGGGTACTGAGCGAGCAGCGCCGGGTTGGTGAGCATCGCAAAGAAGTCGCGCATCTCTGCCCGGCCCGTCGCCGGGTTCACCCAGTAGCCCACCGGGTGCTGCATCCAGGAGTTGGCGGCCAGGATGAACAGCGCCGAGACCATCGTGCCGAAGGCGACCAGCCATATCGTCGCGAGGTGCAGTCGGCGCGACAGGCGGTTCCATCCGAAGATCCACAGACCGAGGAACGTGGACTCGAGGAAGAACGCCAGGAGGCCCTCGATCGCGAGCGGGGCCCCGAAGACATCCCCGACGAACCTCGAGTACGAGGACCAGTTCATGCCGAACTGGAACTCCTGGACGATGCCGGTGACCACGCCGAGCGCGAAGTTGACGAGGAACAGCTTGCCCCAGAAGCGGGTCATTCGCAGGTAGGTCTCGTTGCCGGTGCGATACCAGGAGGTCTGCATGACGGCAACGAGGAAGGCGAGCCCGATCGAGAGCGGCACGAACAGGAAGTGGAACCCGATCGTCACCGCGAACTGCCACCTGGACAGGTCGAGTGCGTCCATCAAGCCTTCGTCGCTCGCTGCGGCCCCATGGTGCCCGAGGCGGGCCGTCCCGGCTGAGGCCGTTGGTCCCGCTCTCGAGGAGACGAACGGAGCACCCTCGACGGGTAGGATGCGGGGGCATGACGGATCTCGGAAGGGTCGTGCTCATCACCGGAGGGGCGGGAGGCATCGGGCGTGCGGTCGCGGAACGGTTCCTCGAGCGAGGCGACCTCGTGACGCTGGCCGACCGCTCGGGCGAGCGGCTGCTCGAGACCGTGGCCGACCTCGCGGCGCACGGGGACCGCGTCGACGCCCTCCAGGTCGACGTCCGGGAGGTGGCCGAGTGCCGCCGGATGGTCGAGGAGACCGTGGAGCATCGCGCTCGGCTCGACGTCCTCGTGAACTGCGCCGGCGTGTGGGTGGAGGGACCTACGGCCGAGACCACCGAGGAAGACTGGGATCGCACGATCGACGTGAACCTGAAGGGCACGTTCTTCGCGTGCCGCTTCGCGATCCCGCACCTCGAGCGCACCGAGGGGTGCATCGTGAACCTGTCCTCCGACGCCGGGCTGGTCGGGACCGCCGAGACCGCCGTCTACTGCGCCTCGAAGGGCGGGGTCTCGCTCCTGACGAAGTCGCTCGCGCTCGAGCTCGCGCCCAAGGGCGTCCGCGTGAACGCGGTGTGCCCGAACGACGTCGACACGCCCATGCTGGCGGGGCAGGCGCGCGACTACGGGGACGGCGACCCGCAGGCGTATCTCGACGCGCTGCTCGCGAAGTACCCGCAGCGCGAGCGCGCGCGGTTCATCCGGCCCGAGGAAGTGGCGGCGCTCATCGTGTACCTCGCCTCGCCCGAGGCGGCCCCGATCACCGGCGCGTGCATCCCGATCGACTTCGGCAGCACCGCCGGGTACTGATGGGCTGCCTGGTCGTCCTCGTCTCCCTGGTCACGCCGCGGTTCGTGCTCCTCGTCCTCTGGCTGTTCACCAACTACCTCTCACGGGCGTTCGGCGGATGGCTCTGGCCAACCGTCGGCTTCTTCCTCCTGCCGACGACCACGATCGCCTACGCGATCGCCAAGAACGCGTTCTCGACGGAGAGCGGAGGGCTCAAGGCCGGTGGGGTGCTGCTGATCGTGCTCGGCGTCGCGGTTGACCTCGGACTGCTCGGCGGGGGCGGGCGCGGGCTCGGCAAGCGGGGGGAACGCTCCCGGCGGGACCGGTGAGCCGCGCTCGCCGCCCGGAGCGCCGGGCAAACCTGCGATCGGACGAGAGGGAACCGTCCATCGGACGGATGCCCCGGCCCGGCCCATGGGGTAGCCTGTTTGGCTCGGGGCGGTTGAGGAGTCGAGGACCCGGAGGCTGACACCGCGTGCACATCGACTGGATGATCGTCCTCGCGTCGATCGTGGTCGGCTTCACCGTGGGCCTGACCGGCATGGGAGGCGGGGCCTTGATGACCCCGATCCTGCTGATCTTCTTCGGAGTCAACCCCACGACGGCGGTGTCGTCCGACCTGGTGGCCGCCATGGTCATGAAGCCCGTGGGAGGCGGCGTCCACATCCGTCGACGGACGGTCCGGTGGGAGCTCGTGCGGTGGCTGTGCCTCGGCTCGATCCCGGCGGCCTTCGCCGGAGTCTTCATCCTCCACGCGAGCGGAGATAGCGCCACGGTCGAGAACACCACGAGGATCCTGCTCGGCGTGAGCCTCACGGCTGCGGCCGTGGCGATGGTCTACCGTGCATGGCTGCAAGGGCGCCGAAGCGCCGCCGCGAGGCTCGGACGCCGCGCCACCCTCGGGCAGACGGGGTCCCTGCACGTCCGCGTCCCCCTCACGATCCTGATCGGTGCCGCGGGGGGGCTCCTCGTCGGGCTCACCTCGGTCGGGTCGGGCTCGATCATCATCGTCTGCCTCATGCTGCTGTATCCGGAGCTTCGCGGCGCCCAGCTCGTGGGCACCGATCTCGTCCAGGCGATCCCGCTCGTCGCCTCGGCCGCCCTCGCGCACATCCTGGTCGGCGACTTCGAGCTGGGCCTCACGGCCTCGATCGTCCTGGGATCGCTCCCGGCGGTGTTCATCGGCGCACGTCTCTCGTCCAAGGCCCCCGACGGCCTCATCCGGCCGGCGCTCGTCATCGTGCTCCTGGCCTCGGCACTCAAGCTGCTCGACATGCCAACTCCCGCGCTGGGGTTGATCCTCCTGGGCGTGGCGCTCCTCGGTCTGCCGCTCTGGGGCGCGGCCGATGCAGCCGCCCATCCCCAAAGCACGTGGGAGCGGGCGGGCATGCGCCGCTCAGCCTGGATCCGGTGGCAGACCCTGTCCGCACCGATCGGGATCGGGTTCGGGATCGCGATCGCCTATTTCGCCAAAGCGCGCCCGCAGCTCGTCGCGGCGACCGACGAGAGCGAGGAGGTCGGGCTTCACCCTCACGGAGTAGCCTGATACCGCCGAACGGAAAGGGCGAGGAGTGTTCGAACGCATCGTCGTCGCGGTCGACGGATCGCAGCAGAGCGCCAAGACGATTCCGGTCGCAGTCGACCTCGCGCGGAGGTATGGGTCGCACGTCACCGTGGTGCATGTGCGGGAGTACGCACGCTACGAGGCATCCGACGTCGATCTCGGACCGCCGATCCCCGCCGACGAGCTCGTGGAGGACGTGGTGAAGACGTTCCGCGAGGCCGGCATCGAGGCCACCGGGGAGGTCCGGCGCGTGAGCCACGGGGCGACCGCCGAGCAGATCGTGGACGTCGCCAAGTCTTCGCAGGCCGATCTGATCGTCATGGGTACCCGCGGCATGACCGAGTGGAAGAGCTTGCTCCTGGGCGGGGTGGCGACCAAGGTGGTCCACCACGCGCAGTGCCCCGTCCTCCTCGTGCGGTGACCGGACGCGCCGGCGATGGCCCGTGGCCGGGTGGCCGACGTTCGGGTCGCGCACGCTCGCCGCGTGCCGGATCACATGGCGGCGCTGCCCTGTCGTCCGTCGCGGCCTGCGCGAGGGTGCTCGATCGGTTGGTGGCGATCGCGGCCCGACCGTAGGCGCAAAAGTGGGCGCTGAGGGATTCGAACCCCCGACCTCTGCCTTGTAAGGGCAGCGCTCTCCCGCTGAGCTAAGCGCCCCGGCCGTGACCATGGTAGCGGGGCATCCGGCCGATCCGGAGTCGAACGGAGCGCTCCGTCCATCGCCCCCGTAGGATGGGCGGAGCCGAGGAGGTGCGCGATGGACGTGGGTGGACACGAGAGCCGGGGCATCCTGAGGTCGGTCGAGGCGGCGGGCGACGTGCAGGTGGAGCGAGCGCTCGTGGGCATGGTGAACGGGCGCGACGTGAGCATCGGGCGCTCGGCGTGCGGTCCGGTGATGGCCCGCGGCTCGGTGACCATCACGCAAGGCGGGTGCGGACCGGTGATGGTCGGCGAAAACGCCGCGTTCCACCAGGCCGGGTGCGGTCCCGTGGTCGCCAAGGGAGACGTCTCGTTCGAGCAGGGTGGCTGTCAGAGCGTGATCGCCGGCGGGGGCGTCACGGTCGGCCCGAGCGCGTTCGTCGGCCTGGCGCTCTCGCCCCGCGTGAGCGTCGAGGAGGGGGGCCGCGTGCTGCTCGGCGTCCCGCAGGCGATCGCGTTCGGGGCGGCCTGCGGGGTCGTGTGCGCCCTCGTGCGCCGCGCGCTCGGCAGGCGCTGAGCCGCCCCGTGGGTCCCGACGCTCAACCCTGGGCGTCGGCCAGCCGGCGCGCAAGCACCGGCAGCATCGAGACCGCGATCCTGGGCTCTCGCTTCAGCAGCTCCGCGAAGTCCGAGCGCGAGATCGCAAGGCACCGCACCGCCGAGGCGCAACGGACCCTGGCCGTCCGCACGATCCCGTCGGCCAGGATCGAGAGCTCCCCGAAGAACTCGCCGGGGCCGAGCTCGAGCGTTCGGCCCGGGAGCTCGACCGCGACGGTGCCCTCCTCGAGCACGAACATCCCAGAACCCGGCTGACCCGGCTGCACCAGAACGTGTCCGGCGGGAGCCTCGAACTCGGTGACGAGCTCCGCCACCCGTTGCATCGATGCGCCCTCGACCTCGGAGAAGAGCGGGATCGCGCTCAGGCGATCCAACACCAAGCTGCGTTCGAACGTCACAGGCCCGCCTCCTCCCTCATCGGCTCCGGCAACGGTACGACCCGGCCCTCCCGGTGCCTTCCGCCGACCGCCCGGGCACGCCAGATCGCGACGGACGCGGCGCCGAGCCCGGCGACGGCGCCGAGCGCCCACGTGACCCCGCTCACGTACGGGATCGCCCCCACCGCCCGCAGGATCGCCCACCCGAGCGCGAACGCGAGCAGCCGGCCCCGCGGCTCGCGCCAGAGGAGGCGTCCGATCAGGAAGCCGGAGATCGCGTACCCGATGGAGCCGAGCAGCGCGAGCCCGAGCGCCACCTCAAGGCCGAGTGGGAAGGCCACGACCGAGGCGATCCCCAGGAGCGAGAGCGCGGGAAGCGCGACCGCGAGCGCGGTCCCCCACCCCAGGCTCGCCCAGGGAGCGCTGCGGGCCGCGGCGCTCGCGGCGTCCAGACCACGGGGCGCGACAAGGACGAGCGCGAGACCGAGCACGAGCGTGGAGACCGTGACTGCGAGCCAGCTCGCGAACCGGCCGAACACGCTCGCCGGGGCTCGCCACATGAAGGCCACGTGCCGCCGGATCCGGCCGGCGACCCTCGCACCAGAACGGACCCGAACGTCCTCGCGGGCGATCACGTCGCCGCCGACCTGGGCGCTGGGGCCCAGCGTCACCGAGCCGTCGATCGCCATCACGTTCCCGCTCACCTGGCCGGTGACCACCACGTCGCCCTGGAGGACGACGACGTCGCCGGTCGCCACCCCACCGATCGTCACGTGGCCGCGGAGCACGATCACCTCACCCACGACGCGCCCCCGGGGCACCGACACCGTCCCGGAGATCACGATCTGGTCCTGCCCTCCCTCGTGCGCACTCGTCTGCGCGAGCGCGAGCGCGGGGACGAGCAAGATCGCGACCATGGTGCTCGTGAGCAGCGCCAGTCTGCGGACGGCCGACATCTGAAGCATCCTACCGGGGCGTTCGGCCCGGGCTCTCCGTATCCCGGCTTCGCGGTACGGTGGCACCCGTGACCGGGCGAGAACCACACCGCCGTCCCCGGCGGGAGACGACCTCCGCGGACCCGCTCGAGCGGTTCTCGCCGGCCGTCCGCACGTGGTTCGCCGCCGCCTTCGAGGCACCGACCCCCGCACAGGCCCGCGGATGGCCGGCGATCTCGGAGGGTCACCACACGCTCGTCCTCGCGCCGACGGGGTCCGGCAAGACCCTCGCCGCGTTCTTGTGGGCGATCGACCGGCTCGCGGCCGAACCCGTGCCGCCGGCGGCCGAGCGCTGCCGAGTCCTGTACGTCTCGCCGCTTCGCTCGCTCGCGGTCGACGTCGAGAAGAACCTCCGGTCGCCGCTCCAGGGGATCCGTCTGGCCGCCGAGCGCCTCGGCCAGGAGCTCCACGCGCCTGAGGTCGCGATGCGGACGGGCGATACACCGGCCGCCGAACGCCGTCGGATCTCGCGCCGCCCCCCCGACATCCTCATCACCACTCCCGAGTCGCTGTACCTCATGCTCACATCCTCCGCCCGCGAGATGCTGCGGAGCGTTCGCTGGGTGATCGTCGATGAGATCCACGCCCTGGCCGCCACCAAGCGCGGCGCGCACCTGGCGCTATCGCTCGAGCGGCTCGAGGCGATCACGAGCACCCCGCCGCAGCGGATCGGGCTGTCCGCGACCCAGCGGCCGCTCGAGGAGATCGCTCGATTCCTGGGCGGGCAGACGCCGGAGGGGCCGCGGCCGGTCACGATCGTGGACGCCGGCATCCACAAGCCGATGGAGGTCGAGGTCGTCGTGCCGGTTGAGGACATGTCCGCACCCGGGCGCGTCCCCGAGAGCCCGCAGGCCGAGCGGGCGAGCATCTGGCCGGCGGTCTACCCACGGCTCCTCGAGCTCATCCGCGCCCACCGCTCGACGCTCGTCTTCGTCAACGCGCGGCGACTTGCCGAGCGGATCGCGGCCCGCATCAACGAGCTCGCCGGGGAGGACCTGGTTCGCGCTCATCACGGATCGATCGCGCGCGAGCAGCGCCTCGCGATCGAGGACCGGCTGAAGGCCGGGTCGCTCCGCGGTCTGGTCGCGACGAGCTCGCTCGAGCTCGGCATCGACATGGGCGCCGTCGACCTCGTCGTCCAGGTCGAGTCCCCGGGCTCGGTCGCTCGGGGGCTCCAGCGGATCGGTCGCGCCGGACATCGGGTCGGTGAGCCCTCCCGCGGCAAGGTCTTCCCGAAGTACCGCGGCGACCTGCTGGAGGCTGCGGTCGTCGTCCGGCGGATGCGCGAGGGGATGATCGAGGAGACCCGCTATCCTCGCAACCCGCTCGACGTCCTCGCCCAGCAGATCGTCGCCGCATGCGCCGTCGACCAGTGGACCGTGGGCGAGCTGGCCGCCCTCGTGCGCCGGGCCGCCAACTACGCGGACCTGTCCGACGAGCTGTTCACCGCTGTTCTCGACCTCCTCGCCGGTCGCTATCCCTCCGACGAGTTCGCCGAGCTCCGGCCCCGGCTCGTGTGGGACCGGCGCCGAATGGTGGTCCGCGCCCGCGAGGGAGCCGGCCGCCTCGCCGTCACGAGCGGGGGCACCATCCCCGACCGCGGCCTGTTCGGGGTCTTCCTGCGCGAGGGCACACGCGTTGGTGAGCTCGACGAGGAGATGGTCTACGAGAGCCGCGTCGGCGATGTGTTCCTGCTCGGGGCGAGCTCCTGGCGGATCGAGGAGATCACGCACGACAGGGTCGTTGTCTCCCCGGCCCCCGGTGAGCCCGGCACGATGCCGTTCTGGAAAGGCGACAAGCCGGCGCGCCCGCTCGAGCTCGGCCGGGCGATCGGCGAGCTCACGCGCGCGCTCGCGTCGCAGACGCGAGCGCGCGCGACCTCCATGCTGCGAACCCAGTACGGGCTCGACCGGCTCGCGGCCGAGAACCTCGTCGCCTACCTCGAGGACCAGCGCGAGGCGGCCGGCTCCATCCCCGACGACCGAACCGTCGTCGTCGAGCGTTTTCGCGACGAGCTCGGCGACTGGCGCGTGTGCCTGCTCTCGCCGTTCGGTGCCAAGGTGCACGCGCCGTGGGCCATGGCGATCCAGGCGCGTCTATGCGAGCGACTGGACGCCGATGTGCAGGTGCTCTGGAGCGACGACGGAATCGCGATCCGGCTCCCCGAGGCCGTGGACCGCGTTCCTCTGGACGACCTCGCCGTCGACCCGGAGGAGATCGAGTCCCTCGTGCTTCGGCAACTCCCGGCGACCGCCCTGTTCGCCTCGGTCTTTCGCGAGTCGGCGGCCCGAGCGCTCCTGCTCCCCCGGCGCCGGCCGGGGCAAAGGACCGCGCTCTGGCAGCAGCGCCGACGCTCGGCCGACCTACTGCAGGCGGCGGCCAAGCACCCGACGTTCCCGATCCTGCTCGAGGCCACGCGGGAGTGCCTGCTGGACGTGTTCGACGTGCCCGCCCTTCGACAGGTGCTGGCCGACCTCCGGGCTCGGCGGATCCGGATGGTCGCCGTGGACACGCCGCATGCCTCGCCGTTCGCGCAGTCGCTGCTGCTTCGGTGGATCGCCGTCTACATGTACGAGGGGGACGCGCCGCTCGCGGAGCGGCGCGCCGCGGCGCTCGCGCTCGACCGGGACCTGCTCCGCGAGCTCCTGGGCGCCGAGGACCTGCGCGAGCTCATCGACCCGGGCGCGCTCGCCGATCTCGAGCTCGAGCTCCAGGCGCTCGCCGAGCGCAGGCGGGCGCGGAACGCCGACGATCTCCACGACCTCCTGCGGCGGCTCGGCGACCTGACCGAGGAGGAGATCAGAGCCAGGAGCGCCGCCGACCCGTCGGCCTGGGTCGACCAGCTCGTCGGCGAGCGGCGGGCGATTCGCGTTCGGCTCGGCGGGCAGGAGCGGCTGGCCGCCGTCGAGGACGCCGGGCGCCTGCGCGACGCGCTCGGCGCGAGCGTTCCGCGGGGCGTCCCCAGCGCGTTCCTCGAGCCGGTCGAAGCACCCCTCGAGACCCTCGTGGCACGCTACGCGCGGACGCACGGCCCCTTCCCCGCGCCCGAGGTCGCGGCCCGCCTCGGGGTCCCCCTCGAGCGCGTGCTCGCGGCCCTCGCGGCGCTGGAGGCCCGAGGCCAGGTGCTGGCCGGCGAGTTCCGCCCGGGTGGGATGGAACGCGAGTGGATCGACGTCGAGGTGCTCCGAGGCCTGCGACGCCGATCGCTCGCGGCGCTCCGGCGCGAGGTCGAGCCGGTCGACGCGGCCGCGCTCGCGCGCTTCCTCCCCGAGTGGCAGGGGCTTTCTCGACCGCGCGAGGGACCCGACGCGCTGGTCGAGACGATCGCCCAGCTCCAGGGCGCTCCGATCCCCGCCTCGATCCTGGAGACCGACGTGCTCCCGGCCCGTGTGGCCGGCTACCGGCCGGCCGACCTGGACGCGCTCTGCGCATCGGGCGAGGTCGTGTGGACCGGCGCCGGAGCGCTCGGCTCCGACGACGGGCGCGTGCTGCTGTGGTTCCGGGACCGGATCGGGCTGCTCGCCACGCCCGCCCCGCCCGAGCGCCCGGACGATCCCGTGCACCGCTCGATCCGCGCGCACCTCGAGCGCCGGGGCGCGTCCTTTTGGCCCGATCTGGTCCAGGCGGCCGGCACGGCGGACGAGCGCGTGGTCCTGCGAGCCCTCTGGGACCTCGTGTGGTCCGGCGAGGTGACGAACGACACGCTGACCCCGCTGCGCGCGCTCTTGTCGCGCCGGCCGCGATCCCCGAGGAGCCGCCGGGGACCGGGCGCCCTCCGCCGCACCGGGCCGCCCGCGGGAGCGGGACGGTGGTCGCTCGTCGAGCCGCTCTTGGCGCCGGCCCCCTCTTGGACCGAGTCGGCCCACGCTCGCGCGATGCAGCTCCTGGACCGCCATGGGGTGCTGACCAGGGAAGCCGTCCTCTTCGAGGGTGGGCCCGGCGGCTTCGCCGGCGTGTACGGGGTGTTGCGAGCGCTCGAGGATTCGGGCCGCGTGCGCCGCGGCTACTTCGTGGCCGGGCTCGGGGCGGCACAGTTCGCGCTCCCGGGAGCCGTCGACAGGCTCCGAGACCTGCGTTCGGCCGATCCCGAGGATTCGGCGAGCGCGCTCGCGGCGGCCGACCCGGCCCAGCCCTACGGCGCGGCCCTTCCGTGGCCGGAGTCCCCCGGACACCCGGCGCGGGTGCCGGGCGCGTACGTGGCGCTCGCCGCCGGCGAGGCCGCCGCGTACCTCGAGCGCGGGGCGCGGACGCTGCTCACGTTCCCGGCCGCACGGGCGGGCGACGGTTGGATCGACGCGCTGGTCGGGTTGGTCAAGGACGGACGGCTTCGCCGGATCGAGCTCCAGCGGATCGACGGGGTCCCCGCGCACGAGTCCCCTGTGGCCGAGCGCTTGAGAGCCCGCGGTTTCGTCGAGGGCTACCGGGGGCTCACGCTTCGCGCCTGAATGTCATGAAGAACGGGCCCCCCGGTGGCACCCTCGCGGTGTCCACCCGTCCGCGCCGCCATCGAGTCCATGAACGGAGTCGTGCGGATCTCGATGCTCCGCCAGCAGGCCGACCACGGCGACGACCACCTCGGCGCGTTCGCGGTGAGCGCCGACATCGGCCTCACCGAGCACTTCGCGATGACGCCGGCGGCGAGCGTATCCGGCCTGTACTTCGCCCACCCCGCGCGTACGACCCGGACTGAGCGCTGCGCACGGTGGGGTTGCGCTATACCATACCGACATGGACGGCACGACCGCCGGGCCGAACCGCGAGCCCGCGCGGCTGACGGTCGGGGGCATCCCCCGGCGACGAGCGATCTGGATCGGGTCCATCCTCGCGGCCGTGCTCGTCCCCACGGCCGTGCTGGGCCCGTGGCTCGCGAACTTCGAGCCCCTCGGGGTCGACGGCGGCGGCATGGGGATTCGTCCGCCCCATCTCGTTGTCGAGCAGTTCGACGCAACCCCGCCCCGGGGCGGCGGGTTCGTGCAGTACCGCATCGCGCTCGGCCCCGGCGAGCGCTTCGGCTTCTTCTTCGACCTCCACAACGACAGCCCGTTCCCGGTCACGCTCACGGGGTTCGACCCAGGGGCGGTGCCCTGGGGACCGCGCATCCTCGAGGTCCGTGCGGGGAGCAGGACCCACGGCGCGTCCTCGCCACTGCCGTACACGATCCCGCCCCACACGTACGCACCCCTCTTCGTCCGGGCCGGCTTCCGAGGATGCCTGGACGAGGGCGTCAGCACCTTCATCGGGGACCTGGGGCTCACGTTCCGGATGTTCGGCCTCGTCGAGCGCCACACCCGGGTGCTCCTCCCGATGACCATCGAGATCGTTGGCGCGCCCGGCGTCCGCTGCAGCTACAGCTGAATGTCATGAAGGGGTGCCTCCCCGGTGGCACCCTCGCGGTGTCCACCACAGGAGCACCGAAAGGACCCCCGGACATGCTGTACGCCGGTGTGGACCTGTCCAGGAGGAAGCTCGATGTGCACCTGCTCGAGGAGGGCGGAGCGACAAGGGAGCTGATGGCGATCTCTCCGGGACGCCGACGCCCTGCGCACCCTGGCGGCACAGGCGGCTCGGTGGGGTGAGCCCGTCCGCGCCGCCGCTCCACGCACCACCCGTGGACCGGCGGCCTGCGTCACCTACTCGACGACCGGCCCCTCTACGTAGAGAGCCTATGCTCCGTTCGTGAGCGATCTGTCGGCGAGTGGGACCCGGTGGGCGGTCGCGACCCCGCACGTCGCGGCGACGGAGGCGGCCGTGCGCGCGTTCGAGACCGGCGGCAACGCGATCGACGCCGCGCTCGCCGCCGCCGTGACGCTTGCCGTCGTCTACCCGCACATGTGCGGGGTCGGGGGCGACCTGTTCGCGCTCGTCCGGCGACGGGACGGCGACGTGATCGCGGTGAGCTCGACCGGGGCAGCGCCGAGCGGCCTGGACGCCGAGGCGATCCGCACGGAGCACACGAGCATGCCCGAGCGCGGACCGCTCGCGGTCACCGTGCCGGGCGCCGTCGCGGGCTGGGAGGCGATGCACGGTCAAGGCGGCGATCTTCCGTGGTCCGAGGCGTTCTCCGCCGGGATCGAGCACGCTCGCGCCGGCGTTCCCGTCTCACGCTCCCTCGCGCGCACCCTCGACGAGGTGGGATCCCTGATCGTGGACGACCCGGGGCTCCGCAACGTCTTTCTTCGGGACGGCGCGCCGATCGGCGCAGGGGAGACCTTCGCGAACCCCGCTCTGGCCCGCACGCTCGAGACGCTCGCCGCCGACGGCGCACGAGCCCTGTATCGAGGCGAGATCGGACGCTCCTATTCGGAAGGCCTGCGGAAACTCGGCTGCCCGATGACGCCGGACGACCTTGCCGCTCACCGCGCAGAGCTGCTCGCGCCGCTCGTGGGTCGGTACCGGGACCTCGACGTCCGCGTCCCGCCGCCCACTTCGCAGGGGTTCGTCCTGCTGGAGCTCCTGGGCGCGCTCGAGCGCCTCGGGATCGACCCGGACCCGCTGGGCCCCGACGCGGCGACGATCGCGCTCGCCGCTCTCGTGGCCGCGCGCGACCGCGACCTTCACCTCGCCGACCCGGAGCACATGCGCGTGCACCCGCACGCGCTCCTCGATGATGGGCACCTCGCGGCGCTCTGCGACCAGATTCGCTCCGGCTCGCTCCCTCGCACCCGGCCTGCGCCGAGCGACACGGTCGGACTCGTGACCGCGGATGCCCATGGCCTGGCGGTCTCGCTCATCCAGAGCCTGTCGTGGGGGATGGGAGCGGGGATCCTCGAGCCCTCGACCGGTATCGTGGCCCAGAACCGCGGGAGCGGGTTCGCCCTGGACCCAGAGCACCCGAACGCCCTGGCCCCGGGCAAGCGGCCCGCCCATACGCTCATGCCGGTGATGGCACATCGGGGGGGACGGCTCGCCGCCGTCTCGGGCACGATGGGCGGGGCCGCGCACCCGCAGATCAACGCGTGGTCGCTGATCCGCGCGTTCGACCTGGGGATGGACCCCGCATCCGCCGTGGCCGCCCCCCGGTGGCTCGTGAACGGCATGGATGTCGAGGGACCGGAGCCGTTCGTCCTGGCCGAGGCCGGCGTTCCCGATCGCGTGCTCGAGGCACTGCGGCGCACCGGTTTCCGGCTGGACATCGTCGGGGCCGTGGACGAGTCGGTCGGCCACGCGCACCTCCTCCGAGTGAACGGAGCGTTCGAGGTCGGGTCCGACCCCAGGGCGGACGGCTCGGCGCGCGCGATGTAGGAAGCAGGCTCGACGGCGGTCCGCCGGAACGACGGTGCCAGCTAGTCTGTAACAGACTAGCTTCGGACACCGACCTCGTCCGGCTGTTCCGACGCAAGCCACGAATACGCCTCTTCCTCCTGCGCGAAGTGCAGGCGGAGGATGGCATGCAGACCGTAGAGCACGCGACGGAGATCGACGAGGTCGTCGGGGGTAGGACCCTCGGCGGGGAGCGCCTCGAGCAGGTGCGCGTAGACCCGGGAGAGATGCTCGATCTCCATGTGCGCACGGGCCATCGTGCCCATCGGGTCCTCCCCGCCCAAGAGCTTCGACACCACGGGGTACACCGCCGCCTCCTCTTCCTCCTCGTGCTGGACGAGGCGCTCGAGGAGGAACCACCGGATCTGGTCCAGCTCCTCGCGGGCCTCGGAGGGGGTGAGACGTTCGAGGCGGTCGGCCGCGCTCCGGATACGCGCGAGCCAGGGCATGAACTCCCGGTGCTCGTCGCGGAAGCGGTCGCCCACGTGCGAGCCGAGTCCCGCCCGCACGCGGGCCGCCCGGCCTCCCGAGAGCGCGCGAAGGGCGTTCAGGATCACGACGACGTCGATCACCTCCTGGAGGATGGCCCCCTCGACCGGCGACAGGAGCCCGAACGCGCCGAGGAACATCCCGGCGAACGAGAGTCCCATTCCCACCAGCACGCTCTGGACCGCGATTCCCCGGGAGCGACGAGCGATCTGCATGGCCTCCGCCAGCCGGTCGAGCCGGTCGACCACCAGCACCACGTCCGCGGCCTCCGAGGAGGCCGTGGCCCCCCGTGCGCCCATCGCCACGCCGACATCGGCGGCGGCGAGGGCCGGCGCGTCGTTCACGCCGTCGCCGACCATGATCGTGACCCCGCCGTCCCCCTCGGCCTTCACCGCGTCGACCTTGTCCGCCGGATCGCGCTCCGAGAGAATCCGGTCCACGCCGATCGAGATCCCCACGGACTCGGCGACATCGGGGTGGTCTCCGGTCACCATCACGACCCTCTTGATCCCGGCACGCCGGAGCGTGCGGATCACCCTCGGCGTATCGGGCCGGATCGGGTCGTCGAGGATCAGCGCCCCGGCGACGTGCCCGTCGACGGCGACGAACACGCAGGAGGAGCCGTCCATGGCCGACCGGCGGCGGACGTCCCGGGCCCGGTCGGGGAGGGGCCCCCCGCGCGTGACCCAGGCGGTCGTGCCGAGCGACACGACCCTGCCGTCCACCTTGCCCTCGATCCCGGCGCCGTGCTCCTCGTGGACGTCGCTCGGGAACGAGAGCGCGAGCTCGCGCGTTCGGGCCGCCCGCACGATCGCCGCGGCGAGCACGTGGGGCGAGACCTGATCGAGCGAGGCGGCGAGGCGAAGCAGCTCGTCGGGATCGACGTCGGCGAACACCTCGACGTCGGCGACCTCCGGAATCCCGGCGGTCAGCGTCCCGGTCTTGTCGAACAGCAGGACCGACCCGCGCGCGATCGTTTCCAGCGCCCCGCCGCCTTTCACGATCACCCCGCGCTTGGCCGCCCGGGAGATCCCGGCGACGATGGCGATCGGCGCCGCCAGGATCAACGGGCACGGCGTCGCCACCACGAGCACCGCGAGCGCGCGCACCGGGTTGCCGGTGATCAGCCACGCTCCCCCGGCGATCGCGAGGGTCACCGGCAAGAAGGCGAGCGCGTAGCGGTCGGCCAGGCGCACGAACGGCGCCTTTTGCCTCTCGGCCTCCTCGACCAGACGCACGATCCCGGCGTACGTGCTGTCGGCGGCCGTTGCGGTCGCGCGGAGAGTGAGCGAGCCTCCCGCGTTGACCGCGCCGCTTTGCAACGGGTCGCCGGCGAAGCGGGCAACGGGGCGGGACTCGCCGGTCAGCGCGGACTCGTCGAGGACGCACGTCTCCGATACGAGCAACCCGTCGACCGGAACGACCTCCCCCTGCTTGACGAGGAGCAGGTCGCCGGGGCGAATCTCCTCGATGGGAACCGACTCGAGGACGTCGTCGACGTAGCGGTGGACCACGTGCGGAGCGCGCTCGAGGAGCGCGGAGAGCTCGCGGTGCGCCCGACCCTCGGCGAAGGCCTCGAGCGAGCGGCCGCTCGAGAGCATCAGCGCGATGACGGCGCCGGCCAGGTACTCGCCCAACACCAGGGCGCCGACCATCGCAAGCAGCGCGATGAGGTCGATGCCGGTCTCGCGGTGGAACAGATCGACCACGACCGACTGGAGGAGCGGCACGATGCCGACGGCGGTCGTGATGGCCCACGTGAGGGCGGCGCCGTGCCGCGCGTGGAGGGCCCACAGAACCCCGCCGGTCGCGATGCCCACGACCGAGAGGGCGAGGAACAGGCGGCTCAGGTCTCGTCGCGTCATGTCGGTGACTCGGCCGGTCAGGCCCGTCGCAGCTCCCCGCGCAGGTGCAACGCCAGGTCGACTCCAACGGCGGCCATTCGAAGCTCATACCTGAGGGCGCCGTCCTCGTCCAGGCGGATGCTCCGCTCGAGCGCGGTGACCTCCTTGGCGGTCGGGGCGCTCCGCACCAACGTGCTGGCGAGCTCGATGGTCCGGTCCGCGACCGCTCCAAGGGCGAGCTCGACGACGCCGGTGGGGTGCGCGAGCACGAGCTCCAGCCGCCCGTCTCCGACCGAGCGGAGGTACCCGACCTCGGCGTGGAGCGGTCGGCCGTCGTCCAGCGCCCACGTCCGCTGCCGGTAGAAGAGGTACGGCTTTCCGACGTGGCCGAACTCGACCTGCTCGCCGTAGCGGAAGGCCTCGACCGTCGGATACTCCCCATCGCCCTCACCGCGCCAGCTGCCGAGGAGGAACGCGATCGGCTCGAGATCCGGGTGAAGCGCAGGCTCCATACTCGAGGAACGCTATCACGGCGGGCGGCGCGCGCAGTTGGTAGCGTTGCCGGCATGCCGTCGGTCGCGCGCCTGAACGTCACCCCCGTCAAGTCCACGGCGCTTCAGCACCCGAACGAGATCAGGCTCGAGCGCTACGGCGCCGTCGGCGACCGGGACTTCTTCGTCGTCGGCGAGGACGGACGCAGGCTGCCGACGTCGGCGAAGGCCCCACTGATCCCGATCCGTTCGAGCTACGACCCGAGCGCCGACCGGCTCGAGCTGCGACTGCCCGATGGGATCGTCGTGGCCGGCCCGGCCGAGCCGGGCGGCGAGGCGCTCACCGTAGACTTCTACGGGCGCCGGGTGCCGGCGCACGTGCTCGAGGGCGACTTCGAGGAGGCGCTCACCCGCTACCTGGGCCGGCCCGTGCGGATCGCGCGCGTGGATGCCCCCGGGTCCGGCATCGACGTGCGAGCGGTCACGCTCATCTCGCTCGCCTCGGTGGACGAGCTGAGCCGGCAGGGGGGGCGCTCCGAGCGCCTGGACCCCGGCCGGTTCCGCATGCTGATCGAGATCGAGGGTGCGGCGGCGCACGAGGAGGATTCCTGGACCGGCCGTCGCGTTCGAATAGGCGAGGCCGTCGTCGAGGTCGACACGCCCGTGCCCCGGTGCGCGGTGACGACCCTCGACCCCGAGACGGGTCTGCGCGACTTCCCCACGCTCTCCGTGATCAAGCGGTACCGAGGGGTGAGCGCGGACGGTGGACTTCCGTTCGGCGTGTATGGGGACGTGGTTCGGCCGGGGAGGGTACGCGTCGGCGATCCGGTCGAGGTGCTCGGATGACGGCTCAGGGGCCCGCCTTCCTGTTCGATCTTGATGGAACGCTCGTCGACAGCGTCTACCAGCATGTGCTCGCCTGGCGGGAAGCCTTGCACGAGACCGGCATCGAGCTCTCGGTCTGGCGCATTCACCGGAAGATCGGCATGAGCGGCGGCCTGTTCGCCAACGCCCTCCTGCGCGAGACCGGACGCGAGGTCACCGCCGCGGACGCCGGCCGCTTACGGCGCCTGCACGCCGAGGCGTACGCGCGCCTCCGCGGCGACGTCCGCCCGCTTCCCGGAGCGATCGAGCTCCTGCAGACCCTCACGCGACTCGGCGTCCCGTGGGCGATCGCCACGAGCGGTTACGCGGAGTCCGCCGGCCCCGTGGTCGCAAGCCTGGAGGTGCCGGAGCGCGTCCCGGTCGTGACCAGGGACCAGGTCGCGCACGCCAAACCCGACCCCGACCTGTTCCTGGCCGCGGCGGAGCGGCTGGGTGTGAACATCCAGCACTCGGTCGTGGTCGGCGACAGCGTCTGGGACCTCCTCGCGGCGCGCAGGGCGGGGGCCCTGGGCGTGGGACTGCTGTCCGGGGGCTACGGAGCCGAGGAGCTCGAGCGCGCCGGCGCCTACCGCGTCTACGAGGATCCGGCAGACATGCTCCGCCACCTCGACGAGATGGGGGTCCGGCCCGAGCTCGACTGAGACCCCTCCGCCTACCGCTCAACCCGGGCCCGGTACCGACCGACGTAGGAACCAGGAGGGCCTCCGCGGCCGAGGTCGCCGAATGATCGATCTCACCAGACTCGAGGCGCTTCAGGAGCTCATCGAGCGCAGCCGGAGCGTCTCATCCGAGGACGACCTGCAGTCCTTCCTCTCGCGCACCGCCGAGGCCATCGCCTCCTGCCTGGGGTTCAAAGCGGTCGTGATCAACCTGTACCGGCCGGCGTGGGACGACTTCGTCGTGACGACCTGCCTGGCGAGCGACCCCGCCTCGAAGGTCCTCCTCGGCACCACGAATCGCCTGTCCGACTTCGCACCGCTGCTCGACGAACGCTTCAACCACTTCGGGGCCTACCTCGTTCGGATGCCTGCGGAAGCATCGGGGCTGAGAGCCGTCTATGTTCCCGACCTCCCCCTCGTCGACGATCCCAAGACCTGGGGTCCGACCGACTGGCTCCTGATCCCCATGCGCCACTCGAGCGGCGAGCTTCTCGGGATCGTCTCCGTGGACGAACCCACGTCGGGACGGGTGCCCTCCGAGAGCGAGCTGCAACTCCTGGCCGCCTTCACGACGACAGCCGCCGCCGCCGTGAAGAGCGCGCAGCAGGCCGCCGCCGACGTCCAGCACCGGCGTGCGCTCGAGCACCTCCTCGACGTCTCCACGCGGCTCGGGCGCGCAGAGGGCCTCGACGTTCTCCTCCAGGCCGTCTGCGACGGCATCGCCACCGCCCTCGGCTTCGAGCGGGTGGCGGTCTCGCTTGTGGAACCGGAATCGGGCCTCCTCCGCGCACGGGCCGCCAGCGGCTGGAACCTCGCGGATCCGGTGTTCGATGTCCCCTACACGCTGGAGGCGATCGTGCCGCTGTTGGATCCGCAGTTCGAGCTCGCCGGCTGCTACCTGCTGACCTCGGAGCAGGCATCGGCTCGCGTGCCCGAGCGCCTTGTGGGGTACCGCTCGGCCCGAAACGCGAGGGGTCCGCGGGCGTGGAACCACCACTGGCTCCTCGTTCCCCTGTACGGCCCGAGCGGTTCGGTGATCGGGATCATCTGGGCGGACGACCCCGTGGACTATCTGCTTCCGAGTCGCGACAAGCTCACGGCGCTTCGTCTGTTCGCCAACCAGGCCGCGAGCGCGATCGAGTCGCACGAGCGTCGACGCGAGCTCACCGACGCGCACGCGATGCGCCAGCGGCTGCTCAAGCAGATCGTCGAGGCCGCCGAGAGCGAGCGCACGCGCATCGCGGCGGACCTCCACGACGGGCCGATCCAGCGCCTCACCGCGCTGTCGATGCGGCTGGAGATCGCGAGGATGGCCACCGGTCGCAAGGACGCCCATCGGGCTCGCGAGGCCATCGACGACGTGCAGTCGCAGGTGAGCCAGGAGATCGAGCGCCTGCGCCGGCTGATGAGCGAGCTCCGCCCGCCCGCGCTGGACGAGCGGGGTCTGCTGGACGCGCTCCGGGACTACGCCCACACGATGGAGAGCGCGACCGGGCTCGAGGTGGTGGTCGAGGGCGGCGGCAACGGCTTGGAGGACCTGTCCCCAAGCATCGAGACCGTCCTGTACCGGATCGTGCAGGAGGCCATGACCAACGTCGTCCGGCACGCGAACGCGCGGGCGGCGCGGATCCGCGTCCTGAACGGCGACGGCAGCGTGCGGGTCGAGGTCGTCGACGACGGTCGGGGGTTCGACCCGCGCCGGGTGGCCGACGCCTACGACCACTTCGGCCTCGCCGGCATGCGCGAGCGCGCCGAGATGGCCGGTGGGACCTTCGAGGTGGAGAGCCGCCCGGGCGAGGGAACCACGGTCCGCGCCATCGTTCCGCTCGATCCTCGCACGGACCCGGGTCCGGAGCCCGAGCGCGAGTAGTCCTCAGCTCGACCCCTGGGTTCGCTGCCAGACCCGACCGCGCGCTCCCGGGCGCTCGCGCACAAGGCGCTCGTGGGGCGGGGAGGACTCGAACCTCCGACCGGCGGATTATGAGTCCGCTGCTCTGACCCACTGAGCTACCGCCCCACCGAGCGCACTGTACCGCGGCCCCAGACCGGCGGTCCTCCGTCTCGGCAGCTCGAAGCCGAGCGGGTCGGAAGCTTCCGACCCGCGGGGACGACGCCTCCCGAACCATCCTGCCGCCGCGAGCGCTTCGCTTCGAGGCGTTGCGGCCGCGCGCATCCTGGTAGGTTCGCGTCGTGCGTTCATCGCGAACGCCCGCCCGAGCCCTTGTGCTCGCGCTCCTCGCGGCCGTGCTGGCCGGCGTCCCGGCGCGCTCGCGCGCCGCGGCCCCCGACCATCCGAACGTCCTGCTGATCGTGAGCGATGACCAGTCGTGGTCGACCTTCGATCGAGAGCTCATGCCCGCTGTGTTCGGGGAGCTCGTCGACCATGGCGTGCTGTTCGACCGGGCGTACGTGAACTCCGCCCTCTGCTGCCCGTCACGCTCGGAGATCCTCACCGGCCTGTACGAGCACCACACCGGCGTCGACGGAAACGGAGTCCGCCTCACGCGCCCCACGATCGTCCAGGCCCTGCACGACCTCGGCTACCGAACGGCGCTCGCCGGCAAGTATCTGAACAGCTGGCCGTGCGACCCGCGGCCGGAGTTCGATCAGTGGATGTGCTCGGGCCACAAGCCGAGCAGCTACTCGCTCGTCGACCCCTACATGAACGTGAACGGCGCGTGGACTCGCTTCACCGGGTATACCGTCCAGATCCAGGCAGAGTTCCTCGCGCGCTTCATCAGGCAGACCTCATCGGCCCAGCCGTTCTTCGCGATGTTCACGCCGACGAGCCCGCATCTGCCGGCGAACGACGACCGCTACGCGACCCTGCCGGTCGACCCGATTCGCGACCCCGGGTTCGATCAGAACACCTGGGTGGAGAGCGAGCCCACGTACCTGCGACGCGAGGCGTTCACCGCCTCGCAGAGGGAGGCGATCGACGTCGACCACGCGGCCATGGCGCGCGCCGTGCGCGCGCTCGACGACTCGGTGTCGACCCTCCTCGGCGCGCTCGGGGACCGGGAGCAAGACACGCTGGTGATCTACCTGTCGGACAACGGATACGTGTACGGCGAGCATCGATGGGTCGGCAAGCGGGTTCCGTACGAGGAGGCAGTGCGGGTCCCACTCGTCGTCCGCTACCCACCTCTGCGCCCGGAGAGCGCGCCAGCCGTCTCGCACGCGCTCGTGGAGAACGTCGACCTCGCGCCGACGATCGCCGAACTCGTCGGCATTCCGTGGGGCGCCGACGGAAGCTCGATCGCCCCAGCGCTGGCCGACCCCGCAGGTCGCGTGCGCGACGCCGTCCTGATCGAACAATGCAGGGGCGTGATCGAGGACTCGCGGGGGTGCAACGGCTTCTACGTGAGGGGGAAGCGATCGGTTCCCTCGTTCTGGGGGATCGTCACAGAGCGCTACGCGTACGTCGAGTACGCGACCGGCGAGGCGGAGCTGTACGACCTCGCCGCGGACCCCGCAGAGCTCACGAACCTGGCCGACGATCCCGGTGCGGCCGGAGTACGGCTGAAGCTCAGCGCCGAGCTCGAGTCCCTGCGGGCGCCGCCGCCGGTCGAGACCACGATCGTGGCCGGGCCCGTGGGCGAGCTCGACGCCAGGGTCGCGACCTTCACCTACTTCTCCCAGTCGCGCTTCGCGACCTACCGCTGCCGGCTGGACCGCGACGGTGCGCCCGGTGCCTGGCTCTCATGCCCCGGCGGCTCGGTCACGTTCGGGTCGCTCCGGGACGGAAGCTACACGTTCGAGGTGCGCGGCACGGACGAGCACGGAGCCTCCGATCCGACGCCGGCCGTGCGGGAGTTCACCGTCTCCTCGAGCGGCCCGGCCGTCACGATCGAATCCGCACCGCCGGCGGTCGCGCAACCCGGGTTCCTGAGCTTCTCCTTCTCGAGCCCGGTGGCCGGGGCGACGTTCGAGTGCGCGTTCGACCGGATCGATGCTCCGTACCTCACCTGGAGGCCATGCGATCCCGCGACCGGCGCCGTCCTCTACCAGCCCGCGCCCGGGTGGTGGAGCTTCCAGGTCCGGGCCACCGACCCCACGACCGGTGAGGTCACCGACCCGCCGGCCGAGGCGCTCGTCCGCATCGACCGCACCGGTCCGCAGATGACCTTCGTCGATCGCCCGGCAGCCGCAACCACCGCCACCTCGGCGACCGTGTCTTTCATCCCCGACGAGCCGACGAGCGGTCCCATCGTGTGCCACCTGCGTGGCCGCCCGCCGGTCGACTGCTCGAGGGGCCGGTTCCACGCCGACCACCTGAGCTCGGGACGCCACCTCCTGCGGATCCGTGCGAGCGACGGGGCCGGCAACACCGCCACCACCGTGCTGGCATGGACGGTCGACCGCGCGGCGCCGAACGCGCGCTTCCTCCTCCATCCGCGAAGGCGCTCCGACCAGCCGGTGGCGTCCTTTCTCCTTGGGCCGACCCGGTTCGGGGGAGGATTCCTGTGCCGGCTGGACGGCCGGCCGTTCATGGTCTGCCCGCGCGCGCCCGCGTTCTCCGAGCTCCCGGACGGCGTGCACAGCCTCACCGTCGTCGCGGTGGACGCCGCGTTGAACCGCTCCGCACCGATCACGTGGACGTGGAATCAGGACACAGCCGCGCCGATCACGACGATCGAGTCCGGACCGCCGAGCCCGACCACCAGCACGTCGGCCACGTTCACGTTCTCAGCGAACGAAGCGGATGTGTCGTTCGCGTGCTCGATCGACGGTCTCGGATTCCTTCCGTGCACGAGCGGCGTGAGCTACGAAGGCCTCACGCAAGGCTCGCACTCGTTCGCCGTCCACGCCGAAGACGCAGCCGGCAACGTGGGCCCCGACGCGACGTGGTCCTGGACGATCGGGTGATGGCTCCGGGGGCGAGACTCGAACTCGCAACCATCGGATTAACAGTCCGCCGCTCTGCCGATTGAGCTACCCCGGAAGGAGCCACGGCAGTCTACCAATGCGCCCATCGGCCCCGAGCCGTCGGGCGGCGGCGGGACGGCGGATCGAGCGAGCCGCGCCTACTCCAGGTAGTCGCGCAGCTTCTGCGACCGAGACGGGTGACGGAGCTTGGAGAGGGTCTTCGACTCGATCTGACGGATGCGCTCGCGGGTGACTCCGAACTCGCGCCCCACCTCCTCGAGCGTCCGGGGGTGCCCGTCGAGCAGCCCGAACCGGAGCTGGATCACCTTCTTCTCTCGCTCGGACAGCGTGTGGAGGACGGACTCCAGCTGCTCCTGCAGCAAGATGAACGACGCGGCATCGACCGGCACGACCGCGTCCGAGTCCTCGATGAAGTCGCCGAGGTGCGAGTCCTCCTCCTCGCCGATCGGCGTCTCGAGGGAGACCGGCTCCTGCGAGACCTTGAGGATCTCGCGCACCTTGTCGGCGGGGATGCCCATCTGCCTGCCGATCTCCTCGGGGCTGGGCTCGCGCCCGAGGTCCTGGAGGAGCTGGCGCTGCACGCGGACGAGCTTGTTGATCGTCTCGACCATGTGCACGGGGATGCGGATCGTCCGGGCCTGGTCGGCGATCGCGCGCGTGATGGCCTGGCGGATCCACCAGGTGGCGTACGTCGAGAACTTGTAGCCCTTGGAGTAGTCGAACTTCTCGACCGCGCGGATCAGCCCCAGGTTGCCCTCCTGGATCAGGTCGAGGAAGAGCATCCCGCGACCGACGTACCGCTTGGCGATCGAGACGACCAGTCGCAGGTTGGCCTCGATGAGCTTCTTCTTGGCGAGCTGGCCGTCGCGCTCGACCCTGCGGAGGAAGTCGTCGAGCTCGCCGCGCGACTTCGGCTTCCAACTCTTGGATATCCGATCCCGCCCGATCCCCTCAACCTTGCCGAACTTCTCGATCTGATGATCGCGGATGGCGATCACGCGCTCGATCACGGAGCGCAGGCGCTTGTGATCGACCTTGTCGTCGTCCAGCGACTCGACGAGCGCCGTGGCGAACTCCCCCGCCTCGATGCGGCGCGCGAGATCGACCTCCTGCGCCGCCGTGAGCAGAGGGACCTTCCCGATCTCCTTGAGGTACATGCGGACCGGGTCGTTGGTCGGCGCTTTGAGCAGGTCGACGTCGAGACGCGCGGCCACCCCGGAATCGGCGAGCTCGTCGCCGGGGACCTCGATGACCTCGATCCCTTCGCCGCGAAGGTGCTCCTCGACCTGAGTGAGGAACTCCTCCACCTGCTCGGGCGTGAAGTCCTCGACCGGAACGGATTCGAGCAGGTCCTCGGAGGTCACGAACCCGCGCTCGCGCCCGCGAGCGGTGATCGCCTCCTTCGCCTCCTCCAAGCCCAGATCCCGGGCCGCCTCGGTCAACGGGTCTCCTTGCGCGTGGGGGGCATGAATGCCGGAAAGTGTACGAGACGGACGGGGCGGCGACTCATGCCGGACGGACCCTCAGACCGGGGCCCCTCGACGCTCCTTCAGCCGCCGGAGCTCGCCGTCCGTCGCGATCAGGTCCTGGAACAGGCGGTCGTACTCTTCGGTCTCGCTCGTGGGGTTGAGCTTCTGGAGCCGCTGCCGGATGGCGTCGCTCCGCCGCTTGAGCGCGAACTCCTGGAGCCGGGCCCACACGTCGTGGGCGTACTCGAGCGTGGGCTCGCCCTCCACCGGCTCGAGCGCGAGCGCCGAGACCCCGCGGACGGCTTTCTCGTCATCTGATGCCATCGCGATCTGCCGCACGTCACCGCCGGCGCCGCGAAGCAGCTCGAACAACGTGCGGTGCGTGGCCGACTGGAAGTGGTCCTCCGTGAGGCGCTGCACCAGCGCCTCCCAGATCTCGGGGTCGCGGACGAGGAGGCGGAGCATCTCGCGCTCCACCCGCTCTTGCACCGAGCCACGCTTGATGGCGCGAGCCACCTCGACCGGGCGGCCGGCCAGCCGGCGCTCGAGCGCGAGCAGGACCGAGGACTCCGAGACGCCGACGAGCTCGGATACGAGGTGCGCGTACTCCCGCTGCCGGACCGGGTCGGACAGGCCCTCGAGGATCGGAAGCGCGGCCGCCACCGCCGCCGTCTGCCCTTCGATCGTGGACAGGTCCTGACGGCTCACGGCCCGCCGCAGCATGTACTCGACCAGAGGGCGCGCCGAGTCCGCCAGCCCCCGGAACGCCTCGGCGCCGTGGCGCCGGACGAAGTCAGCCGGGTCCAGTCCCTCCGGCAGGATCAGCACGACCGGCTGCACGGGGAACCGCTCGAGGAACGCGTACGCGCGCTCGGCCGCCCGGGCGCCGGCCTCGTCCGAATCGAAGGCCAGGACCATGCGCTGCGCGAACCGCGAGGCCAGACGGAAATGCCCCTCGCCGAGGGCGGTCCCGCACGTCGCCACCGCGGTCTCGACGCCTGCGCGCACGAGCGCGATCACGTCGGTGTAGCCCTCGACCACCACGATCTCGCCCGAGCGCGAGACGGCCGCCTTGGCCCG
>Ga0070741_10005088_pt1 | contig 29715 bp, 34 predicted proteins | sample Coa_R1_4_FD_66440 | JGI IMG/M metagenome (GOLD analysis project Ga0070741, IMG submission 66440) | Surface soil microbial communities from Centralia Pennsylvania, which are recovering from an underground coalmine fire - Coalmine... | ecosystem: Environmental > Terrestrial > Soil > Unclassified ... | reverse complement strand
CACGTCGAGCGGTTCCTGCCGGAGGAGCTCGAGCTCTACTTCGACGACATCGTCGACGCCGCGGAGCGCATCTGGGACATCCTCGACAACTACAAGGAGGTTGTCGAGGCGCTCGAGGACACGAACGAGTCGGTGATCCAGCACCGCCAGAACGACGTGCTGCGCGTCCTCACCGTCTTCTCGGTCGTGCTCCTGCCGCTCACGCTCATCACCGGCTTCTTCGGGATGAACGTGCGCTTCCCCGGCTTCGACACCGCGTGGGCGTTCTGGGCGATCTTCGTCGGCATGCTCGTGACGCTCATCGGCTTGCTCTCCTTCTTCCGGCTCAAGCGCTGGCTCTAGCCGATCCCGCCTACAGGCGCACGGGCGCGGACGTGCCGAGCGGGCGGCCGTGCGCGTCGAGCGCCGTCACCGTCACCGTCGTCGACCGGTGACCGGCCGGCAGCGCGATCGACGTCTCGAACCCGGAGCGGCGCGCACGGGCGAGCGCGGCCCCCGACGCACTCCGCACGAGCCACCGCGCCACCTCGGTGGCGCCGTTCCACGTGACGTGCAGCGTCGCGTTGCCGCCGCTGCGCGAGGCGGCGACCGCGGGGCGTCCGCCGGGAAGCCCGACCCACGGGAAGCGAAAGGCGCGGTAGCTGACGCTCGCGTCCCCGAACGACGCGTCGAAGCGGACGTCGCCGGCGGGGCCGAACTCCGTGAACGCGCCCGCCGTCCCCCAGTCGACGAACAGGCCGCCGTCGGGCAGCTGCTGCGCGTTTCCCATCGCCCACGCGAGCCGCGGCCGCGGCGGCAGGTACTCCGCGACGAGACCCGCGAGCATCCGCCCCTCGTCGACGGTCAGCCGGACCACGCGCGACGCTGCGGGCGTGCCGTGCCCCGGCGCGGCGGGCGCCGACGCGGCGTTGTCGAAGATCGTCAGCGTGCCGTCACGGTGGCGGCGGACGTCGTGCTGGAAGCTGAACGACGCGCCGGGGTCGAATGCGAAGTCGCTGCGCTTTCCGCCGAGCCGCCACAGCACGTCGCCCGTCTTGCGGTCGACCTTGTAGACGGCGGAGGTGTGACGCGCGGAGACGAGCAGGTGCCCGTCGGCGTCCACCGCGACCGAGTTCAGGTGGAAGTAGTCCGACGAGCCCTGCTTGCTCACCGTCGCGAGGTACGACTCGTCGAGCGCGACGTGCTCGGAGCTCCGCCACTCGAAGAGAACCCGGCCCGACGGGATGTCGATCTCCTGGACGATCCCCTCGACGAGCTGGCCGGCGGCCGGTCCGCCCAGCGACGTCAGGTCCGCGGGCACGAGCTGGTAGATCGTGACGAGCGCGGTTCCGCGTGAGGTGATCAGGAACTCGTGCAGGTCGCCGTGCCGCCCATTCCCGGCACTCACGCGCGCGAGCTCCCGGTAGTGGCGGTCGGCGATCACGTAGTCGCCGCCGTAGCCGCCGAGAACGTCGCCCTCGTACCAGGTGAGCACCGAGCCGCCACGGTAGGTCTGCACGCGCAGGTCCATCGCCGTCTTCTTCGAGATCGCCTTGAACCAGACGAGCTGTCCGCGCTCGTCGACGATCATCGCGCCCGAGTGCGAGCTCACCGTGCCGGTGATCACGAACGGCGCGAGGAAGATGTGCCCCGGGACGGTGCCCGCTGCGGCGACGTCGACGACCACGTTCGGCGGGACGAGGTCGGGCCGCGAGACGAAAGGATGAGCCGCCTGCGGTACCGGGTCGGCTGCGACCGCGGCGCGCGCGGCGCCCGCCGGCAACGCGGCGCCCACGGCAGAGACCGCGGCGAGCCCGAGGAAGTCACGCCTCGTCCAGCGCCGGTCGGCCTCTGCCATGGCGCCAATCAAACACTGTCGCCTGGGCTGCTTACAAGCGCGTCACTTCACCTTGTAGGCGAGCGTCCTGCCGAGCGCGAGCCCGGCGTACTTCCCCGTCACCTTCACGCTGAGCCGCTTTCCGTGCGCCTTCTTCGGGAGCGCGAACGTGCAGCCGCCGGCGCCGTGGCCGGCCAGCTTCGCGCCGCCGAGCGTCGCGGTGCACTTCTCGCCCGTCGCGGAGACGGCGGTGCCGTCGGAGAGCTTGACGGAGAGCGCGCCGACGACGAATCTCGCGCCGGCCTTCGGCGGCGCCTTCACGTCGACCGCCGTCCCGACGACCTGCGGCGTCGCAGCGGGCACGGTCATGACGTACGTGTAGAGGCCCGTGTCGGGGGCGGCGTCCGTCACCGCGGTCTGCGGGTCCGCCCCCTTCAGCGTCACGACGAGGAAGTCGAGCGCCTTCGGGCTACCGAGGTCGGTCGCATGGAACGTCGCCGTCAGGAGGCCGTTCGCGAACCCGACCACGATCCCGAGCCCGGTGACCGACGTGAACTGGGTGCCGTCCCACTTCTGGAACGCCCAGCCGTTGCTGCCGGAAAGGAACTGGTAGTCGAATCCGTTCTGGTCGCCCGTCGACGCGTTGCGGTCTGTGTCGAAGGCGACGCCGAAGATCGCGTCGTCGGCGAAGGTCGGCATGTTCGCGACCTGGATCTTCAGCGTGAAAGTGCCGGACGCCGGATCGTTCGACGCGACGACGCCGGAGATGTCGACGGCAGCGGGATTCTCACCGGTGCCGTCGGTGTAGTTCGTGTCCGCAGCCGCTGCGCCCGCGAAGACGAGCGCGGCAAGGAGGACCGCCAGTGCTCTCACTGCTGCCTGCCCCTTTCGGTAGACCCCGGCCGCGCCCGGCGCGGCCCCTCGCCCGCAACGTAGTGGGTGGGCCGGACGCTGTCGAGAGGGTAGGGTCGGGCCCGTGCCGAAGCCGCTGTGGGCGCCGTGGCGCCTCGAGTACGTGCAGCACGCCGACGAGCTCGACCGCTGCATCTTCTGCGCCCCGGAGGAGGAGCTGCTCGTCCACCGCGGCCCGCAGGCGCTCGTCGTCCTGAACAAGTTCCCGTACTCGTCGGGCCACCTCCTCGTCGCGCCGCACCGCCACGTCGGCGACTTCGGCGCGCTCTCGGACGAGGAGGCGCTCGAGGTGCACCGGCTGGCCGCCGCCGGCGCGGAGGCGCTGCGCGCCGAGTACGCGCCGCACGGGTTCAACCTCGGCTGGAACATCGGCCGCGTCGCGGGCGCCGGGATCGAGGACCACGTGCACCTGCACGTCGTACCGCGCTGGAACGGCGACACGAGCTTCATGCCGGTGCTCGGCGACGTGAAGGTACTCCCCGAGTCGCTCGTGCGGACGGCCGAGCGGCTGCGCCCGCACTTCGGCTAGCGCGTGCAGCGCGAGTCGCCGATCGCACGGCGGACCGGCGCGAGGCTCGACTTCGGCGAGCCGTCGGCGTAGCGGACACCGCTCTGCAGCCCCTCGAGCCGAGGCTCGTCGTCCACGTGGAAGAGGAGCAGCAGCTCGACCGTGGGCTGACACGCCGCGAGCGCGATCGCCTGCTCGTAGTACCGCGCCTGCAGGTCCTCCGTGACCGTCGGCACGACCTCGTGGCCGGTGTAGAGGGGGCGCTTGGCGGGCGGGATCGTCGTCTCGACCCCGTACTCGCCGTACACGATCGGCAGGTCGCGCCCGCGCTGCCGCGTGCCGCCGAACGCGCGGCCGAGCAGGCGCCGGAGCTTGTCCCAGTCCGCGATCCCGATCGACGTCGTACGCGGATGCCGCAGCGTCGGCGGGATGCGGGCGCTCTCGCCGTACGGGTGGATCGCGAGCGCGTCCATGATCGGTGCATCCCGGTGGGAGGCGCGATAGGCGGCGCCGAGGTCGAGGATGAACCGCGTCGGCGAGTGCGTCTGGCGCGACGCTTGCGGGTCGTCGGACCCGCGCGGCGAGAGACCGGCCCCGATCACCTGGACGCTACCGCGGACCGCCTTCACGGCGTCGTAGGTCCGGGCGAGCAGCGCCTCGAAGGCGGCCGCAGCGGCGTCTCCGCCTCCGGCGTCGTACTGGGGCAGCCAGAAGAGGTTGAGGTTGGGCTCGTTGCCGACGATCAGGTCGTCGACGGCAGGCAGCTCGCGGAGGAGCGCCGCTGTGTACGAGGCGAAGGCGTCACGGTCGCCGGCGGTGAGGGGTGTGTCGGAACTGAACGAGTACACGGCGACGATCGGACGCACGTGCTCCTCCTGCGCCGCGGCGACCGCGCGGCGGAGCGCGTCGAGCTCGGCGGGCGCCGGGCCGGTGGCGCCGCGAACCCACACGGAGCTGAGCGCGACGGCGCGGAATCCCGACGCGGCGGCCGCCCGCATGGCGGCGCCCGGGTCCGGGCCCTTCGCTGCGTCGTCGACGGCGCCGACAACGAGGTGCGGCCGACCGGAGCCACAGCCCGCGGCGAGTGCCGCGACGCAGGCGAGGACGGCGAGCGTGCGCATCCCGCCCGTCGTGCCCCGGCTGCTCGACGCCTGAACTACCCGGTTGCGCTGACGGGCTCGCGGCGCGCCGAGGGGATCGCCGCCGAGGCGGTCGTGCCGCCCGGGCCGCTCTCGACGGAGAGCGTGCCGCTGACGAGCTCGATCCGTTCCCGCATCCCGACGAGCCCGAAGCCGGACGAGCGCTCCGAGGTGTCGAAGCCGCGTCCGTCGTCGCGCACGGTCGCCGTCACCTCGTCGGCGGTCTCGGCCACGTGCACCTCGATCCGCGACGGCGACGCGTGCCGGACCGCGTTCGTCACCGCCTCCTGCACGAACCGGTAGACGGTCGTCTCGATCGTCGAGTCGAGGCGCGTGTCTGCGCTGCCGGCCTCGTACGCGAGCGACACCGCGACGTCGATGGGGATCTGCGTCGTCTCACCCACGCGCTGCGCGAGCGCCTCGATCGCGGGACCGAGCCCGAGGTCGTCCAGCTGCGCGGGCCGCAGGTCGCTGATCAGGCGGCGGAGCTCCCCGACGGCGTGGACGATCAGGTCCGCGGCGGAGTCGAGCGCGCGCTCGCGGTCGCCGTTCGCGGATGCGCGACGCGCGGCGCCGATCATCATCTTCGTGGCGGCGAGCGCCTGCAGCGTCTCGTCGTGGAGCTCACGCGCCCACCGGGCGCGCTCGGCCTCCTGCGCCTCGACGCCGCGCTTCCGCGTCTCCGCGGCGACGTTCTGCGCCGTCGCGACGGCGGCGGCCGCGCTGGCCGCGAACGCCTCGAGCAGCACCTGGTCGCTGGAGGAGAACTCGGGCCCGTCCACGAGCCGGTCGAACACCTCCAGGACGCCGAGCGGACGCCCGTGGAAGATCATCGGGACGAAGAGTCCCGAGGCCGCGCGGGTGGCGTCGGCGAGCGCGAACTGCAGCCGGCTGCGCGCGTCGACGAGCCGTTCGGAACGGCCCGCCGCGAGCGACTGCCCCGCCACCGTCTGCTCCGACCCGAAGCTCTGACCGACGACATCCTGGTCGACCTCGCCCGCGACCGCGGCGACCCGCAGTCGCGTCCCCTCGACGAGCATGACGACGGCGGAGCGTGCGTCGGTGAGCGCGCGGGCGCGCTTGACGACCAGCTCGAGCACACGGTTCAGGTCGGTCTCGCCGGCGAGGGCGCGCGCGATCTCCATCGTCGCGGTCTGCCGCTCGACCGCCTGCTCGAGCTCGTCCCGCCGACCTTGCACGTCCGAGTACGCGCGTGCGTTGCCGATCGCGAGCGACGCCCAGTCGGCGAGGACGGAGACGTCGTGCTCGTCCTCGGCGGTGAACGCGCCGTCGGGATGCTCGGTCAGGTAGAGGTTGCCGAACGGCCGGCCGCGGACGACGATCGGCACGCCGAGGAAGCTCGACATCGGCGGGTGGCCCTGCGGGAACCCGAAGGAGTGCGGGTGGTCGCCGACGTTCGCGAGGCGGAGCGGCTGCGGTTCGCGGATCAGGACGCCGAGGACGCCGCGCCCGTGCGGCAGCTCGCCGATCGCCGTCCGGGCTCCGTCGTCGATGCCGCGGGTGAGGAATCGCTCCAGGTGCGACCGCGACGGGTCGAGGACGCCGAGGGCGGCGTACCGCGCGCCCGTCAGCTCCTGTGCCGTCTGCAGCACGCGCTCCAGCACGGATTCGAGCTCGAGGTCGGCGAGCAGCGTCCGCCCCACCTCGAGCAGGCGCTCCAGCCGCTCGCCGCGGCCCGCCCCCTGAGTCGCCGCCTCCATCCGTGCGAAGGCTAGCCCCTGCTCCGGCCCGCGCCAACGTCGGGACAGGGCGGCGGGCAGCGGCGGTTCGGCACCATGGTTGCCGGAGCGGCGGCGCCGGCCCCCTCCCTCTCCCCGGACCGTCGCCGCCGCTTCGAGCTGAGGCCGCATGTGCACATCAGCACATTCTCGGCTCCGTGTCCAGTCCTCGGGCCGGGACGCGAAAACGACGGCCCGGCCCGCCCGAGCTCTCCCCACAGTGCCCGGGCGGACGGGCCGACGCACGTGCGTCCTTCCTTGTTCGGCTGCGGGAGAGAGAGCGCACCGCAGCTACGTCTCGCCTCACCGGGCCGGCGGCGATGGAAACCCGTTTCCGCGACGGTTTTACCTCCTCTCAACACTCCGGCGGATCAAGCTCGCGCGCCCGGGTGCCGATGAGCGAAGCATCGGCTCTCTGCTCGACATCGTGATGGGAACAGGCCTCGCGGTCGCGGTCGTCCTCGCCTTCTGGCTCCTCGTCGGGGTGATCGACGACATGCTCGGCGAGGCGCGGAAGGTGCGGCGCTAGTCCGATGTTCCCGATGTTCCGCATCACGACCTCTCTGCCGCCGCGGCCGCCGAAGGAGCGCGACGAAACGGCGGGCAAGGGCGCGAAGAACGAGCCGGCCGCAAAGCCCCGGGTCCGGCGTGCCGCCGGCGCCGGGCGACGGCCGTCGCAGGTCCGCTGAGCGGACCGCCGAGCGCCCCTCACGCCGAACTCGCCGCACTGGCCGAGAAGGCGGCGCGCGACCTCGTACCGGAGGAGTTCGACGAGGTGGTCGCGCTCGTGCGGCATCGGGCATCCGGTCCGCCGAGCTCGTACGCGGGGACGCTCTACCGCCGGATGGACGCCCAGCTCGACGAGGCCGCCCGGCTGGGCCACGATCCCGCGAGCCTGCGCCGGTTCCTCCTGGAGCGGCTCGTCGAGGCGCGGCGACCGCGCGCCTGACCGCGACCTCATGCAAGGTCGAGGGCGCAGCCGCGTCTCTAGGGGGCGGGGGCTCTGGCGTGGCCGCCTCGCGCCAGGGCCCTCCCCTTCACGAGACCGCAGAAGCCGCGGGCGGGGTAGGACCCGCCGACCGCCGCGAGACTCGTCTCCTGCACCGCGCGCCACAGAACGGGGAGGATGGCTCTGCGCCCACGCGGTACGCCGGATCATGCGCGATCCCGCACCTCCCGGGCAACCAACTGTCATCGACTGTCATCCCACTCGTCGAAGCGTGGCGGCCGCGGCCGCGCGCTCCTCGGTGCTGAGCGGGCGATGGGGCTCGAACCCACGACCCTCAGCTTGGGAAGTGTGGGATCGGAGTGTCTGTTCGTTCTCGCACCTCCCCGGGAAGCCGTTCCGAGTGCTCGCCGGAAGCCAGTCTTTCCCATCTGTTCCCGCGTGTCGCTGACCCCTCGATGACCCCTCGACTCAGGCTCGCCCGGTTGGCGGACAGGTTGGAAGCCGCAGCCGCAGTGCCTAGGGTTGGGCCGTATATGTCGCAATCCGGAGGGGTTCTCGTGGGGACAGTCGCCGCCCTATTCGTCGCCGTCTTCGCTTCGGCCGCAGTCGCGGCTGGCACGAGGATCACCGGCTTCGGTGCGACCGACGCCGCGTGGAACCGCGCGCACGTCGCGGATCACACGTACTTGGCGGGCGCAGCGTATGACCCCGACCCGTCACTCCCGAAAGTGAACGGTCGGACGGCGGATCGGTACTACGCCGTACAGCACTTGAGCGGGCATGTCCTCTTCTACGGATACCGCTTCCGCGGGCAGTCGATCTCGCAGGCGAAGGCCCTCGTATTGCGCACGGAGTTCCCGGCGGATACGCACGTCGTGTGGTTCCGCGCAGTCGGCTCCTCGTGCGCGCAGATGCTCGTCCGCTCGGCGACGTTGGCGCACGCGCTCAGGACGAAGGCGATCGGAGACAGGTCGGGAACAGCGCTCGTGGAGTTTTCTAGCGGCGACGCAGCCGACCACTACAGCTCGCGCTCCGTGAATGACGCCTCTGTCGCAGTAAGCGAACCGGTGTCGCGCAGCAACGCACCCGGTTGCTAGACGGAACCCCGGTTCGGACTTCCCCGCTTTCCGTGCGCCGACGGCCGTGCGACGATCAACGCCGGTCAGAGAAGAAGGAGGGGTCGTGATGATGAAGCTCACCAGCGTGCTCGTGGTCGCCGCAGCCGTGTTTGTCGGCGCAGGGGCGGCTGCGTCTACGAAGACGCCGCCGTTGTACAAGAACTGCGCGCACCTGAACGCGAAGTACCCGCACGGGATCGGGAAGGTCGGCGCACACGACAAGACGAGCGGCGAGCCGGTGACGAACTTCAAGCGGTCAAACAAGCTGTACGCGACGGCGATGAAGTGGAACCGCGGCCTCGACCGCGACAAGGATGGAATCGCGTGCGAAAGCACCTGAACCTAGCGCTCGTAGTGGCGTTGTTGGCGCTTGTCTACGTCTCGTCGGCGTACGCGTATCGGTCGCCAACGAGGTCAGAGCGGAGGCAGATTGTCGCTGCGATCGACCGGTTTCTCTACACACAGAACTGCGCGCCAACGCACACCTGCAACCCGAAGGTGACCAACATCCGCGTGTCGCTCGCGAACCAGACGTTCGCCACTGCGCATCTCTTCGCGCCGAAGGTCGGATCGGCTTTAGCGCTCCTCCACAGGAAGTACGGCACCTGGCGCTTGACGGATCTGGGAACCCAGTTTGTGGGGTGCAGCGGGAAGGCTCCGAAAGCCGTCCGGGTTGATCTCGAATTGACGTGCCCTGGTGGCAGGTAGCGGACGACGACCCGTCGCTTCGATGACTGAAGAGCAGCGCCCGCAGCGTCTCGACCTGGCGCAGTTCGCGTCAGTAGAGGACGCAATCAGCAAGGTGGAGAGCGCCCGTGACTACACCTCAATCGCGGAGGAGTACATCGTTCCGGGCGAACTCGCCCTGCCGATGCTCTTCTTCGGTTCGATGATCAACCGCTGCGAGGGACTCCACACGGGCATCGCACGTGAAATGCGAGAGGCGAACCCGCAAGCCGTCTTCCCGCTCATTCGAACCTACGCCGAGGCCGCGGCCCTCTTGATTTACGTCATCGATCACATCAAGTACATCGAGGCGCTGATCGACAAGCCGCAACAGCGGCGGCAGGACGTGCCAGCTCGCCTAAAGGTGGGAAAGCTGGTCTCCTACGCCAAACGCAAGGTTGCGCCTGGCTTCAAGTTCGCATACGACGAACTGAGTGATTTCACACACTTCGGGTCGACTGCAATGTGGACGCCATACGTCCTCGACGAGGACGGGAAGAAGTTCTCGTGGACGAGTTACCCGCGATGGAAGAGCGATGAGCAAGCCCTGATCGCGGCGGCGGGAACCTTGGAGATCTCCGCGGCTACACACGCACTTCTCAGAAACTTCGGCAACCGCTACCTGAAGCGTCCCCGCGGTTAGTCGTGAGGGTCCCGGCTCGGCGAAGCGATCCGACAGCAGGTGAGCCTTGCGGAAGCCTAGCTCGCCGACGCGCGCCGCATCGGCTTTAGGCCGACACGCCCCCCCACCTCACGCTTGACCTTCTGCACGTACTGCTCGGGTGTGATGCGCCCGCTCAGTAGATCGCGATACTCCTGCGAAGGACCACCCTTCCGCGTCATCTCTCCCCCTTCTTTATTCGCAGTCGCCCGCAACTCCTTCAACCGTACCCCCCAAGACGGTCGGAGCGACACCAAATCACGCACGATTCAGGATAAATCTTTCCCCTCCATCCTCGGCTCTTCCTCCGCTTCCTCTGCCCGCTTCTCCCGAGCGTAGGCCTCCCACATTCGCGCGTCCACCTCAGCCGCGAGCAGCACATCGAGGACAGAGCCGATCACGGCCAGGAACGAGACGTCTGGCTCGAAGAAAGCGTCCGGCTCGGTCGAGACGACGCTTAAGGCCCCCGCTGTCTTGTCATTGACACGGAGGGGGATGGCGATGAGCGACCGGAAGTCTCGTTGTGCCCCGGGGTTAGGCTGGAAGTCCGGGTCGTTCTTGACGTCGGGAACCACCACGATCTCCCCCTTCCGGTACGCCCTCCCCGCGAGCATCTTGTCGATCGGTCGGCGAAAGACGCGAACGCCGCGCGGCGTGTGCCCGGCAGCCCACCGCATCGACCACTCATCAGGAGCGCCTTCGACAGGGAGCAAGACGGCCAGACGGACGTCCTCGAATCGCGCGCGCATGAGTAGGCCTCGCGCGGGTTCGAGAACTCCTCGCTCCACCAGGCTCGCCAGCTCCCAGTCCTCCTCCTGAGCCATCGCCTCCTGGATGCTCTCGAGCGCGTCGCGCACAAGCCGCTTTTGAGCTTCCACGTAACGCATCTGCTCACGGGCCTGTTCAAGTGCGCGAACCAGAGCGGCAGCGGCCCCTGCAAGAAACCCGAGTGCTACGCCGAGAAGGGTGGCGATGATTGCTCGGCGATGAGCGACGTCGTGGTAGAGCGCGACGACCACCGAGCCACCAGTGGCAATGAGGAACCCGGCGACAAGACCTATGCCGTAGTCAACAAGCTTGTCGAGCACACGTACGGCCGCCGTGCGGATCATGCTCACGCCTCTACGCGCCATGGCGGCGATGGTACTGCTGCCTCTTGTCGACAGCTACCGTCCGCGACCCCGCCAGCGCTGCTTTTCGAACTTCGCCTCCGCCTCCGCGAGCCAATTGGGGTCGACGGTCTCGCCGCGCCAAGCCCGGTCGCCGTTGATCGAGCCGAAGAGCGCCTTGCGGATGTACTCGGCTTTCGAGATTCCCTTCGCCTCGGCGGCCTCGGCTAGCTCGTCTCTCTCCTGTTTGGAGAGGCGCACATCGAGCTTCAGGTCGCGGCCGCGGCCCCAGTCGCGCGGCGCCCGCAGGACGGCCGGCTCGGGTTCGGGTTCCGGCTCGGGGTGCACGATCACGTTGCGCCGGACGTAGGTGAAACCCGCCTTCGCGGTCGGGTGCGCGGTGACCTTGTACGGCACCCCAAGGCGCTCGCAGACGCTGATGATGAGGTCGGGTTGGTGCTCGCCCTGGGTGACGACGGCGTAGCCGATCTCGACTAGGAGCGCCTCGTCGGCGATCGGCGATAGCCCTACGCGCTCCGCCCACGCACGTCCGTCTGCGGCGAAGCGCCGGAGGGGCGGCTCCGCCTGTGGGGCTGTCGGCCGCGCGAGCGTCGTGACGAGTGCCATCCCTAGCCGAGCGCGATCGTGAGCGCGTCCTTGATCGAGGCCGCGTCCGCGTCGCGCAGGAGCTTCGCCTGCTTGACCGTCAGGCTTCTGCCGCCGCCGTAGAGGGAGGTGAGGGCGTTGTGGAGGGCGATGCGTGTCTCCTGCCGAACACGGCGTGTGGGGTTCATCTCAGGCGTAGAGGTCATCCTCGTCCTCCTCGTCGTCGGGGTAGTCGACCCAGCGCCAGTCGCTCGACGGCTGCTCGGCCTCGTGGGCGTCCAACTCGGCGAGCCACCTCGCGGCGGCCTCGGCATGGTCGTCCTCGATCTCGGCGCGGTCGAGCTTCTCCTCGCGGACGCGGAGCCGCTCCTCCTCCTGCAGGCGGGCCTCCCGGCGCAGGCGCTCCTCTCGGTCGAGCGCTCGGGTTGCGCCGCCGAAGGCGGAGACCATCGCCCGTACGGCTCGCCGCTGAAAGTCGACCCGTTCCGCCGCAGTCGCCTCGCGCGGCGGCCGTCGCTGCTCCGTCGACAGGCTCCAGTTGGCGTCTTCGGCTCCGTCCGCGAGGGCCTCGCCGATCGCGGCAGTGAGGTTCTCCTCTAGCGAGCCGTGGAGACGGTCGAGGTTCGGGGAGCGGCGGAGACGGTCGCCGAGCGTGCCGCCGAGCTGGCCGAGGCTGTTGTCCCGGTCGCTCACGCCGCGCTCTTCGGTTCGATGAGGATCGAGCCGTCCGAGCGGAGCGTGACGGTCGCCGAGAAGGTTCGGCCGGTGGAGGTCGCCTTTCTCGTCCTCGTGGTGGGCGTGGTCTCGTCGCCGTCCTCGTCCGATGCGATTAGGCGGTCGGCGAGGGACTCGATGCCGCTCATGCCTGCCGATCCCAGATCGCACCGGTCGCCCGGTCGAGGCCACTTGCCTTCCGCGTCGCTCCCGGCCCCTGCGGGCCGTACCCGATGGAGCCGCTGCTGGGCGAGCCGCCGAAGGTGGCGTTCTCCTCGCCGCGCTTCGGGTCGCGGCCGGGCACGGTGCGGCCGTTGTGGCTCTTCGAGGTCGGCGCTGTGTACTGCTGCACGGCGCGGCCGTCGAAGTTGATTCCGCCTGAAGGCTCAGATGTCTTCGTCATCGTCACTCCGTTTCGTCTCGACCTCCGCGAGGTGCTTGCGCAGGGCCACGCGAACCTCGCCGGAGAGGCTGCGATCGCTGACCTTCGCAACCTCGCCGAGGCGCTCGTAGAGGTCGCGGGGGATCGCGGCCGTCAGAAATGTGTTCTTCATGGATATCGATCCTAGAAAAAGCATCGGACAGATATCCTGGTGATTATTGGTAAGAAATCACCGGTATTTCCATTTCAGCCGTAGCGTTGAGTTGGGAAAATCGAACCATTCGGCCCACACGACTTAACATCCCCGGCCGCTGCGCTCGCGCGTGAGCCTCGGCGCGCACGACCAGTAGCTTCACTCGCGATCGAGATGCCGCTGCCGACTAGGCAGAGGGTCGCTCCTAATCGCTTTTAGCCATCAGCGTGCGGACGCCGGGGTCAGCGTGGGGTCAGCGGCGGCGGAAGCTGACGCGTATTCCGCTGACGAGGTCGTCGCCGTGGGATTTTTTCAGCTCGGGCGCGGAAGCGAGCCGTCGGTCCCTCGGCCCCGCCAGTCCTGCGCGACGGCCCACTCGAACAGCCTCTGGAACGTCAGCTCTCCGGCCGGAAATAGCCCCTGGCTTTCGCGGACGCTCCACCCGCCGAAACGGCCATCAGGCTCCGGATCGTCAGGAAGCGCCAGAACTGACCAGCCCGAGCGCTCGTGGTGCTCGATCACGAAGCGCATCCTCGGGTGCTTCTCCGAGCGGAATGTCTCGCTGCGCCGTTCGTCGCCGGGCACGGGGAAATCGTACTCCGACGATCTGGTTCGCAAGGTGCCGGACAAAGACCAGGCATGGCACTCGCGCTAGCCGAACACGGCGTCCAGGCGAGCCACGTCTTCCTCCACGCGGCGTCCGCCCCGAACCGCCTCGAAGACGTGCGCGTAAACGTCGAGGAGCACCTGCGTGTCGGCGTGTCCCATCCAGCGAGCGACTCGCTCGACGTCCCCGTTCGTCGCCTTGATGAAGGCCGAGCCTGCGACGTGGCGCAGCGCATGGATATCGAGGTTCGGCCGCTCATGGGTCTCCTCGGACGGGAGGACGTTGATTCCGCAGGAGAGTGCGATCTCGATGACCGTGCGGTGCGCGTTCCGGTGCGAGACGGGTTGACCCGTGACGGTGGCGATGACCGGGTCGCACGCGTTCGTGTACATGCTCGCGAGCCTCCATTCCAAGAGTGCGCGCCGAAGCTGCGTGGAGACCGGGATCTCACGCTTGCCGGCCTTTGTCTTCGTTTCCCGGAGCACTCCCTGCTGGTCGAGCTGCCTGCGGACGCGGATCGTGCTCGCCTCTAGGTCGACGTCTCCCCACTGCAGTCCGAGCGCTTCCCCCTTCCTGAGCCCTGCGAAGACGAACAGCGCGACCAGCGCCTGCCAGCGCAGCCCTCGCTCCTTCGCCGCGCCGACGAGCGCGTCGATCTCGTCGATCGTCAGGATCCGCTTCGGCGTCGCGTCGGTCGTCTTCTCCCGCTTCTTCCTCGCGACCCGCTGCACCGGGTTCGAGGCGAGAACGCCCTGGTCGACCGCCTCCGCGAAGACCGCCGAGAGCACCTTCACGGCGCCCCGGATCGTCCACCCCTTCAGCGGCGTCCCCTTCGGGCGGCGCGTGCTCGGCTCGCGATACCGCTGCATCCACACGATGAACGCGGCCACGTCCGTGTGCGTGACCTTCGAGATTGGCTTGCGGAGGTGCGGGCAGCGGCTGATGTAGCGCTTCAAGTGACCCCGATAGTCGGCGACGGTCGCCGCGGAAAGGTGACTCTGGTCGTCCAGCCACCGCTCCGCGAAGGCCGCGAGCAACTCACGTGAAACTCTCACGTCCTCCCCGCCCGCCTTGCGGACACGCACCTCGGCCAGCTTGTCCTTCGCCTGCCTCTCGGTCGAACCTGCTCCGAGAAAGAAGCAGCGCTGGATGCCGTCGGCGTCGCGGAACCGGTAGCAGTAAGAGCGGCGACCGTTCGCAAGCGTCCTGAAGCCGATGCTCTCGGTCGTCCAGGTGATCCGCTTCGAAGCGGAGTTAGCCTTGGACTGCATCAAGGGGATCCTCCTTGGTGCCACGCCCCCGGGCCGCTCCAACGGTCGCGGGGGCTTGATTGATGGTGTAACTAGTCACACTACTCTTGCCCCTCGCGAAGGTCCAGCCTTGGCGGGCCGCTGTAGAACCCGTCAAGCCAAGCGTCCAACTCTTCGCGGCGGAACAGCAGCCGCCGATCCTGCTTGCGGTGAGGAATCTCCTGGCGCTGCGTCAAGTTGTAGATCCGTTTCAGCGGGAAGCGGAGATACTCCGCGGCTTCCGCCGCTGTAAGCCACGGCGAAGTCATCACGTGGGTTCCACCGTCCTCACGGCGGCATCGCGTCGCCTCCGGAAGCACCGGCTACAGAGGTCACGGCGGCCGTTGTAGGAGAGGCGTTGCCCCTCGCGGCCGCAGTCCTCACACACGCCACTTGATCGTGGCCCGGGGATGAGATCCGGAACTCCGAGGAGCCGATAGAGGTAGTCCGTCACCGCGTCGATGCCCTCAGGCGCCTCGCTCACGCGGGTCACGACAAGCCGCCCATTCCTCGAACGCAGTCGCTGGCGTGGTATCCACCGCCGATTCCACACTCCTCGCATGGCGCTGGCGCGTCGCCCGTCGAGGGCGAATCCGCGCCGAGCGCGCTGCTTCTCGCGCTTTCAGCGCTTTCGTGGGAACGACGTACCCCGTTGGACGACCCACGTTCCCGGCTGGGTGACACTCGTTCCCGGCTGGGCCAAGCGCGGTTCTCCGTTCGCTTCTCGGGCAGAGCCGCGATGTACAGGTTCGAGCGCCCGTTGCCTCCTCGCGTCCTCCGAACTTCAAGGAACTCAGCAGCCTCAAGCACGTCCACGGCGCGATCGACCGCGCGATCGGAGAGTGAGCATCCGCGGGCGAGCGTCTCTTTCGACGGATACGCACGACCCTCCGCCGACATATACGTCGAGAGTGTGAGGCCGACCAACTTCTCCGTGCGTGTGAGCCCGCTATCCCGAATCGCATCACGCCAGTCTGCGAGCAAGGACCGAGCCATCTAGCCGCGAGCCGATCTACGGGCCTCGATGAACGCATCGAGATCGCAGGGGTGGACTAGGCGGCGCTGGCCCACTCGAATCGTGGGGAGTTCGCCACGAGCGGTGAGGCGCTGGAGGCCTCGCCTCGAAATTCCCAGAGCCCGAGCAGCCTCTCCAAGGCTGAGCAACTTCTGGCGGGCTCCGCTGTCTGAGTACGTCGTCATGTGGCCACCGTAGGCTCAGCCCTGTGACCCACAAAAAGTCGTTGGACGAACGTTGGATCGACCAGCACAAGGCCCCGCGCGAAGCAGAAGCGAACGAAGCCTTGGTGAAATCCATCGCCGCTCGCCTGGGCCGCGCCGCCGCCGCCTCTGGTGTCCGGGTGGAGACGAGACCGCCCCATCCGGCCGTCGACCACCGGCTAGACAGCGCCGAGGTGAGCGTGCTCGTGGAGCACCCAGACGGGCCGTACGTCCTCGTTGAGGGGCTTATCAACGACGAGGAGGAGCTACGCCGTCGTCACTACCTCTTCGAACGAACTCACGCTCTCCGCGAAGAGGAGGGGAAGCCCGGGCTCACTTTCATTCCGACGGTCCGGCCGCGCAGGACCGATAGTCGTCAGAGGGCCGCACTCGCCGGACGGGCGATCCGACGACTCGCGAGCCAGATTGGAGTGGAGCAGCAGGAGATCTTCGCGAAGCAGCAAGGAACTCGAAATGCGAGATACACGACGATCAAGGACGCGCGCGCCAGAATCCTCCGCGCTCTTTGTGACGACGAAGGCGTCAGCCAGGGAGACGCCGCGCGAGCACTCGGGTGGACGCAGCAGAACGTCAGCTACTGGGTCAAGAAGGGCCGGGAAGACCACGTGACCGGTCACATCGTGGCCGAGCGCTGACCCGTTCGCTGACCCACACCGTCTGAGGAGCGCCACGGCCCCGAAAAGAGCCGCCGAATTGGCCTAGATCCTTCAAGCGGGCGATGGGGCTCGAACCCACGACCCTCAGCTTGGGAAGCTGATGCTCTACCAACTGAGCTACGCCCGCGTGCCGCCGATTCTAGCGGCGTCCCGTCCTCCTTCGACCCGTGCGTGTTGCCTCGCTCAGCCGCCTCCGCCCGCGTCCAACACCCCGCGCGCCGACGCAGGAGTCTGCCCTTGGCGAGGCGGAAGACGCTCCCGGCATCTTCTGCGGGGCCAATTCCGACCGGGTGATCCCGAACACGCAGTTTCTACCGAGGGAGTCTCCGCCTTGAGGTGCGAGGGTCCCCACGGCCGGCCGCGCCCTGGTTGCCGCGAGGGGACGCGGGAGGCTCCTCCCATGCGCGGTTTGCCCGTCCGGCGTCCCCCCCACGTCCGCCGGACGGGCGGGCCGGCGCACGCTCGGGAACCCCTTTCCTTCCGGGCCCAGCCGTCGTAGCATCGGCTCGGCGCCGCGCCCAGAGACGGCGCCGGACAATCGAGGGGAAGGGGGATCCCACCATGCGAGCTGGATCACGCTCGTTCGCATGCCTCGCAGGTTCCGTCGCGGCCGTGGTCGCCGCGCTCGCCTTCGTCGCGGCCGCATCGGCCGCACCACCGCCGCTCTCGTCGAACGCAACCGTCTTCGCGACCGGGCTCGACAACCCGCGCGGGCTCACGTTCGGGCCTGACGGCTACCTCTACGTCGCCGAGGGGGGACGCGGCGGGTCCGCGCACACGACGCCGGCCGAGTGCGAGCAGGTGCCGGCGCCCGTCGGGCCCTACAGCGGCGGCTACACGGCGCGCATCTCGAAGATCGCGTCGGACGGGACCCGGACGACCGTGGTCGGCGGGCTGCCGTCGAGCCAGACGTCGCCCGATCTCGGCGGGCTCGTCTCCGGAATCGCCGACGTGAAGTTCGTCGGCGGCACGCTCTACGCGCTCACGGCGGGCGCCGGCTGCTCGCACGGGCTCGCCGGCACGGTGAACGCGCTCCTGCGCGTGAACCCCGACGGCACGACGACGCAGGTCGCCGACCTGAGCGCCTTCCTGAAGTCGCATCCGGTCGCGCATCCCGAGGAGGACGACTTCGAGCCAGATGGGACGTGGTACAGCATGGTTCGCGCCGGCAGCGACCTCGTCGCGGTCGAGCCGAACCACGGCGAGGTGGACCGCATCTCGACGGTGACGGGCGCAGTCACCCGCGTCGTCGACGTCTCGGCGACGCAGGGCCACATCGTCCCGACCGCGATCGCGCGGTTCAACGTGTTCGAGGACATCCTGGGCCGCGCGTTCGTCCCGTGGGACCTCCCCGGGCTCGACGCGTTCGGGAGCATCTACGTGCTCGGGAACCTCGGCACGTTCCCCGTCGTCCCCGGCTCGCAGGAGCTCCTCGCGCTGACGCGAGGGAACCTCCGCGTCGCCGCGACCGGCTTCACGACCGTGCTCGGCCTCGCGTTCCACGGGCCGTGGCTCTACGTGCTCGAGTCGATGACGGCCCCCGGCTTCCCGGGGCCGGACGAGCTCGGCACCGGCCGCGTCGTCCGGGTCGGGATCTTCGGCGGGGAGCAGGTCGTCGCGACCGGCCTCTCGTTCCCGACCGGGATGGCCTTCGGGCCCGACGGGGCCCTGTACGTCTCGAACCTCGGCTTCGGCGCACCGCCCGGCGGCGGTCAGATCGTCCGCATCACGGCGCCCTGACGAACGAGGGGTGGGGCGCGAGGCGGAGTCGCCTCGCGCCCCACGGCTCGGCGCCGGCGATCTGAGAGACTCGCCGGGCATGGACGTCGAGGTGCTGACGATGGGGCGCATCGGCGTCGACCTGTACCCCGAGCAGATCGGCGTCCACCTGGCGGATGTCCGCACGTTCAGAAAGATGCTCGGCGGCAGCGCGACCAACGTCGCCGTCGCGGCGGCGCGCTACGGCCGCAGAGCGGCGGTGATCACGAAGGTCGGCGACGACGGATTCGGGACCTACGCGCGGCAGGCGATGGCCGGCTTCGGCGTCGACCCCCGCTACGTCGGCACGCATCCGACGCTGCGCACGCCGATCGTCTTCTGCGAGATCTTCCCGCCGGACGACTTCCCGATCCTCTTCTACCGGCAGCCGACGGCGCCCGACATGACGATCGAGCGGTCGGAGCTCGACCTGGCGGCGATCGCCGCCGCGCCGCTCTTCTGGACGACCGGGACGGGCCTCTCGGCGGAGCCGAGCCGCACGGCGACGCTCGCCGCGCTCGCCGCGCGGAAACGGCGGGCGATCACGGTGCACGACCTCGACTACCGTCCCGTCTTCTGGACGTCCGTCGAGGAGACGGGACGCTTCGGCCGCGAGGCCGTCTCGCTCGCGACCGTCGCCGTCGGCGGCCGTACCGAGGCCGTCCCTCTCGTCGGCGACCTCCCCGCCGCCGAGACCGCCCGCGCGCTCCTCGACCTCGGTGCCGAGCTCGCGGTCGTCAAGCTCGGCCCCGAGGGCGTGCTCGCCGCCACGGCGTCCGAGCAGGTCGTCGTGCCGCCGGTGCAGGTCGAGGTGCTGAACGGGCTCGGCGCCGGCGACGCCTTCGGCGGCGCGCTCTGCCACGGCCTCCTCGCCGGCTGGGAGCTCGAGCGCACGATCAGGTTCGCGAACGCCGCCGGCGCCCTCGTCGCCTCCCGCCTCGGCTGCGCCGACGACATGCCGACGGAGGCGGAGGTCGAGGCGCTCCTCTGATGCACGTCGGCCTCGTCGGCGCGGGGCGCATCGGCGCGTTCCATGCGCTGACCCTGGCCGCGCTCGAGGACGTCGAGCGGGTCACGGTCGCCGACGCGGCGCCGGCCCGCGGCGACGTGCGGACGGCCGAGGAGCTCGTCGAGGCCGGCGTCGAGGCGCTCGTGATCGCGACCCCGACGGCCGCACACGCGTCCCTCCTCCGGCTCGCGGCCGGGGCCGGCCTGCCGGCGTTCTGCGAGAAGCCCGTGGCGCTCGAGCTCGACACGCTCGACGCGGTCATCGCCGAGGTCGCGCGGGCGGGGATCCTCGTGCAGGTCGGGTTCCAGCGGCGGTTCGACGACGGCTACCGGGCGGCGCGGGAGGCGGTCGCGTCGGGCGCCGCCGGGACCCTGCTCGCCCTGCGCGCGGCGACGCACGACCCGCGGCCGCCCGACGAGGGGTTCATCGCCGGCTCGGGGGGCATCTTCCGCGACCTCCACATCCACGATTTCGACGCGGTCCGGTTCGTCACCGGCGAGGAGATCGTCGAGGTGTACGCGGCGGGCGCCGTCCGGGCGACGCCGTGGTTCGCGGCGCACGGAGACGTCGACGCGGCGGCGGCCGTGCTGATGCTCGAAAGCGGCGCGCTCGTCGCCCTCACAGGCGCCCGCCACGACGCGCTCGGCTACGACGTGCGCCTCGAGGTGTTCGGCACCGCCGACAGCCTCGCGGTCGGCCTCGACGCCCGCACGCCGCTGCACGCGCCGGGAACGACGGCGGCGCCCGGCGGCTACAGGGACTTCCTCGACCGGTTCGAAGGCGCCTACCGCGCCGAGCTCGCCGCGTTCGTCGCCGCCGTCCGCGAAGGCGGGCCGAGCGCGTGCACGCTCGCGGACGCGCGCGCGGCGCTCGCCGTCGCCGTCGCCGCCGACCGCTCGCGGGCGGAACGCCGCCCTGTGCTTCTCACTGGCGAAGAGGCGGCCTTCGGGTAGAGAATCGGCCAAGCTGTCGACCCAAGGAGACGACCACATGGACGTCGAGCACGACATCGAGCATCTGGCGGTCACCCGCCGAGGCCTCCTGGTGAAGGGCGGCGTCGCCGCCGCCGGTCTGACGGCGCTGGGGTCACCCGCCGCCGCGTTCGGCGCGCTCCGCGCGTCGTCGAAGATCAAGGTCGCCGTCGTCACGCACGGCGACACCGGCTCGTTCTGGTCGGTGTTCAAGCGCGGCGTCGACCAGGCGAAGAAGGACCTCGCCGGCCGCGGCGTCAGCGTCACGCAGGTGTACGCGAACAACGATGTCGCCAAGCAGGTCGCGGGCATCAACGCCGCGATCGCCGCCGGGGCGAAGGTGATCGCGACGTCGGTGCCCGATGCGAGCGCGCTCAAGGATCCGCTCACGCGGGCCTCGAAGAAGGGAATCGAGATCATCACCGTCAACTCGGGCCTCGGCGCCTTCGACAACCTCCCGACCTACGAGGTGCACGTCGGGCAGACGGAGGAGGTCGCGGGCATGGGCGCCGGCAAGCAGTTCAAGGCGGCCGGCGCCAAGAAGGTCCTGATCGTCATCCACGAGGCGAGCAACTCCGGCCTCCAGCAGCGCGCCGACGGCGTCAAGAAGGTGCTGGGCGGCGGTGCCGTGAAGGTGCTGACGATTCCGAACGCGAAGTCCGACATCCCGGGCACGAAGGCCAAGGTGAAGGCGGCGTTCTCGGCCGACAAGAAGCTCGACGCCTTCCTCGGCCTCGACCCGGACGTGACGATCCCCTGCCTCGACGTGCTCCCGAAGGGGACGAAGGCCGGGACGTTCGACGTCGGCGGTGCGATCAAGCAGATCCAGAGGGGCCGGATGCTGTTCGCGATCGACCAGCAGCAGTACCTCCAGGGTTATCTGCCGGTCGTGTTCGCCGTCCTGTACCTCACGAACCTGAACACCGTCGGCAACGGGCAGCCCGTGCTCACCGGGCCCGGCATCATCAACAAGGCGAACGCCGCCCGTGTCGCGGCGCTCGCCGCCAAGGGAACGCGCTAGACCAGGAACGGCGGGGCGGGCAGGCGCCCGCCCCGCCTCGAGCGATGGCCGAGACCGCCGCACCGCCCGCACGCAGCACCGACGAGCGCCTCGTCGAGAGGACGGCGCTCACCCGCCTGCTGACGCGTCCCGACATCGGCGCATTTCTCGGCGCCCTCGCGGTCTTCTTCGTGTTCGCGTACTTCGCGCGCGCCGTCAACTGGATCGGCGACCCGGAGATCGCCGCGGGCTGGACCGACCAGGCCGCGCAGTACGGCATCGTCGCGGTGCCCGTCGCGCTGCTGATGATCGGCGGCGAGTTCGACCTGTCCGCCGGCGTGATGATCGGCAGCTCCGGCCTGTTGCTCGGGTACCTGACGACGCACGCCCACATGAACGTGTGGCCGGCGATCCTGCTCGTCCTCCTCTTCGGCGTCGCCGTCGGCCTCGTCAACGGGCTCACCGTCATCCGTACGCGGCTGCCCAGCTTCATCGTCACGCTGGCGACGTTCTTCATCCTCCAGGGGGTGAACGCCGCCGGGACGCTGAAGCTCACCGGCACGACCGCGATCGAGAACATCGACAGCGCGCACGGCTTCAACTCGGCGCGCGACGTCTTCGCGGCCGACCTCACGCACTGGGCGTTCAAGGTGAAGGTGCTCTGGTGGATCGGGCTGACGCTCATCGGCGCGTGGCTGCTCGCCAAGACCCGCTTCGGCAACTGGGTCTACGGCGCCGGCGGAGACGCCGCGTCGGCCCGTAACGTCGGCGTTCCGGTCGCGCGGACGAAGGTGCTGCTCTTCGTCATGACCTCGTCGACGGCCGCGCTGATGGGGATCATCGAGGCGCTCGAGCTGCGGTCGATGCAGTCGAAGGAGGGCATCGGCCTCGAGTTCATCTTCATCATCTGCGCGGTCGTCGGCGGCTGCCTCCTGACCGGCGGCTACGGCTCCGTGGTCGGCACGGCGTTCGGCGCCGCGATGCTCGGGATGGTGCAGCTCGGGATCATCGACGCGCAGTGGGACAGCAACTGGACCTACACGTTCCAGGGCGCCATCCTGTTCGTGGCCGTCATCCTCAACACGCTGATCCGCGCGCGCGCCCAGAAAGTCCGATGACGCATCTCCTCGAGACCCAGGACGTGACGAAGTACTACGGCAACGTCGTCGCCCTGCGGGGCGTCTCCATGCACGTCGACCCCGGCGAGGTGACGTGCATCCTCGGCGACAACGGCGCAGGCAAGTCGAGCCTGATCAAGATCCTCTCGGGCGCGCAGCAGCATGACGGCGGGCGGGTTCTCGTCGAGGGCGAGGAGGTCCGCTTCGGCTCGCCGCGCGACGCGCGCACCCGCGGCATCGCCACCGTCTACCAGGACCTCGCGATGGTCCCGCTGATGTCGATCTGGCGCAACTTCTTCCTCGGCGCCGAGCCGATGAAGGCGCTCGGCCCCTTCCGCTGGTTCGACGCCGGGCTCGCGCGCAGGACCGTGCGGACCGAGCTCGGGGCGATGGGAATCGACGTCCGCGACCCGGACCAGCCGGTGGGGACGCTGTCCGGCGGCGAGCGGCAGTCGGTCGCGATCGCGCGGGCCGTCCATTTCGGCGCGCGGGTGCTGATCCTCGACGAGCCGACGTCGGCGCTCGGCGTCAAGCAGGCCGGCGTCGTGCTCCGGTACATCCTGCAGGCGCGCGACCGCGGGGTCGCCGTGATCTTCATCACCCACAACCCCCACCACGCCTACCCGGTGGGAAGCCGGTTCGTGATCCTGAACCGCGGCGAGTGCCTCGGCACATTCACGAAGGCGGAGATCGACCAGCAGGAGCTCGTGCGGATGATGGCCGGCGGCCGCGAGCTCGAGGAGCTCGAGCACGAGCTCGCGCGGCCTAGTACCCCGGAGCCGTCGTGACGCGCCACGCACGCACCGGGCCGGCCATCACGTTCAGGTAGTACAGGTCGTGCCGCGCGCCGGCGGCGACCGGGTGGTAGCCGCGCGGCACGAGCACCACGTCGCCGTCGAGGACGGCGATCCCCTCGTCGAGCGTGCCGTCGTCCGAGTAGACCCGCTGGAACGCGAAGCCGCCGGCGGGGCGCAGCCGGTGGTAGTAGGTCTCCTCGAGGTACGTCTCGCGCGGGGGGTCGTCGACGTCGTGCTTGTGCGGCGGGAAGCTCGACCAGTGACCCGCGGGCGTCACCACCTCGGTCACGAGCAGCGACTCCGCCGGCGCGTCCTCCATCAGGATGTGGTCGATCTCCCGGGCCTCCGTGTCGTTCCCGCGCGACTCGTGACGCACGTCGGCGGGCGCGATCAGCCGCAGCGCCGCTCCGTCGCGCGCCGGCGCGGTGCAGACGGCGAGGTCGCCGTCGCCGGCCGCCGTCCACTCGATACCCGGCGGCACGTACAACGCCGCCGGCGGCCCGTCGAAGACCGTCTCCCGCTCCCCCACGCCGGCCCAGCGTTCCCCGCCCGCCTCGAACGTCAGGCGCCCCGCGAGCACGACGAGGCAACACTCCTCGGCTGCGAACGACCGGGTCAGGCGCGCCCCGCCGCGCAGCTCGTGCACCGAGAAGCCGACGTACCGCCAGCCGGCGCTCGCCGGCGTGACCTCGACGACGCAGCTGTCGGCGTCCGGAGCGTGGGAATGGACGACGAGCTTCGACACGGCTCGGCGCACATCGTAGAGTCGTGGCATGGCCACGATCAGACTCACGGCGGCGCAGGCGCTCCTGCGCTTCCTCGCGGCGCAGCACGTCGAGCGCGATGGACGGCGGCAGCGGTTCTTCGGCGGCTGCTTCGGGATCTTCGGTCACGGCAACGTCGCCGGCATCGGCCAGGCGCTGCTGCAGCATCCAGACCTGCTCCCGTACCACCAGGCGCGCAACGAGCAGGCGATGGTGCACACCGCCGCCGCGTACGCGCGCATGCGGAATCGCCTCGGCACGCTGGTCTGCACGAGCTCGATCGGCCCCGGCGCCACGAACATGGTCACCGGCGCCGCGCTCGCGACGATCAACCGCCTCCCCGTCCTCCTCCTGCCGGGCGACGTCTTCGCCGGCCGGGGGCCCGACCCGGTGCTGCAGCAGCTCGAGGTGCCGTGGGCGGGCGACGTCTCCGTCAACGACGCATTCCGCCCCGTCTCCCGCTACTTCGACCGCATCATGCGCCCCGAGCAGGTGATCCCCGCCACGCTCGCCGCGCTGCGCGTCCTCACGAGCCCGGCCGACACCGGCGCAGTCACGCTCGCGTTCCCGCAGGACGTCCAGACCGAGGCGTTCGACTGCCCGGAGGAGTTCCTCGCCGAGCGGACCTGGCACGTGCCGCGCCAGCAGCCCGAGCCGGCCGCGCTCGCCGAGGCGGTCGAGGCGATCCGCGGCGCCCGGCGCCCGCTCGTCGTCGCAGGGGGCGGCGTCGTCTACGCCGAGGCGACCGAGGCGTTGCTGGCGTTCTGCGACGCGACAGGGATCCCCGTGGGCGAGACGCAGGCCGGCAAGGGGTCGCTGCCCTACGACCACCCGTCCAACCTCGGTGCGATCGGCGCCACCGGCACGTTCGCCGCGAACCGCTTCGCGGCGGCCGCCGACGTCGTCGTCGGGATCGGCACGCGCTACAGCGATTTCACCACCGCCTCGAAGACAGCCTTCCAGGATCCCGCCGTGCGCTTCGTCAACGTGAACGTGGCGGACTTCGACGCGGCAAAGCACGCCGGCGTCCGCGTGACCGGGGACGCGCGTGTGGCGCTCGAGCAGCTCACCCACGCGCTGCGCGGCTTCGCCGTGGACGACGGCTACCGCGCACAGGCGGCGCAGGCGAACCGCGAGTGGGACGCCGAGGTGGCGCGCCTCTACGGACTCGGCCACGAGCCCCTGCCGGCGCAGAGCGAGGTGATCGGCGCCGTCAACGACTGGACGTCCCCCACGGACGTCGTCGTCTGTGCCGCCGGTGCGATGCCGGGCGACCTGCACAAGCTGTGGCGGACGCGCGACCCGAAGGGCTACCACGTCGAGTACGGCTACTCGTGCATGGGGTACGAGATCGCCGGCGGGATCGGGGTCAAGCTGGCTGCGCCCGAGCGCGACGTCGTCGTACTCGTGGGCGACGGTTCGTACCTGATGATGCCGGGCGAGCTCGTGACCGCCGTGCAGGAGGGCCTGAAGCTGACGATCGTCCTCGTCGACAACCACGGCTTCAACTCGATCGGTGCGCTCTCGCGCTCGCTCGGGCTCGAAGGCTTCGGCACGCAGTACCGCTACGCGGCCGACGGGCGCCCGGTGCTCGACAACGACGAGGCGCCGCCCGCGACGCTGCCGCTCGACCTCGCCGCCAACGCCGCCTCGCTCGGCGCCGCCGCGGAACGGGTGACGACCGTGGACGCCCTGCGCGATGCGCTCGCCCGCGCGCGCGAGGCGGACCGGACGACGGTGATCGTCGTGGAGGTCGACCGCTACGAGGGCGTGCCCGGCTACGAGAGCTGGTGGGACGTGCCGGTCGCCGAGGTGTCCGAGCTTCCCGGCGTGCAGGCTGCGCGCCGCGACTACGAGGCCGCACGCGCCGCAGAGCGGAGGTTCCTGTGAGCCTGAGGCTGGCGAGCGCGCCGTGCACGTGGGGCGTGTGGGAGCGGACCGTCGACCGCGACGACCTGATCCCGCCCGAGCTGATGCTCGACACCGTGCGCGGCCTCGGCTACACCGGCATCGAGCTCGGCCCGCCCGGCTACCTCGGCGCCGACCCCGCCGCGGTCTCCGCGATGCTCGCGCCGTACGGGCTCGAGCTCGTCGGCGCGTTCGCGCCGCTGCGGATCGCCGACGAGGACGGCTTCCGCGCCGATCTCGACTTCCTCGACCGGACGATCGCCGTCCTCGCCGAGACGGGCGCCCGCGGGCCGGTCGTGCTCGCCGGCGACGAGAACGAGACGCGCCTGCGCGTCGCAGGACGCCCCGACGCGCGCGCGGCGACCTCGCTCTCCGGCGACGACCTGGCGCGGGCGGCGGAACGCGTCGAGCGCGCCGCACGGCGCGCGCTCGAGGCCGGCGTGAGCGCCGCGTTCCATCCCCACACGGCGACCTACATCGAGGGGCCCGAGGAGGTCGCGGAGCTGCTCGCTGCCACCGACCCGGACGTCGTGAAGATCGCCTTCGACACCGGGCACTGCGTCGTCGGCGGCGGCGACCCCGTCTCCTTCGCACGCGAGGCCGGGGACCGGATCGCGCACCTGCACCTGAAGGACGTCGACCCGAACGTGCTCGAGCGCGTGCGCACCGGCGGGCTGACGGTGGAGGAGGCGTGGGAGCAGGGCCTCTTCTGCGAGTTCGGGACCGGCGCGGTCGACTTCGCCGCGGTGCTCGCCGCGCTCCCCGGCTACGACGGCTGGGCCGTCGTCGAGCAGGACCGCGTCGCCGTGCAGGCGGACGACCTGCCAGCGGTGCGCGCGGTCGAGGAGCGCAACCTCGCCGCACTCGGCTGATCCCCGAACGTGAACTGGCGCGCGCTCGAGACGGCGTCACCCGAGCTCGCGCGCCGAGGCCGGGAGCGCCTGGAGGAGGCGCGCGTCGCGCTGCTCGGCACCGTCCGGAAGGACGGCTCGCCCCGCATCAGCCCCGTCGAGCCGTACCTCGCCGACCCGGACCTCCTCATCGGCGCGATGTCGTGGTCGCTGAAGACACGCGACCTGCGGCGCGACGCGCGCTGCGTCCTCCACAGCGCCGTCACGGGCCCCGACGCGGGCGAGGGGGAGCTCAGGCTCTACGGCCGCGCAGTCGAGGCGAGCGCCGCCGCGCGCGAGCGCTGCTCCGAGGGATGGTGGCACCGCCTCCCGGCCGCGGACGCCGCCGTCTTCACCCTCGAGATCGAGGAAGCGACGTTCATCGCCTGGGACGTTCGCCGCGGCCGGATGACGGTTCATCGATGGTCGCCCGGCCGCGGCGCGACCGTGACCGAGCGCGGCTACCCGTGAGCGCCCGTCACGGCCAGGGCCAGTCGCGGCCGACGGCGAGCGGGGTCCCCGCGACGGCGCTCGCGCGGGCGGCGACGCCGACCGCGACCGCCCGCCGGTCCTCGTCGAGCCCCGGCCCCCGCGGCCCGTCGCCGGCGCAGGCGGCGACGAAGGCCCGAAGCTCGGCCGCGTACGCGTCGGCGAACAGCTCGCGGTAGTCCTGGGGGAAGCCCGCCGCGTTCCTGCGCGTCACGAGCGCGCCGGCCGGGCCGTTCCCGACGAAGAGCGAGCCCTCGTCGCCCACGACCTCCGCGCGCACGTCGTGCCCCCACGGGCACGTGCGCGAGATGTGGAGCGACGCGGCCGCGCCGCCGTCGAACCGAACGACGACGGCCGCGTTGTCGAGGTCGCCGAGGTCCTCGAGCTCCGGGAAGACCGCCGCCTGCCGCGCCGCGTACACCTCCACCGGCTCCGCGCCGAGCAGCCAGCACGCGGCGTCGTAGTCGTGCGAGGCCATGTCGAGCAGGAAGCCGCCGGCCGCCACCGGGTCCTCCGGCTCGGGCGTGCGCACGTCGCGGGCGACCCCCACGACGAGGAGCGGCCGCCCCACGGCGCCCTCCGCGACGCGCTCCGCGACCTCGCGCCAGCGCACGTCGTAGCGGCGGTGATAGCCGACCTGCACGACCGCGTCCGGGTGGGCGGCGGCGGCCTCGCTCAGCCGGTCGTGGCCCGCGAGCGTCGTCGCGCCCGGCTTCTCGAGGAAGAGGTGCTTGCCGGCCTCGAGCACGGCCGCGCCGCGGCGCGCGTGGTCGACGGAACGGGCGGCGACGACCACCGCGTCGACGTCGTCCGCCGCGAGCAGCTCGTCGTAGCCGTCCGCCCGCACGCCGAGCTCGGCGGCGACCTTCTCCGCACGCTCACGCCGCGTCGAGGCGACGGCGACCAGCTCGACCCCGTCGAGGGCTGCTGCGTTGCGGGCGTGGACGGTGCCCATCCCGCCGAGCCCCGCGACCCCGACCCGGATCCTTGACACGGCGCCGCCGACTATGACAGCTTCGCAATCGCTTGCGCAACCGTTTGAGGAACGGCCGCACGGTCACGCTCGCCGACGTCGCGAAGCGGGCGGGCGTGTCCGCGTCGACAGCGTCCCGCGCCCTGAACGGCCGCGGGGAGCTGTCGGAGCGCACGCGCGCGGCCGTGCTCGAGGCGGCGCGGTCGCTCCAGTTCCAGCCGTCCCAGCTGGCCCGCTCGCTCCGCACCTCGACGACGCACACCGTCGGCTTCGTCGTCCCGGACGTCTCGAGCCCGTTCTACGCGGCCGCCCTCAAGGGCGCGCAGTCCGCCCTGCACGAGTCGGGCTACCGCGTCCTCTTGATGGACTGCGAGCAGTCCGCCGAGCGCGAGATCGAGGCGCTCGGGACCCTGCTCGCCCACCGCGTCGACGGGCTGCTCGTCTCGACGGTCGGGCTCGACCGCGACCGCTTCGACAGCGTCGTCGGGCGCCGCGTTCCCTGCGTCTTCTTCGACAGCGCGGTCGACGGAGGCGGCGACGGCAGCGTCGTGCTCGACAACCGCCGCGGGATCGCGCTCCTCGTCGACCACCTCGTCGAGCACGGCCACCGGCGGATCGCGCTCCTCTCCGGTTCGCCGGCCGAGACGAGCGGATTCGAGCGGCGCGGCGGCTTCGTCGAGGCGATGCGGCGCCACGAGCCCGGGGTGACGCTGAGCGGGATCGAGGGCGAGCGCTGGTCGCTCGCGGAGGGACGCGAGGCGACGCTGCGCCTGCTCGCGGCCGACCCGCCGCCGACGGCGCTCGTCGCGGCGAGCGTGGAGCTCGCGCTCGGGGCCCTGCTCGCATGCCGCGAGCGCGGCCTCGCCATCCCCGGCGACCTCGCGCTCGCGACGTTCGACGACGCGTACTTCGCCGAGCTGCTCGAGCCCTCCCTCACGGCCGTCGCCTACGACCCCGCCGACGTCGGCCACGCCGCCGCCGCGCTGCTCGTCGAGGCGATCCACGCCGAGGAGCCTGTCCGCCGCGACGTCTCGATCCCGGTCCGCGTCATCGCGCGGCGGTCGTGCGGGTGCCGCACATGACGGAGGCGGTCGCCATCCGCCTCGTCGGCGTCTCGAAGCGCTACGGGAGCCAGCTCGCGCTGCAGCCGACCGACCTCGAGATCGCCGAGGGCGAGTTCTTCTGCCTGCTCGGCCCGTCCGGCTGCGGCAAGACGACGACGCTCAACCTGATCGGAGGCTTCGTCAACGCGTCGAGCGGCGAGATCCACATCCGCGACCGCCGCGTCGACGGCCTGCCGCCGCACCGCCGCAGCGTCAACACCGTCTTCCAGTCGTACGCGCTCTTCCCGCACATGAGCGTGCGCGACAACGTGGGCTTCGGGCTGAAGATGGCACGCGTCGCGGCGGCGGAGTCACGCGGGCGGATCGAGGAGGCGCTGCGGCTCGTCGGGCTCGAGGAGTTCGGCGACCGGCTGCCCGGCCAGCTCTCGGGCGGCCAGCAGCAGCGTGTCGCCGTCGCGCGGGCACTCGTCAACCGGCCGGCGGTGCTCCTGCTCGACGAGCCGCTCGGCGCGCTCGACCTGAAGCTCCGCCAGCGCCTCCAGGTCGAGCTCGCGCAGATCCACCGCGACGTCGGCACGACGTTCGTCTACGTCACGCACGACCAGGAGGAG
>Ga0070741_10005087_pt1 | contig 29722 bp, 22 predicted proteins | sample Coa_R1_4_FD_66440 | JGI IMG/M metagenome (GOLD analysis project Ga0070741, IMG submission 66440) | Surface soil microbial communities from Centralia Pennsylvania, which are recovering from an underground coalmine fire - Coalmine... | ecosystem: Environmental > Terrestrial > Soil > Unclassified ... | reverse complement strand
GGATATCTTGACCGAGTCGGACCTCAGCTTTCAGCAGAGTTTCTGCAACGCGGATTATTATTAAGACCGCTTGGCAACGTCCTCTATTTCATGCCTCCATTTGTAATCACGGACGCCGAAGTTGATTGGGCGGTCGACCAAATTAATGAAGTCCTGCAAAACTGGATCTGGCCTGCATGATTATCAATTATATTCGCTGTGCGAATTTCGGTGTCGCACGAATCCCCCGTCCATCTGGAATAAGCTGCCGAAGTTATGAATAACGTTACCAGCAGCAAACAGATAGCGGCCAAATAAAACGAAACGGTTTTCACGGAATCCTCCTTCGATCGGACTCTATTTCCGATCTTCGCGGGGATTTTAAATGAATGGCAGTGACATGAGTGTGTCAGTCAGATATCGGAGGCTGAAGAATTTTTATTCGTCCTTTTCAGCGAGGTAACCCTCGCCTTTCAGATATGAAATGATTCGGTCTACCGCTCGTTCGGGATCAATGGACGTGCTGTCGATTACGAGTTCTGCGTCTTCGGGAATCTCATAGGGATCAGAGATTCCGGTGAATTGGGGAATTATTCCAGCGCGAGCCTTTGCGTACAGCCCCTTGGCGTCGCGTTTTTCGCAAACTTCCAGTGGCGTCGAAACGTGCACCAAAACCATTGCGCCGTGCGGTGCCACCAGTTCTCTCACCTGTTTTCTCACCTGATCGTAAGGCGCGATTGGCGCACAGATGGCAATCCCGCCGTTCTTAGTTATTTCGGAAGCGACAAACCCGATGCGCAAAATGTTCAGGTCGCGATGTTCTTTGGAAAAACCCAGCTCCGACGACAGATGTTTCCTGACGATATCGCCATCTAATAACGTCACCCTGCGCCCGCCAATCGCAAGAAACCTTACCATCAATATATTGGCCAAAGTCGATTTGCCGGCTCCGGATAGACCTGTGAAAAATACCGTAAGACCTTGCTGGTTTCTGGAAGGATGGCTCCTGCGAAGTTCGTCGGCAACTTCAGGAAATGTGAACCATTCAGGAATCCTCTCGCCAGTTGCCAGCAATCGTCGAAGTTGTGTGCCGGAAATATTGCTGACTTTGCCACCTTCAGGCACTTCGTTATCCGGCACAAACTGCCTGGCATCCTCAAGGTAAACCATCATGTTGAACGGGACTATCTTGATACCAAGCTCCGCTTCGTTATCCATCAAAAGTGCCTGAGCAGCGTAAGGACTGTAGAAGGGCTTTCCGTTTGAGCCCGTGCCCGGCCCGGCATGATCGCGACCAACGATAAAATGTGTGCAGCCATAGTTCTTTCGAATTATCGCATGCCACATCGCCTCACGCGGGCCAGCCATGCGCATAGCAAGCGGCAGTAAAGAGAGCCTGGCGCTGCCCTCCGGATAGCGATTCATAATCGCCTGATAGCATCTGACTCGCGTGTAGTAATCGATATCTCCGGGTTTTGATAAACCTACAACCGGATGAATCAAAAGCTTTGCATTGACGCTTTCGGCTGCTCGACTAGTCAATTCATAGTGCGCGCGATGCATTGGATTGCGCGTTTGAAACGCCACGACCTTTCGCCATTCTTGCGCGTTGAATTCCGATCTCAGCTCAGACGGAGTCAAACGCAATGAAAGAAAATCGTGGTGCCTCGGCAAACGAACCGTTTCAACACGACCGCCGATATACCAGGGATTAGTGCGATTTAATAAGTGGTCAACGCCAGGGTGAGTTTTATCGATTGTGCCATAGATCGATTCTGCGTCGGCGAGAAGGTCCGGCTGCCATATCTGCTCTATGTGCAGAACCGCAAGCAGAAAGCCTTCAGGATCACGGAGGGCAATTGCGTCGCCCTCACTAATTGTCTTTCTGAACTCGTCGTTGATGTCCAGTGTGATTGGAATCGGCCAGAGAGTCCCATCGGACAATCGCATCGAGTTGCACACCGAGTCATAATCGTTTTTCGTCAGAAAACCGCGAAGCGGCGAAAATCCCCCGACGGAAAGTACCTCTAGATCACAAAGCTGCCTCGGAGAAAGTGACAAAGATGCCCAATCTCGCGATGCTTCCTCAATTTCCGCGGCTCGTGCCGGATCGACGATAAGATCTACTAATTCTCCGCCGTGCGGGCGAATATGACCGACTACTGCTTCTTTCAATGACATATTAAGGTTTTATAAAGATACGTTTCAAAACCAGTTATTATATATGCCTTACTGCTCTTGTCCAATTTCACGCGTTGCAACTTTCAATATCACAAACTGGAAGTTTCGCTGTTACACAACCAACGACATTATTTATAAATTGGAGGACTAATGAGCGAAGTTACCAGAATCATCGATCAACTTAATCGCGCCTTTGAAGGCGGCGCCTGGCATGGACCATCGGTTAAGGAGCTTTTATCAGGCGTCACGGCGGATAAAGCAGCTGCGCAACCAGTAACCGGAGCACATAGCATCTGGGAATTGACTCTGCACATTGCGGCATGGGAATCGGCAGCCCTGCGAAGATTAAACGGTGATGCCGCTAATCTCTCAGACGACGAAGACTGGCCTGCCGTCAACGATCGGTCTTCGGACGCCTGGCAACGAACGATAGCCTCGCTAGAACGCGGTCATCTGAAGTTGGCGGAAAGGATTTCAAGGCTGAGCGACTCTGACCTGAACGCCACCGCAACCGGTCAGTCCACTTCAGTCTATTTTCTGCTTCATGGGGTTATTCAACATTCCCTGTATCATGCCGGGCAGATTGCTTTATTGAAAAAGGCATAATAAGTTATTGACTGTCGCGTGATGCTGGTGAGTCACACCACTTTTCGGACAGGGAGCGGAAATAGCTATGCAGCCTCGTGTCAGGTTCGCAACGGAATCAGACGCTTCGGCAATACTGGAGATCTATTCTCCAATTGTCCTCAACACTGCGACATCATTTGAAGTTGAGCCTCCTTCAGAACAGGAAATGCGAACGCGCATAACCGAGACGATGATCGATTATCCCTGGCTTGTCTGTGAGGGCGATCGAATTCTCGGTTATGCCTATGCAAGCAAACACAGAGTTCGTCCGGCCTATAAATGGTCAGTAGACGTTTCGGTCTATGCCCATCAACCAGCGCAACGAAGGGGTATAGGACGGGCTCTATATACAGCCTTATTCCAGATGATCAAACTCCAGGGGTACTGCAATGCGTTTGCGGGCATAACGCTTCCCAATCCTGCCAGCGTCGGTTTGCACGAATCGTTGGGATTCACACTGATCGGAATTTATAAATCTGTGGGCTACAAACTAGGCTCGTGGCACGATGTCGGATGGTGGCAGTTGCGGTTGAAAAATAGTTTAGAACCGCCCGAAAAACTGAAAAAACTTTCAGAGGTTAAAGACACCGATCAGTTTCAATTCGCGATCAGCAAAGGCGAGTCGCTGATAAAGTCGACAAATTGATTCTACGATTTCTGGACGCCGTCCATAATTTCTCTGATGCTCGTGGCAAGCGAGCTTAGCGAGAAAGGCTTTTGCAAGAAAGGCCGCACCACGCCTGCAACTGCAAGATTATCGACTGCCAGTCCCGTGTGCCCGGACATAAAGATTATCTTAAGATTCGGCCTCGATTGAATAAGTTTTTTGGCCAACTCCGCTCCGTTTATTTGTGGCATTACAATGTCGCTTAGCAGTAGATCGATTTGACTCGTAAACTCACCGCTGATTTGCTCTGCTTCATCACTGGTGGACGCGCATAGAATTTTATATCCCATTTCGGTTAGCAATGTGCTGACCATCGTCCTGACAACTTCTTCGTCTTCTACCAGGAGAATAGTCTCCCCGCCTTCTCGCTCTGTCGTCGTCGAAGATTGCGGAGCGCGTTGTTCTTCAAACCGAGGGAAGTAGATCTTAAACGTCGTACCGATTCCGACCTCACTGTAAACCCAGACATGGCCTCCGCTTTGTTTTACAATGCCATAGACCGTCGATAAACCCAATCCGGTACCTTTGCCTATTTCTTTCGTCGTAAAGAACGGCTCAAAGATCCTGCTTTGCGTTTCAGCGTCCATTCCCATTCCTGAATCGCTGACCGATAGACAGACGTAGCGGCCTGGGCTTACACCTGCGTGCTGTTTCAAATAGTTTTCGTCGAGTTCGGCATTGGAGGTCTCGATCATCAGGTCACCGCCGTGGGGCATTGCATCTCTGGCGTTGACGGCGAGATTCAGTAACACCTGTTCGATCTGACCGGGATCTACCTTAACCGGGTGGACGTCAGGCTGTAAAGTAGTGGTCAAGCTGACGTCCTCGCCGATCAGTCGACGCAACATCTTGTCAATATCTTCGACGATTGAGTTCAGATCAACCACCTTCGGCATCAATACTTGTTTGCGGCTGAACGCCAGCAGTTGTCCCGTCAGTGAAGACGCTCGATGTCCGGCTTTGGTGATTTCCCGAAGGCCATTGGTGACGGATTCATCAATATCTTCGCGAGCAAGCATAGTCTCGCTATAGCCGAGAATAGCAGTCAGAAGATTATTGAAGTCGTGGGCCACTCCACCCGCCAGTTGGCCTACCGCTTCCATTTTCTGTGCCTGACGTAACTGTTCTTCAGTCAGGCGTAGAGCAGCTTCGGCATTTTTACGCTCGGAAATGTCGGCAATCAGAGCCAAAATAGCCGATGGCTCGCCTTCGGCATCGCACAGCCGCGCTAACGACATACTTACGTTAATCAGCGACCCGTCTTTGGTTAGGCGTTGCATTTCTCGGTTCGAGATTCGTTCGCCGCTCAATATATCTCTTTTGTGTTTTTCCTGGTCCTCGTTGCTCAAATCCGGGAAAAGCGGGAATGGAATGGCCGTTATTTCCTCGGCTGTCCAGCCGAATATCCGTTCGGCGGCTGAATTCCACAGTCTGACCCGTCCATCCAGCGAGAAAGTTGCAATCGCCAGCGGCGACGACTGAATCACTTCGTTAAGAGTCTGGTTGGTTTCCCTCAGCGCGGTTTCCGCGGCTTTGCGTTCGATCGCCAGGGCGATTTGCCCAGCAACTGATTCCAGGAATTCCACATCGCGCTGAGTGAATGCGTTCTCTTCCTCGTAATGCTGAAGAACCAAAACGCCTATCGAGCGGCTAGGGGTCCTTAATGGAATGCCTAGCCAGGAACGGGATCGCGTCCCGACCATTTCGATCTCCATCTTTTCAGTCAGCTCGCGATCGATCTGCTCGGTCAATAAAAGCGGCTTACCCGTCCTCAAAACGTATCCGGTGCATGTCTTCCACAATGCAGCGGGCTTTGGCGCAGAGTCATACTTATCAACATGGAACGGGAAATTAAACAGACCCGTCTCTTCGTCGTAAAGCGTCACGAAAAAATTTTCCGCGTATACTGCCTGCTTCAAAGATCGATGGATCAGCTGAAGCAGCTCGTCAAGGTTGGATGTCAAATTCACGCCCTGAATGATCTCTGACAGAACTTCGAATTCAATTGCGTGCCTTTGACTCTCAGTTACGTCATTGCAGACCGAAACCCTGACCTGTCTCCCAAACAGAGTCAGAGAATAACTGGTGATCTCGACATAGAAGATCGTGCCGTTTTTCCTGCGATGTCGCCACACTCCGAAAGACTGCGGCATGGCGGTAAACTCAGGAACAGACGCCATTAGTCGAGGAATTTCTTCTTTGGGCCGCAACTCCCTGATGTTCATAGAGAGAAACTCGTCGCGGCTATAACCGTAAACGCCGGCAGCGGCTTTATTGACATCCAGAATTGAGAATGTCGACTGGTCGTAAATGAAAACCGGCAGCGGGATGCTCTCAAATAACAGGCGATATTTGTCTTCGGAAGGCTCTTCCATTTTCAATGCCGGGTCGGCACTGGTCAGGATCGCATCAGTTTGATCTCGGTCGAAACTCAGAATGTCGGAAATCATTTCCATCAGCCAGCTTTACAAACGAACTAAATCTTTCCCAGGGCAGAAGAAAATCGCATTTGCTAATCACATCGATACGCCCGCGCAAATTCCCAATTCGATCGCTAGTTCTGAACTCGATCATTAGGCTCCTGCATATAAACCATCGGCTTTTTTCGTCAAAAACCTGACAGGTTTTGTATACAATCAGTGATCTGACTAAAGAAAATAAGGAATTAGGAATCTCACCTGCCGTTATGCAGGTTTATTGGGTAGTCATAAGCAACTTGTTGAAGTATTACCTGCTGGCATCTGCCTGGCAGTTTTCAGAGCGGTACCTAGCCAGAGTTTTTGAGCTCTTCCATCCGCCCAGAGCCTTTATTTCGGAACAGGATAATCCGCGCTCCAGAGCCGAAACGATAAATGTCCTCCTTGCATCCCGCGGACTTGCGTGTTCGAGACCGGCGTATTCAGTCCATCGTTTGACTATATAGCGAATCATTCTTGTAGTCAGGGGCCTGTTGAATTCCAATGTCCGATAATTACATATTGGCTGAAACAGAAAAGCATCCTGACCGTTGCTTCGGACTCCGGGTCTTCGCCTTCTCTCTTCATCCAAAATCAGGTAATTATCAATCGCTGATTTAATATCGTCCGGCAGCGTTATTATCCGATTTCTGCCGTTCCTCGCGTTTATCATCAGTGCCCAGGTCGGTTCGTTCCGGAAAATTGACGAGACTCTTAGGGCGGATACTTCGTCCAGGCGCAGCGACAGCTTCCAGATGATTTGAAGCAGAGCGTAGTCTCGAGCTCCCTCAGCCGAATTTCTGTCTGGTCCCGCTAACAAATTAAAGATGTCTCTGCTGGAGAGTGTTCGACGCTGTTTAGTCGACTGCGCTTTTGGCGGGCGCACCAGCTCAGCCGCCGCGGGATTTGTAACGACTATTCCGCCGATTTTCAGATATTCGTAAAACGACCTGATTACTGCTAGCTTCAACGTAACTGTTGCCGGTCTTTTCCCTGCTTCAACAAGCCGGTCGCGCCACTGGCTCACATCGGTTGAAGACAACAAAGCCGGGTGACTATGGTTCATATAGTCAAAGAATTCCTCTATTACCTGACGGTAGTTTCGTCGCGTCGATTCTGATCGGGAACGGTCGCAAAATGCGGTTACAAGTCTGCTGTCGAACCTTGCCACAGCCGCGGCTGTGGCCGTTGTGGAAAAACTCATACACGAAAAACCAGAAAATACGGATTGAAACCCAGCTAGTTAATAGATAGCGACTTGGATGGTTATGATAATCCATGAGACAGCGTTTAAAGTCAAGTTGATTTGATGCTAAATTTATAGCATAATCATCGTTCCCTTTGAAACGTGGCCACCGAATCTCTCACACACTCAACGACCCTATTCTTTTCCGGAGGCGACAAAATGGAAGCTCTCTTTCAGGACATCAAATATGGCATGCGAATGCTTGTCGCCAGACCGTCGTTCACAGTAATTGCTGTGATCGCCCTGGCGCTCGGAATTGGAGCGAATTCCTCAATCTTCAGTGTGGTTAATGGCGTCTTGCTGAAGCCTCTCCCTTACAAAGAATCAGACAAACTCGTCAAAGTCTGGGAAAGTTGGGCGGGCTTTGACAATGGTGCTGTCTCTTATCCTAATTTTCTGGACTGGCGCCAGCGCAATAAATCATTCGAAAAAATGGCTGCCTATAGATGGATCGGCTTCAACATAACTGGAGGCGACCAGCCCGAGCGCGTCGAAGGTCGCAGGGTCTCGGCGGATTTTCTGTCGATTCTCGGTGTAAACCCAGAACTCGGTCGTGATTTCACCGCTGCTGATGACAATCAAGGCGCCAATCCGGTTACCATTATTTCCGACTCTCTCTGGAAACGCCGATTCGGTGCGGACCCTTCGATTATCGGCAAAACCATTATGATGGACGATCAGGGCTATGAGGTCATAGGAGTCCTGCCACCCGATTTTCACTTTTTCGGTAATTATGTTTCCGTTAATGCATTGGTCGCCATACAGGCCAAAGAGGGAGATTGGCTGCACCAGAGGGCCTGGCACCCAGGCATTCAAGTGATAGCGCGTGTTAAGCCCGGAGTGAGCCTTGCGCAGGCCCGCGCTGAGATGAGTTCAATAGCAGGGGCATTGGCACAGGAATATCCCGATACCAATAAAGGGCATGGCATAAGCGTACGCTCTCTCTATGAAGCTACGGTCGGTGATTATCGCAAACTGCTCCTTTTACTGGCAGGAGCGGTGGGGTTCGTTCTGCTGATAGCCTGCGCCAATGTGGCGAATCTAATGCTGGCTCGCGCGTCGGCTCGTCAAAAAGAGATTGCTATTCGCTCCGCTCTTGGCGCAAGTCGAGTTCGTATCATCAGGCTGCTGATCGTTGAGAGCGTGCTGCTTTCGCTGATCGGTGGAACGCTCGGGGTCGTGATTGCCTACTGGGGAACCGGGGTGGCCCTGGCCTTGCCAAACGCATTGCCCAGAATAAACGACATAAAGATCGATGGCAGTGTATTGCTCTTTACACTGGCGGCATCGTTGATGACAGGAATAGGTTTTGGACTCGCGCCGGCACTACAGGCCTCCAAACCAGATCTGAATGGGACATTGAAAGAAGGCGGCCGGTCCGGAACCGTCGGCAGGCAAGGCATTCGAAGTGTTCTTGTGGTATCAGAGATTGCAATATCGCTGATCCTGCTGGTCGGAGCTGGATTGCTGATACGCAGTTTTATCTCGCTCAATCAGGTCAATACCGGATTCGATGAGAAGAACCTTCTTACTTTTGATACTTCCCTGTCGTCCAAACAGTTTTCCGATGCAACGAAGATACGAAACTTTTACCGGGAATTTATCGAAAAGATTCGTGCCATTCCCGGAGTTCGGGACGCAGCCAGGACGGATCTTCTCCCTCTTCTCGGCGGAGACTCGGAACTTCAGTTTTATGTTAATGGTCGCCCCAAGCCATCACTGAGCGAATTGCCAATTGCCATGGCCTACCTGCCCGACAATGGTTACTTAAAAACAATGGGTATCCCTCTTTTGCGCGGACGATTTTTTGATTCAACCGACACAAAAAACTCAGGAACAGTATCGGTAATAGACGAGAATCTGGGTAACGAATATTTTCCCGGCGAGGATCCGATCGGTCAACATATTACCATACAGGCCGGTCCGTCGTTTGCGATAGACACACAGATCATCGGGATCGTCCGTCACGTCAAGCAGCAGAACCTGGATACAGCCGACGGCTCGAACGTCGGACCTCAGTTGTATTTGTCCTTTGAGCAGATTCCCGATGGTTTTCTGTCTCCGGGATCGATGGTGGTTGTTCGGACTGAGTCCGATCCGCTATCCTATGTGCCTGCCATGCGCAGCGCCCTAAATTCCCTAAGTAAGACCGCGACGCTTTCCAATCCTAAAACTATGGAGACGGTGAAAGCCGATGTAATTTCTGATCGGCGTTTCACTATGATACTGGTTGGCGTTTTCTCAGCTCTGGCATTGGTTTTGGCCTCCATCGGAATTTACGGAGTCATTTCCTATTCCGTTGCACAGCGTACACGGGAGATAGGAATTCGAATGGCATTAGGCGCCAGCCGCGGACAAGTTCTGTGTATGGTGCTCGGAGGCGGAGCAAAGCTTGCGATAATTGGAATTGCGATCGGTGCTCTGGGCGCAATGATTCTGACTCAGTTGATCAAGTCATTTTTGTTTGGGGTCAGTCCGTCGGATCCACTTACATTTGTTGTCATCGCGTTCGTTCTGTCTTGTGTAACATTGCTGGCCAGCTATGTGCCGGCAAGACGCGCAATGAAAGTCGATCCGAATTCTGCTCTGCGGTACGAATGAACCGGAATCGAACAACTTAATCGGCAAAAGCCCGGCTTCCCCGCCGGGCTTTCTTATTTCGCCTTTGAACAGTGTAATTTCTCGCTCGTCAATTCCCTTTTATTGAGTCCTAGCTGCTTACCCGAACAAGCGGACTATTCTTCTTCGGAGTCACGCTTATAATCTGCCAGCCGTCTTCTCCGGGGAATGTCCAGCCGCGGATCACAGGAATCGCGTTACCCGAGGTGTCCTCTCTCATTCTCACCAACATCTCACTGCTTTCCGGAGTCGGATTGATGCTTCCGTTGTTTCGGATTCGCGCGGTGCGAATCACGGCGATCGGAGCATGCGTCAGATCGACGGGGTGCAAATAATAGAGATTGGCGTCATCTTTGAAGGCCTGAATAATGTCATATTTTCCGGCCGGGAGCATATAATCGCCCATTCTCAATTTATAGGGCACATTGATACTGAAGTGCATCAATCTCGGCGTGGGCGACTGCGCGAAAACAACAGAGCCAACCATCCCCAGTAAGAGTGTCCCCAGAATCAAACTTTTTCTTATCATTTCCCTTTACCTCCATGTTATTCAACTCTAAAAAAGTCCTGCTCATCACGAGGCAAGCATTGTTCCCATCAGAGATTAAAATTAGCGGAAATGACATAGAATAGTTCCACTCGTGGTGGAAGTTCGGTTTAAATATAACGCTTTAATCAGCTTAGGTAGGATAAAAACGGATTTCCTGAGAATCAACGTCTCATAAACCTGAGAACCACGCTGAAGAAGCTAACGGACTTCTTTTCGTGGACCTTGGATCGAAAAACCCCTCAAATGCCTGCTTATATTAGCATTACAGGACTCCGGTCACAATATATATTTGTTCATATCAGCGATCTGTTTTTGGACGCGTGTACAGACTCATATAAGACAGAGTGTCCTGTGAGTGATTAACGTGAGTAGAACAATTCTCTTTTTATAAACGCTTCTTTGCATTTTTTAGCGTTAGAATAGCTGGTCTGGCCGAAAATGGCTTCTGGCCTAAGGTTCCGGATGCCTAATCCGAAACCTGGTTTTGCATCTGTTTTCAAAAACAAATTCGGCCGGCCCGTCGCCTTAAATATTTGATTTAAATGCAAATAACATGTTGGCCGACCGCAGGAACCGTAGTAGAATCGCCGACAAGTGTGGGAGTATCTCCGGAGCGGGATATCTAATTCTTGGCCGATTATTAGTGTCCAAAATCTTTTTCCATCTCTTAATTGTTGATTCTGCTTGAATTTCGGCCATTTTCGGCCGTAGTATGGGTGCGGACACACACCGTATAGCAGAATAAAATGGAGCCACAGGTTTTTAGGGATAAACGCCCTTCGCCGCGTCGTGTGTGTCCAACAAACGGCTCCTTGCGGTGAAGGGCGTTTCAGTTTTGTCTCTCCTATCCCCTTTGGTCACTAAAGGTTAAGAACATATGATGAAAGTCATTGCTATAGCCAATCAAAAGGGTGGCGTAGGTAAATCTACGACTGCCGCGATGCTTGGAGCAGAACTCGCCATCCGTGGGTACGATACACTACTGATCGACGCTGATCCGCAGGCAAACGCATCTGGTATCTTCCTGGATCCAAACGATGTTCACACTTCCCTTGCTTATGCGATTATGGGTCGTGAGGGGAAACCGCCAGGATCGCTCAGCGAACAACGCGTAACTACTGAAATTGAGGGACTTGACCTGGTGCCGGCAACGCTTGCCCTGGCTAATTTCGACCGTGAGCCTGCGCTTTCTGTAACCAATCTGAGAACTGCGTTAAGAGCGCTCGACGATATGTATTCTTTCGCTATTGTCGATACACCGCCGAATCTCGGATTATTACTCACGGCGGCGCTAACTGCTGCTACGCACGTACTTATACCGGTTCAGGCAGCACCCTTCGCTCTTGCTGGACTGAATGACCTAGTGCAGGTAATCGAGGGAGCTCGCGGGCTAAATGAGAACTTAACGCTTCTCGGAGCTGTATGTACCCTGTTCGACACACGTACGTCGGTTTCGGGTCAATCTTATAAAGCTTTGACAAAGATGATGCTCGATAAAACGTTCGAGACAATCATCCATCGGCAGACGAAGCTGGAAGAATTGCCGTCAATGCACCAGCCAGTCCAGATTTACGCGCCTAATTCAAGAGGCGCCGAACAGTACTCTTCCCTTGCGGACGAAGTCTTAAGACGTATTGGATTATCTACAAAGGCACAACGCCTGTCAGTGGTAGCCGAAAGGTAATGATTTAGATGGACGGGGAAAAGAAAAAGAAGCAGCAAATAGCACGTCGTAAACCAGGCCTCAGCATTGAGCCGCCAAAACCGCGGCCAATGGAGTCCGATCACTTTGCATTACAGCTATTTCGTGCAAACACAGAGGATAAGCAGCTCGAACCCGCTTCAACTGCTACTTCAATACCCCCTTCAATTCCACCCTCAACACCAACTGCAATAGCCACTTCAACGACTACTTCATTGCCTGCTTCAACAGGTACATCAAATGCCCCTTCAATACCTGCTACATTCGAGCCCATTGAATATGCTCAGCAACCCTCTTCAAGAGGTGCTTCAATACCCCCTTCAACCCAAAGGGTAAGTTATTACCTGGATGCAACACATACTGGAGCAGAGCAGCGGGTCTATTCCGTGATGTACCGCGAGACGATTTCGAAAGGAGCCGCTGAGCGACATTTTTCTGTACGAGAGCTCCTGCGTAAAACAGGCATTCTGGCGGAGAATACAGTGAGAAGGGCATTGCGGGGACTGATCAATAAACAGAGCATAGAGATGCTCTCTTTCGATATGGGCGACAATTATGGTCCGCTTTATCGCGTATTCGCTCCAAAAGAGATCGAAGAGCGGCGTAACCGGGCAGGCATTGTAATCGAGATGAAGAGCAAGCGAATACTTCAACCGTCTTCACTGGGAGCTTCAAGACCTCCTTCATTACCCCCTTCAATCCGGCCATCAGATACGCCATCAACACCGGCTCCTATTCCGGCGCCAAGTGTTGAAGGGGAGCCCCCTTCAAAAAATGAAGCCATGATAATTCATGGAAATAATACCTACGGTCCACAGTCTGCATCGTCGGGCCCAACTGGGAACGACGATGAAAAAATCGCTAAGGTTCGAAAACTGTTCGAACAACTGAGCAACGGTGGGCAGTGGAGAGACGATCGCGATTTGAAAGCTTATGAACAGATTGCTCATATCGGGATCTTTCATATAATTTTGGGTCTTTGTGCCAGTATCAGCAAATCGCCCGAGCACCGTATGAGTTCACTGGCCTATGCGGTTCCCGCCATCGTGCAGCACGCAGAATATATGGACGAGTTTCCGGCAGAGCAGCTTATTGAGATAGCTTATAAAACCAAGCGGACCACAATTTTGTGTATCCAGTCAGGCAGGTGGACGGTTCCCGAATGGCAGTCGGGCGATTAGGTTTCAATTCTTGATTTTCATCGCAGCTTTTCAAAAAATTCTCATCCGCAACGAAAACATAACAACAATGTTTAACCGTACAAATTCAGTAATTTAAAAAGACAATATATCCACTAATACGCTAACCCTCGGACGTGACCGGGTCGATAAGAATTTGTAACAGAGGTAACTTATTAAACGGTGTGTTCGAACGGTTCGGTGTTATCGGTGCGTGATAGTTAAGCATATTCAAATGAGTGAAATCCAGGCCGTGAGTGAGGATGAAGTTCTGTCTACGCCATACCCCTGGATGATGTTCTCCATTTCCTGCTTTGCATAAAACACCCGTCGGACTGTTTGATGAATTCTCTCAGGGAACGGCTATGAGACGACAAAACAGAAATGTCTCAAAGGCAATAATTATTGCCTTCGCGATACTGATCGCGCATGGCTCCATTGCCCTGGCCCTCGATCCCAGAAAAAGCATCACTCAATACCTGCATAACGTTTACGGCCCCGAGCAGGGACTTCCACAACAACAGGTCTCATCAATACTGCAGACTCGTGACGGTTATTTGTGGATGGCGACTGTGGATGGGCTAGTTCGTTTTGATGGGGTTCACTTCAAGATCTTTGATACTAAGAATACGCCAGAGCTTAAACAGAATTACATCTGGGCGCTGTTCGAGGACGAAAATGGGGTATTGTGGATTGGCACTGCCGGCGGCGGGATCACTAGACTAAAGAATGGTAAGTTCACGTCTTTCACAACAAAAGAGGGTCTGGCCCACGACCGCGTCGGCGCAATTACCGAAAGCAAAGATGGAAGCTTGTGGATTGGCACTGTCGGCGGATTGAGCCGGTTCAAAGACGGCAAGTTTCAAACTTATACAACCGTCGACGGATTGTTAAGCAATAATATAAAGTCTCTTCTCGTCGATCGCAGCGGCAATTTATGGATTGGCACAACCGGCGGATTGAATCTTCTGAAAGACGGGAAGATAACGACGTATACAGTGATCGATGATCAGGAGAAGGCAGTTGTAAAACCAGTTAACGCGGTCTGCGAAAGCAGAGATGGAAGCATTTGGTTCGGACTGTACGGCGTTGGCCTGAACCGTCTGAAGGATGGAAAGATCACAGCCTACACCGAACGACAGGGATTGCGGTACAACGTCATTAATTCCTTGTTCGAGGACCGTGATGGAGTTATCTGGATCGGCTCGCTCGGCGGCCTCGAGCGACTGCACGATGGAAAGTTTATTTCCTACACGCAGAAAGACGGTTTATCAAATGCGGGTGTGCTGACAATTTTTGAGGACCGCGAAGGCACGTTATGGGTCGGAACAAACGGCACCGTGGCGCTAAATAGATTCCGAGATGGCAAGTTCCTGACCTACGGTGCCCTGGAGGGTTTGAACGGCAGAGTCTCTTCTTTATACGGCAGCAAAGATGGCAGTATCTGGATGTCGGGTGCCGGACTCAGCAGATTCAAAGACGGAAAATTCCAGGTTTTTTCAAACACTGACTTCATCGGAAAATACGATCTGAGAGCAGTGCTGGAGGCTTCCGATGGAAGCGTGTGGATTGGCACGAACGGCGGCGGTGTATGGCGATTCAAAGACGGCCGATACTCGAACTATACAACTAAACAAGGGCTTGTCAGTGATACTGTGTTCTCGCTTGGTGAAGGGGAGGCCAACGAGATATGGATCGGCACTGATGATGGGCTGGCGCGCTTTAAAGATGAAAAACTGACGGCATATACGAAAACCGAGGGAATGGCGGACGGCGCCGTCCGAATGATTTACAGGGCGCACGATCATACGATATGGTTCGGGACTAACAGTGGGCTAAGTCACTTCAAGAATGGTTCATTCAGCACCTACACGACCAGCGACGGCTTATCGGGAAACCAGGTTAGATCATTCCACGAACACGAAGATGGTACCATCTGGGTCGGCACGCTGGGAAATGGACTAACTCGGCTTAGAAATGGAAAGCTGTCCACAGTAACAACAGCAAACGGTTTAAACGAAGATGTCATCTGGGACATTATGGAAGACGACCGGGGCAACCTCTGGTTAAAAGGAAACAGCGGGTTATTCCAGGTGAAAGAGCAGGAACTCGATGACGTCGCCGATGGCAAAAGCAAAATAGTGTCCTCTATTTCGTATGGTTTGGACGACGGCCTGAAGAATCTGGCCGCGGGAGGAAATTATCCCGCGGGATACAAAGCTCCCGACGGCCGATTGTGGTTTCCCTCCGGCGATGGTGTTGTTGTAGTTGATCCGAGCAACATTAAGCGTAATGGGCTGGTTCCTCCAGTTATAATCGAGCAAACACTGGTAGATAAAAAAGAGGTTGGCACCCTCGGAAATATTCAGGTTCCAGTCGGCAGAGGCGATCTCGAATTTCACTATACAGCGCTGAGCATGGTGGCGCCAGAGAAGGTTTTTTTCAAATACAAGCTGGAGGGTTTCGACAGCGACTGGATTGATGCTGGAACCCGCAGAGAGGCCTTTTACACTAACATTCCTCCGGGTGACTATCGTTTCACTGTAATCGCGTGCAATAACGACGGGGTGTGGAGTCAGGACGGATCCAGCATACAGTTTTATCTTAAGCCGCATTTCTATCAGACATACTGGTTTTACGCGCTATGCGGTCTCGCCGTTTTGTTGATGATTGGCACTTGGTACCGTCTGCGCGTAGCCTCATTAAAGGTCAGGGAAAAGCTCCTGGAAGAGCGGGTTAACGATCGCACGAAGGAACTTCAAAACGAAATCACCGTTCGTAAGAAAGCTGAAGAAGCAGCAGAAGCAGCAACGCGCGCAAAGAGCGAGTTTCTGGCCAACATGAGTCACGAAATCCGTACCCCGATGAATGCGGTCATTGGTATGACGGGATTGCTGCTGGACACCGACCTGACACAGGAGCAAAGTGAATTCGTCGAGACAATACGCAGCGGAAGCGACGCGTTGTTAACCATCATCAATGATATTCTCGACTTCTCGAAGATCGAATCAGGTAAGTTGGATCTTGAACAAAGCCCATTCTGTCTCAGCGACTGTATAGAAGATGCCCTTTATCTGCTCGCGGCCAAAGCTGCGGACAAGGGGCTGGACATGGCCTACATCGTTGACCAAAAGACTCCAACTACAATTTTGAGCGACGTTACCAGATTACGACAGATACTGGTGAACCTGACCAACAACGCCATCAAGTTCACGCACTCGGGCGAGGTCGTAATCACTGTTGACAGCGAACGGTTGCGGGATGAGAGCTATGAATTGCATTTCGCAGTCAGAGACACTGGTATCGGTATACCGGAAGATCGAATGGATCGATTGTTCAGGTCGTTCAGCCAGGTCGATAGCTCTACAACCCGACATTATGGCGGAACAGGGTTGGGATTGGCCATTAGTAAGCGGCTGGCCGAAATGATGGGCGGCAGAATGTGGGTCGACAGCAAAGTGGGTGAAGGATCCACATTCCACTTTACAATCAAGGCAGATCACGTTGCCAGTGCACCACGACCGCACATTGACACCATTCAACCGCAATTGGCTGGGAAGCGGTTGCTGATTGTTGACGACAATGCCACGAATCGCCGCATTTTGACGCTCCAGGCGAAATCCTGGGGAATGAGCAGTGTCGCGTTTGCATCCGGTCCGGAGGCTCTTGAAAGCGTTCGCGCTGGCGGCAAGTACGACCTTGGCATTCTGGATTACCATATGCCTGATATGGACGGCGTGATGCTGGCGTCAGAAATTCGAAAATTGCGGGATGCGCGCTCGCTGCCTCTAGTAATGCTGTCGTCAGGTGTAATGGGCAGACGCGCCGTTATGACTGGCAATGAAGATTTGTTCGAGGCGTTTCTGGCTAAACCGCTGAAGCCGTCACAGATCTTCGATGTGCTGACCGAAGTCTTCGCCGGTCAGACGGTAAAACCCAAGGAAAGTCCGGCGCAGAATAAGAAGGTTGATCATCAAATGGCGACGAGGATTCCTCTGAAGATCTTGCTTGCAGAGGACAACGTCGTGAACCAGAAAGTCGCGTTGCGAATGCTGGAAAGGATGGGGTACCGCGCCGATGTTGCCGGCAACGGATTCGAGGCGCTAGACGCCATCGAACGCCAGAGTTACGACCTTGTTCTCATGGACGTTCACATGCCGGAGATGGATGGACTGGCCGCAACTAGAGAAATTTGTCGACGCTGGAAGCGATTTGAGCGACCGGTGATAATAGCCATGACCGCAAATGCAATGCAGGGCGACAGGGAAGTGTGTATCGCAGCGGGAATGGACGATTACATCACAAAGCCTGTTAAGCTGGAGGATTTAACAAAAGCCCTGGAACGCGCCAGCGATTGTCTTGGAAATACTAGAAATCTGTTACAGGAAACCGGGGACGATAATCAAAGCCGTGTAGCAGGTTTCGATAGCGATAGTGCCGATATTCTGGACAATTCTGCTTTGGCTGCTCTGCGCGATCTGCAGGAAGAAGACGAGGACGACATCGTCGCCAGGCTTACTGAAGTCTATGTGGGCGACACACGCGACAAACTGGCTGCGATCCAGCGTGCCTATGAGCAATCTGATGCAAAAGCAATTGAATACGCAGCTCACACAATAAAGGGGAGCAGCAGCAATATCGGCGCGCGAAAAATGTTTGAATTATGCGGCCTGCTGGAAGAAAAAGCTCGCAGCGGCTCGGTCGAGGGACTGAACGAATTGATCGACCAACTTCCATCAGTATTCGAACGAACAGTACAGGCACTGCAAAACGAAGCACATCTGCAGATCAACCCCGAACAGCATCAAGGATTGAACCACACCGACCGAATCTAAAGCGGTGGTCGGTATTAAGAAATCAATTAAGAACATTCTTCTCTGACCACCGACTACTGACCCCCGACCACCCTTTTACGGATACATCTCGTCGTAAATATTCGGATACAACCGACGCGTGCAATCCGGACAAATCGCGTGACTGAATTCAACGTCCGAATTTTCGCTGAAGAATTTTTCAATCTTTGTCCAATCGCCCCTATCATCACGGATGCTCTTACAGGACGAGCAAATTGGAAGAATTCCCGTTAATGATTTGACGCGCTGCAACGCCCGTTGAAGTTTTCCGATCAGCAAGTCGCGCTCTTCGTCAGTCTTGACGAGCGAAGTGACATCCTGTGCATGACCGAGAATAAACGGTTCTTTACCAGATTCTTCGCAAAGTATGTTGTAGCAAAACCAAACCAACTCCTCGCCATCGCGCGTCATCGCGCGAAGCAGTCCGGCATATTCGCGATTTGCAATTACCGAGCTAAGGTAATCGTGAAATCGGATTTTAACGTAGGGCGCCAGGAAATCTATCAAGTTCCGCCCGACCATTTCCTCCGCGGTGTAACCGAGTGCCTTGGCCGCAGTTTCATTGACCGACAGCAGCACGCCATCGAGATCATGAGTACAGATCAGACTATGACAATTCGCGGCCAGGCTTCGATAGCGACGCTTGGTCTCTTCCAATTCGGCTTCGATCCGCAACTCGGCGAAGTCGCGAGCAATGCCGTGAGTCTCTGGTTCAGAGTCGAAAATATTGGCCCGCCATAATTTGAATTCCAAACGAAACCTTTGGTGGTCCCTACTGACAACATCTATTACGTGATTGCTGATCTCAGTATTTGCGCTGCTGAGAATTTGCTGAACGGTTTCCGCTTGATCAGGAACGACAATTTGGCTGATGTTCATCTTAAGGAGTTCGGAAGATGAATAGCCGGTAATACGCTCTGCGGCTTTGTTGATGAAGGTGAAACGTCCCTCTGCGTTACAGGAAAAGATAATGTTCGGCGAACCGTTCAAAATTGATCGGGCGCGCAATAGATTATCTTTATCTGGCGCAATCGGGTCGACTTGTCCCTCCGAATCAGGGTCATTCTGCATCCTGTGCTCCGAAATGTAATTGTGTTGACTTATCCACGTTTGGGGGGTGTGGATAGAGTCTTATTGTGGGCCGTGGTACTGCTGGCTTCAAAAACCTACTTTTTGGCATGGTTTACGGCCCAGAGTCAAGGAAGATTTAATGAACGTCAGATTAAAGCAAGGCTTCGGTGTGATTTATTTTCACCACTGTGGGCGAATCGCTATGCCAATCGATCACGTTTATACAACCACAATCCTGTGCTATTCGCAGCCAATTCTGTGGCGAAAGATCCAGTACGTGCGCTATGATCATCCGACACGCGCCGCCGTGTGTGACGATCGCGAAAGTTCCATTCGGATGTAACTTCCTGATGCGCGAAAGCGCAGACTGGACACGGTTTTCGAATGAGACAAAACTCTCTCCACCTGGATAACAGAAGGCCATCGGGTTTTCGATGAGTTTGGACACCAACTCCTGATTCTCAGCGAATAATTCGGCAAGTGACCTGCCTTCCCAGCGGCCCATGTTGATTTCACGCAAATCTTCAAGTTGAGTGATTTCAAGTTCATGAGCTTTGGCAATAGGCATCGCTGTATCCAGGGATCTTTTGAGATCGCTGGAATAAATCGCTGAAAGTGGTGCACCGGACAATTGCTTCGCCAACCATTTTGCCTGCTGATGACCCAGTTCGGACAGGTCGACATCCGTGTGGCCGTATAACGTTGACGGCGAAATCGTGTTCACCGCACCATGCCGAATTAGGAATAATCGTTGATAAGATGATTCAGGTTCTGTTTGCGCGCGGGAATTTGATCTCATACAGCGAGGCCATGCTTTGATAAGACGACAGCGACGGCGTATATAGCCACTTCTGCAATTTGATTGGTTGCGCCTAAACAGTCTCCTGTGATCCCGCCGAGTCTGTGCCGGTAATATAGACCGCTGAGCAACGTGACTCCGACGACGACAGCGAACGCTGTTACAAAGTTCGAAAGTGGCAGAAGCAATAGGACTAAAATTAACGTACCGGTCGCAACCGACGCCGCGGTCCACCCAACTCGTCTGGCTACAAGTCCGCCTTGGCCTTCAGCCCGCGCGTATGGGAGCCAGATACAAAGTGGCAGCACTGTCCATCTACTGGCAGTGTGAGCAACAACTAACCACCGCCACAGATGAGGTCCGCCGATAATCGAGAGGAAGTTGTATTTGGCTAGAATGAGCAGAATCAAAGCCAGCCCGCCGAATGTGCCAATACGGCTGTCACGCATAATGCGCAGGATATCCTCTTTCTTCCACCCTCCGCCAAAGCCGTCGAATGAATCGGCCAGACCATCTTCGTGAAAACCGCCGGTAACCAGGGCGCAAACGATGATCACTCCAATGACAGAAGTTGACGCGGGAAAATGGTTGCTCATTCCAAGATAAACGAAGCTACCGATACCTCCAACGATAACGCCGACGGCAGGGAAGAACATTGTGGCTTTGCCGATTTCTTGCTCCGATGCGATCAGTGATTTCGGCACGGGCAATCGCGTCAGGAACTGAACGGCAATGAGAAAGAGTCGGATCATTTGATTAAGAGTCTTTGTCGCTTACACCAGCTTCATTGAACGTCGCCATTTGCGAAAGGAGCTTTGTGCTCGCTTCAATTAGATGCATCGCCAGTGCTGCACCGGTTCCTTCACCTAATCGCAATTCCAAATCGAGCAGCGGATCGCATCCAATGAACGAGATTAGTTTATTGTGCCCCTGCTCCTGGGAGCGATGCCCGATGAACAGGTAATCGGCCACGCGTGGGCACTGGACTACAGCCAATGCGGCGGCAGAAGTCGAAATGAATCCGTCCGCGACAATCGGAATGCCTTCGGCCGCCGAGCCAAGAGTAATTCCCATCATCACACCGATTTCCGCTCCGCCAACTTTGGAAAGAACTTCTATAGCGTCTCTTTTATTAGGCGCGTGCAATTCCAGAGCGTGTTCAATCACGCCGATCTTAATCGCAAGAGTCTTGTCATCAACACCGGTGCCGCGGCCGGTTACGTCTTTAGGCGGAAAAACCGTGAGAACGGCCGTGATAGCACTCGCCGAAGTAGTATTGCCAATGCCCATCTCACCGATGCCGATCAGGTCGACGCCATCGGCTTTGGCAGATCGGGCAAGTTCGATACCTATGGCTAAACATTGCTCAGCTTGCGCTGTAGAAAGAGCAGGTTGCCTGGCGAAATTTGCTGTGCCTTTGCAAACTTTTCGATTGATCAATTTATCATGTGGCGGAAAATCAAAATCGACTCCGGCATCAACAACGCAGACTTCAATTCCACCGTGGCGACCCAGCACATTGATTGCCGCTCCACCGTTAAGGAAATTAAGAACCATTTGGTGGGTAACATCACGCGGGTAAGCACTGACGCCTTCTTCCGTTACTCCGTGATCGCCAGCTACTACGTAGATTCGCTTTGCTTTAATTTCTGGTTTATCGGTTTGCTTGATAGCTGCGATTCTGTTTCCTATGACCTCAAGACGGCCTAGACTTCCCGGCGGTTTCGTCAGATTGAGCTGACGCGCGGCCGCGGCAACGTGCCAATCACGATCGGCGGACTTGATCTTATTACAAGTTTCAGTAATCAGTTGATTCAATCTTCTTTGCTCCGACTGTGAGTTTGCTGATTGCTATGATTCTTCGATCTGATCGATCGCTGACACCAATGCTTGAGGCAGTTCTCTATCACTCCAACTATTGATGTGAATCAGATCACGTAAAGGCACACGCGAACGCCAGTTCTTGATTTCCAGCTCAGGACTTGGAAGAAATTCACTGACGTAGCCAAGGCACAAATATGCCAGTGGGTAAACGTTGTCTGGCAATTTCAACAAAGTTGAGAGTTCTGACTGATCAACGATGCTCACCCAGCCTACGCCTATTCCTTCTGCGCGCGCAGCCAGCCATAAATTCTGTACAGCTAAACAAGCGCTGAAAAGATCCGTCTCTATAATCGTATTTCTGCCAAGCACGTTGGGACCTCCACGTGCTCGATCACAGGTAACGCAGAGATTGATCGCGCTTTCCAGAATTCCTTCCAGTTTTAACGATTTGTATAAGTCAGCTCTGTCGCCTTGATAATTTGACACTGCTCGATTGTTCTCTCGTTCAAAGATCTCTTTGATCTGAGTTCGAACGGACAAGTCGTCAATTAATATGAAATCCCACGGTTGCATAAAACCGACCGAAGCGGCGTGATGAGCAGCAGAGAGCAGGCGGGCAATGATTGACTCCGGAATTGGATCCGGCAGGAACTGTGATCTGACATCGCGGCGCTCGTAGATAGCGCGATAGACGCCGCGCTTTTCTTCCTCGGTGAAATCTGTCCTGAGATTATCAGATCGTTCGGCCATTAAAGATCTCTTCCTGGCTTGAGTTGCATTGGCAATCCCGCTACTAGCAGATAAACGCGGTCTGCGGCAGCAGCAGCCACCTGGTTGACTCGCCCAAGGGTGTCACGAAACAGACGTCCCTGCTCGTTATCGGGAACTATTCCGAGCCCCACTTCATTCGAGACCAGAATGACAGTTTGTCGGCGACTGGATGTCATCGAGTAAAAAGCATCAAATACTCTTGCCAGAGAAGCATTCATCGCAGTCGGTTCGGGCTCAGCCATCATCCAATTAGATACCAGCAACGTCAGACAATCGACAATGACGACATCGCAGAAAGCGGCTTCGCGCAATGCGGAATCAAGCTCGCGTGGCTCTTCGATGGTCAACCAACTGGAAGGTCTTTCTGCCTTGTGAACATCGATACGGGATTGCATTTCCTGGTCGAGCGCCTCCGCAGTTGCGATGAAACAGACTTTCTTGCTGCGCTCGTTCGCCAGCCGAAGCGCGAATGTGCTCTTACCGGCGCGAGCGCCGCCTAAAATTAAAATGAGTTCCTCTTTTTGCATTTACACTAATCTATCAGCCGAACGGAAAATAATCCAAGACGAACCGCGAAGGTTGCAGGATCATATCTGCGCAAATCCGCTCAATCGGCGGCATCCGCGGGCTATTCTTCTAATCACTCGATCCCGACCAACTTATAGATCGCATCCATATCAAGGTGTCTTCGGAAATGATCTGCCAACTCGTCGAAATGGCGCTCACGATCAACACCTGACGAGATTTGTTCGGACTCAACTCGACCACACAATCTCCTCAAATGCGATAACAACGCATTTAATCCCGACGGCGAATCGAATAAACCGTGCATGTAAGTGCCGAAAATTCTGCCGTCATCGTTAACAGCGCCATCGCTGATAATGCTATCGTCACCTAACCGACGAAGGGAAAGGAATGAATGTGAACCGGCGCCGAGCACAGTCTCTCCCATATGTATTTCATAACCTTCAAATACAGGTCGGGAGTCAGCCTGATCAATGCCAAATAGTTCAGCATTGACTAATGTAGCCGACGCCTGTCGAGTTACTTTTTCCTTTCCTAATGACGTGACTATGTCGAGAAGACCTAATCCCGACATTGATTCAATATTGCTCTCCACGTGAAAAGGATCGCGAACGGATTTGCCAAGCATCTGAAATCCGCCACAGATGCCGATTACAGGCTTGTTAGCGCCGGCATGGCGAACAAGTGCGTTAACCCATCCAGTAGCGCGAAGCCAGTTTAAATCTCCAATGGTGTTTTTGCTTCCCGGCAATATCAGGACATCGGCGGTCTCTGCGTATTGCGGATTTTCCAAATAAAAAAGGGAGACACCAGACACAGCCTCCAATACATTGAAATCCGTGTAATTCGACATATGTGGAATCTGGACAACACCAATTCGAAGATCCGTTTCACTTGCAGTTGATGAGGAAAACCTGCCAGCCGAAGGATCAGATGATTTATCCAGCGCGACACTGTCCTCCTCATCGATTTTCAGATTGTGAAAATAAGGCACTACGCCGAAACAGGGATTGTTCAGTCGCTCTTCCAGGAAAGTAACGCCGCTCTGGAATAGCCCGATGTCGCCACGAAATTTATTAATAATGAAGCCGCCGAATCGAGATCGCTCACTCTCTGTAAGCAACTGGTAAGTTCCCACCAGCGAAGCGAAAACACCGCCGCGGTCGATATCGGTAACCAGAATACAAGTAGCGTCAGCGGCCTCCGCCATTCGCAGGTTTACGATGTCACTGTGCTTAAGGTTTATTTCTACCGGCGAGCCCGCGCCCTCTATAATTATAAAATTGTGTCGCGCAGAAAGACGATTATATGCTGCCTGAACTTCACGGAATAATTCCATCCTCAAGCTATGAAAATTCTCTGCTGTGATGCTGCCGAAGACTTTCCCGTTGAGCACAACCTGCGATCCGGTGTCGGACGAAGGCTTGAGCAGAATTGGATTCATATCGACGTGCGGATCAAGACCCGCAGCCTGAGCCTGCACTGCCTGGGCGCGTCCGATTTCCAATCCTTCGGTTGTGGCAAAGGAGTTCAGCGCCATATTCTGCGCCTTAAAAGGAGCGACATTGAAACCATCCTGATGAAAAATTCGGCACAGTGCCGCGACCGTTATCGATTTACCGACGTGCGAGGCGGTGCCCAATATCATTAACGCTCGCGCCTTGTTCTTCATCCCGTAGTCACTCCGGTTGATAGGCACAGGTCCAGCCATCGTTTTGCGAACAGGGTATTGCTCAGAAAGTGAAGGTGAATGTAACTCATCAGGCAATTTCCGACCCGATAGCCCTCAACAAGAGGTTCGCGGGCATATCGATTATTAATGGTATAGTTGCGCGTTATGGTTTCTGACACCGGATCAATATTTGAATAGCGAAATTGATGTCCGCGAGCCTTCTCGCCTTCAGGCAACAGAGCACAGTCTCGGCCTTCGATCTCGACATATCCTAACGCGGCCAGCTTCTCCTGCATTCGAGCCTTTGTTGGCAAAATACCAACCATAGAATGCTCTAATCCATCTAGATCAATTATGCCGTCGGTCAAAAACATCATTCCACCGCATTCGGCATAGACCGAGCCGCCATCAGCAACGAAGGACTGAATCGACTGTTTCACACGCTTGTTTGCCGCGAGCGCCTTTCCATAAAGTTCCGGGTAGCCACCGCCAAAGTAGAGACCGTGCAGACCGGACGGGACGTCTTCATTAATGGGGCTCCAATAGATCAGTTCCGCGCCCAGCGATTGCAGCAGGTCCAAGTTGTCCTGGTAATAGAAACAAAAAGCATTATCGCGAGCGATCCCGATGCGCACTTTATCTGAAGAGGTATTTGAGCCAGCATCAGTTGCTATCGACGTTTTCACTTCCGACAGTTCCAGCAATCGATCGAGATTTAATCCTGATTCAACCCAGTCGCTAAGACCTTGCAGAAATTGTTCGTTCAGAACCTCACCGGCTGTTACAAGTCCCAGATGACGCGAGGGAAGCCTGATTCCCGAGTCCTTAATCAGAAAACCGATAGGCGAGGCTTTGCAGGTTTGTTGAAGAGCTTCGCGCACAAACGCGAAGTGTCCTTCTCCTGCGATGTTGTTTGCAATGACTGCCGCGATCTTGAGATCAGGATCGAATGACTCAAATCCATGGACGAGCGCGGCTGCGCTGCGAGCCTGTGCCGCCGCGTCAATCACAAGCACAACAGGCAAGCCAAGCCATTTTGCCATCTCGGCCGTCGACCCCGATTCATCTGTTGCAGATGCGCCGTCAAACAATCCCATCACGCCTTCGATAATTGCGATATCCGCATCGGAGACTGCCCTGTTGAAAACGCGAATATTGGTTGCTTTATCAAGCATCCACCCGTCAAGATTTCTACTCGGTCTGTCGGTTGCGATGGCGTGGAATCCGGGATCGATGAAGTCCGGCCCTACCTTGAAAGATTGCACAGTCATACCGCGTCGCCGATAAGCCGTCATCAATGCCGTTGCAATCGTAGTCTTACCGACGCCGCTGTGCGTGCCTGCAATTACAAACGCATGTTTCATCAGGGTTCAAATCAGAATAATGCGATTTTTTTCATTATTAGGTCCGTCAGGACCGTCAGCCGGTAGCAACACGCGTAAGCGTGTTGGAATGTATAAAGGCTATTGTGTCGCACCTTCGGCGCTCCTTTATTATTTTGCTTCTACCCACGCCCTCACGGACGTGGCTACCTGCTAGCGGCTCTTCGAGCCTCCAGTGGTTTAAAGTCTCTCTTTTGCGAAATCTATTATCTGCTTGTCCTCAAACATCTTTGCCCGTCGCGGCTGCTCTTATATATTTCCGTAATTGTGCCAGACCCTCAGTCAACGCGGCAGGACCAGGTTGTAGTATATATGCCGACTTTATCTCGTATATCCGGTCGTTTTTAATCGCAGTGATTTGATCCCACCCAGGCCGATTGCGGATGAAATCAGGCTGCATTTTCTTCCCGCACCACGAGGCAATTATCAGGTCAGGATCGCGATTAATTACTTCGGCTCGATCAACTATTCGGTCTTTCGCCAAGGCACGTTCTCGCAACTCTGGAAAGATTGGCTGGCCGCCTGCAACCTCGATCAATTCTTCAACCCAGCGAATGCCCGATATGAGCGGCTCTTTCCATTCCTCGAAAAAAACCTTCGGACGGTAACCGAAATCTTCCGCATCACGCGCAGCGGATTCCAGATCGCGATTGAATCGATCAACTAACTGCTGAGCTTGTTCGATACGACCGACCAGGCCGCCGATCATCAAGATCATTTGGAGTATCTCTGCAACGCTCCGCTGGTTGAACGTCATCACTGTGACGCCGTGTTTAATCAGTTCCGAGACAATGTCCGCCTGAAGATCGGAAAACGCTATGACCAGATCAGGCTTCAATGCGTATATTTTGTCGAATTTTGCGCTGGTAAAGGCAGAGACCTTTGGCTTCAAACGAGCCTCCGGCGGCCTAACGGTATAACCAGAAACACCAACAACAAGATCGCCAGCGCCCAGCAGGTACAACGTCTCTGTAGGCTCTTCTGTAAGGCAGATAATGCGCTGCGGATATCGCGGTTTGAAATCGGGTTTATTCATAACTCTATTCCTGCCTGAGCAACGATGCCGCGTTTGAATGGATGTTTGATTTCGTTGATCTCAGATACAAGATCAGCAAATTCGATCAGTTCTTTCGGCGCGTTTCTGCCAGTAATCACAATGTGCATCTCTGGATTGCGAGCTTTCAAAACCTCGATTACTTCATCCAGCGGCAACCAGCCGTATGTGATTGGGTATGTCAGCTCATCCAATATAACGATGTCGTACTCGGCAGATTCAATCCGCTTGCGACATTCCTGCCAGCATTCCCTGGCGAGCGCTTTATCTATTTCAATATTCTGCGACTCCCAGGTGAATCCATCGCCGAGCGGGATTATCTCAACGCCCATCTTCTCGGCCATCAAGTGTTCGCCATATGTGTGTTTCCGCGATTTCAGGAACTGCAACATCACAACGCGAAAATCGCGACCGCGCGCTCGCATCAGCAGTCCCAGCGCGGCTGTTGTCTTACCTTTTCCGTTGCCGGTGTTGATTATGACAAGGCCTTTTCTCGGTCCGGGTTTAATCTCTCTGTTCATAAACTTCTCCTACAATGCGGTCACTCTTCGGTCGCGACGCATCAGCCACAAGAAGAATGGTCCGCCCAGCAAAGCTGTCAGTATTCCCACGGGTAGTTCCGAAGGCGAGATTACAGTTCTTGCCGCTGCATCAGCAATCATAAGAAAGGCAGCTCCGACAAGGAATGAACAGGGCAGAACCAGTCGCAAATCCTGACCGCCGATTAATCTGACCGTGTGCGGCACTATCAATCCGACGAATCCTATAGTACCTCCCACCGACGCAGTAACCGCGACAATCAAAGATGACGCAACATAAACTCGGCGTTCAACTCTCACCACATCAATGCCCAGTGTCTCTGCTGAATCACTGCCGATCGCAATCAGATTCAAATCTCTCGAATGATAAAAAAGCACAGCGAGAGCCGGAATCAAAAACAGAAGCATTTTCCAGATCAAATCATACCCGACTGTGTCGAGCGTCCCCAGCATCCACCTGAGTATCTGCAGCGCGCGAGTGTAGTCGGTCAAATATTGCAATAGCATCACTGCTGCCGATGCGCACAGATTCAAGACGACGCCAGCAAGCAACAGAGCGCCAGGCATGACAATCTGTCCTGCTCGCGCGAGTGAGTAGACTACGTACATCGCCAGACCCGCACCGACAAAGGCAGACAGAAATACAATAGGCACGCCAAGCAGATTAAGACTCAACCCTGCTGATAATGCCACGGCAGCGCCCAATGCCGCTCCACCTGAAACACCGAGCGTAAAGGGTTCTGCCAATGGATTGCGAAAGAGAGCCTGAAGGGCAGCGCCAGTTGCGGCCAGCGATCCACCGACCATAGCCGCCATCAAGACTCGGGGCAACCTTAATCGAAAGAAGACGTCCCGCTGTAAGGCATCACTCAAGATCGTTCGCAGTCCAATCTCCTTATATCCCAAATAGAGCGCGATGATGCTGGCCCCGACCACCAGCGCAATCAGCAAAGGAAGAGCGCGGCGCAAACGCGCTCCGATCAGAGCATTGACTGGTATTTCGGTCACACTTCTGACCATACAAATATCTTTCCTTCTTCGCGCAGCGTGTGTATGCCGACTCCATAAATGTTTTGCAGCGTGTGGCTCTGTAACACGGTGCTGGGAGTGCCTTCCGCGGCTATGCGGCCGTCGCGAAGCGCGAACACCTGATCGAACGATGGCTCAAGGAACATTAGATCGTGAGTTACAACCAGGCAGGTTATGCCTTTGTCATCGCGCAGCCGACGCAAAACCTGCACCAGTTGCGCCCGATGCTTCAGATCAAGAAAACCGGCAGGTTCATCTAACAGTAATAACGAAGGAGACTGTGCGATTGCTCTTGCAACTAAAACAAGCTGCCGCTCGCCGCCTGATAAAACAGTAATTGGTCGATTTGCCAGATGTGAAGCGCCGACCTGATCCAACGCATCAAGTGCGAGGCGTAAATCTTCTTCGCGCTCCATTCCAAATCCGGAAACGTAAGGATGGCGGCCCGTCAAAACTATTTCCAGAGCGGTGAATGGGAAAACCAGCGACATGCTTTGCGCTACATAACCGATATTACGCGCCAATTGTTTGCGTGAAAAAGATTGAAGATTTTCCCCGTTAATTCTAATGATGCCGGATTGCGGTCGCAGCAATCCGCACAGCAGTTTCATCAACGTAGACTTTCCGCTGCCGTTGCCGCCAATTAACGCAGCTAAACTGCCGGAACGAAGCTTCAATGCTAAGTCGCGCAACAACGGCGACCCATTATAGGAAAAGCAGAGAACCTCTGTTTCAACCAGAAAGTCATTTGTCATATTGCCCAAAGACCTCCGGATGAATGATCTTCGAAAAAACATCCAGCGTTTCTATCATCCGCTGGCTTGGATGCCGGGTGAAACTATCGTTGATCGATACGATTCGGTCTTGTTTTACGGCGGTCACTTGTGGCAGCGCTTTCCACGGCGTCTGTGTCGATTGCAGATCGATCGTATTGTTTGTGTGAACCATATCGATGATCATTTGCGGATCAGCATCGACAACTGCTTCCTGCTGTATCT
>Ga0070741_10005086_pt1 | contig 29726 bp, 24 predicted proteins | sample Coa_R1_4_FD_66440 | JGI IMG/M metagenome (GOLD analysis project Ga0070741, IMG submission 66440) | Surface soil microbial communities from Centralia Pennsylvania, which are recovering from an underground coalmine fire - Coalmine... | ecosystem: Environmental > Terrestrial > Soil > Unclassified ... | reverse complement strand
CGAAACAGGCTCACGCGTTGAATTTCCTGCGAATTCGATTTCTGAAAGGTGGATTAGCGGCCTGGAAGGCACGAGGTTATCCAGTGCAACGATACGAGGAGTCATTCCGACTTTATACCGGAGCCTAATTGTTGCTGAGAAACGGGTAAGTGACCGGGAACGTGGGCTTGGATTGAAATTTTGTTTGGATCGGGAGTTCGGGGCAAAAAAATGCGGGGCTGAATGTGGTGACCCTAAATCTCCACTCCCAACCCCGTCTCCCAGGTTCTGTGGTAGGTGAGACGAGTATGCGTCAGGAATAGAAGGCCGACAAGATTACGCGGGGGATTGGCCTAAAGTAACTTCGACCAATATAACTCTGAAAAACTTGGAAATGAGTAGGCGGAGGCTGGGCTTTGAGACTGCAAGAAATCCAGATTCGCACAGGGCAGCGGAACACCTAATTGAAGAGCCTGTGAAGCGCGGTTTTGATGTGCACTACTTGGCAGTCACCAGCGAGTGAGTGATCGCATGGACTGACAATGCAATACGGTTTTGCACTCCTACTTTGCGCATCAGCTTCGCCACGTGGGCCTTAACTGTACGCTCTTCGATTCCGAGAGCAGAGCCGATTTCCTTGTTGGAACGGCCTGCTACCAGCATCTCCAGTACTTCTTTCTCGCGGTCCGTAAAGGTCACTCGGCCAGCTGGGAAGATGCGTCCTGGCGATGAGCTAACGCGCTCAATAAACATCGACAACACTTTTCGCGGAGCCCACACTGATCCTTGGTGTACGATCCGGATGGCTTGTACGAATTCAGCAGCTGAAGCAGCCTCATCGACATAGCCTTTAGCTCCCGACGCGATTGCTTTGAGAATAGTCTCATCGTCTATACCAGACCCTGTAACGATAATTCGCAAGTCGGGACGCGCGGCCTTCAAGCTGGCCATCAGATCGAACAGATTTTGTCCATTGCGATTACCGAGCAGAACCAGATCGATGTTCTGCTGAGTGTTAATGTCAGCAAGTGAGGCAGAGATCAACTCGAAGTCCGACTCAGAATCAAATAGGGCTCGAAATCCCACAAATCGGAGCGGATCGCTTTCCACTACGGCTATACGGATCAGAGGTTTTCTAGCCATCACAGCTTTCATAGACATAGAGTTCCTACGAGGGAAGATGTGGTTAGAATAGACCCAATGAGCAACCCTGCAAAGCACAGTAATGATTTGTCAATTACGGGAGTAACGTGCGAAAGTACTGTACGGAAAAGGGGTTTTGGGCCAATGGCAAACAGAATTAAGAGAAACACGGGATGGATCGGGGTTTTCCTGCTAGCCGCCACCGTGCTGGTAAGCGCTCAGATGCCCTACCAGCCGAAGTTCCCGGGTGATCCGGCGCGGTCCGATTCGGAGGCGAATGCCCTGGGGTACATGCGAACCGTGATTCGAGCCGAACACCAATATCAGAAGAAAAACGATGGCAAGTTCGCGACCTCACTCACCCAACTCATACATACCGGGTCTTTTACCAAGCGCATGGCTGCAACCGACCGGGGTGATTACACGGTGAGTTTTCGACCTCACAGAGCCAAAAGCAAGGATAAAGACGGCTACGAGTTAATCCTAATTCCCAAGCAGTTGGACCCAGAGCATCGGTCATTTTATGCGAACGAGGATGGTGTAATCCACGCCGATGAGCAAAAGACTGCAAATGAAGACTCGCCAAAGATCAAATAAGTCAACTACCAGCCGGATTTTTTCCGCAACTCGGTGATGTGCGCAACGTGATGTTTTCCGTGCCAGGCATAGAGAGCCAAATTCTTTTCTAGTGGCATCAGCCCCAGTTCAGGATGCCGGAATGATCGTTTCCATTCCTCGGGTTTTATTACGCGCAACATCCGCGCGAAACGTTCATGCAAAGAATCCAGTAATGCCAACGATATTTCTATGGGAGTTGATTTTGTGTCGGGCAATTCCGCCCAGCGGTCTTCCATGTAAGTTTTTACGGTTGGTTCGTCCTCTGTGAGAGCGAGCTTAAAGCGAATATAGGCATTCATGTGGCTTTCCGGAATGTGATGAACGACTTGTCGCACCGTCCAACCGCCTTCCCTGTAAGGAGTATCGATCTGTTCGGCAGAGAGACCCCGCACGGCGGCATGGAACGCTGCCGGAGCTTTCTCGATGTCATCGATAAACTTACGTCTCTGTTCTTCGTTCGGTGGGCCTTCGTAGTGAAATTTACCGATGGGAAAACGTGGATCGCTCACTTTTCTGCTCCCTTAGTTGGAATAACGATGAGATGAGCAGCAACTCGGAAAGGCTGCAAGATTTTAAATCCAGATTGGGCTGGTTGCGAGGAAGCTACTGGACAAGTGCCATGATCCTCGCGGGTGCGGCTGTTCTTCCTTTAATTTTAGTAGGAGCTACCACCACTACCGCTCCACGATCCGGAAGTCGGTCGAGATTGGCAACATTTTCCAGATAGTAAATACTGTGGGACAGCGCATAGCGATAGACATTGGAAATACCAGATGAGCGACTATCGATAAACGGCGCATCGCTTCCCAACCCTAGAATCTTGCGCCCTTCAACCAGGAACAAAGCAGCGTCCTGGGAAAATCTGGGGGTACTCCGATTGGTGGGTAACCATCCTGTTCGCGCAATCACGACTGAACCTAATGGAATTTCTCCATTTACATGCTCCCAGCGGGCGATGTCTTCTACTGAAATCTGATAATCGATCTGATTCCGCATTTGATTAGTGATGTCCAGAATTACCAATGGAGCAACGAGCCTTCCTGCCGGGATCTGATCGACACTCCACAGACCGGTGACGGCTTGAGCGGGCGCAATGATGCGAGTCGCTGGCGATTCATTCAATTCCCTTGTTCGAGGATCGCGCTGAACTGCCGGTACTACTCGAACCGATGATTGGCCGGAAGTCGTTTCTATGGCGTGCGTAAGATCTTCAACATGATGAAAAGCGCCGCTTTGGTTAAGCTCCGGACGATGTTGCGCAAAAAGGAACAAGGCCAATGCCAGGCAGTATCCAATAACTAATGTTTGAAACTTCATGAAGAGTGTTGCGTCTTTCCCTGATTCAGCCGAGGCTTTGTACCAACGCCTACCAGAACGCGCCTATCAGTTAGATGCGTGCGAGATTTGCTACAACGTAAATTTTCGCATTGAGAAAGCTCCGAGAAAAGGAACCTTTGGGCATGGGCCCGAGTAACTCGCGAATGTACTCAGCGGGCGAGCATACGAACGAATAAGCAGCCAATGACAACAGCCACTGCTGTGCTCAGAAAATTCACTCCATCGTTATTCAAAATGCGTCGTCGCTCAAACGTTGCTCCAAGAAGGCTATCGGCCAGCATCCCACTAGTCGCCGCTGCTACAGATATGCCAAACCAACACCAAGAGATCAGGCCTCCAAAGACACAGACGAGGCTAACAATCGCAGCTGCCGCGATTCCGGCGAGCGTCCCCTGAAGACTCACCCCGCCATCTGACCCACGCGATACTGGTCTCCAGGTTGTAATCAGTCGCGGCTGCGCACCAATGGCTTGTCCGATTTCACTGGAAACCGTATCTGCAGCCGCCTCCGAAAGTGCAGCCGCTAATCCCAAGAGCCAGAATCGGTTTAAATGGCTTATGAAATAAATGCCTGCGCAAATTGCAGCAAACCCTAGGTTTGCCAAGACTTGCAGAGCTGTGCGGCCCTCGCGTTTCTCGGCAATGCCAAGCCGCTGCTTTTGCGAGTAACCAAAACGCGTTGCGAGCCATGCCAGAAAGAAAACTGTCACCAGAGCCGCGAAAGCGCCGAATCCAGCGTTGGTATATACGAGAAAACAAATGAATGCTCCGGCAATAGCTCCGGAAGTTGTTACTCCTCGAAGTAGCCAGGCGACACTAGAGAAAACCAGCGTGATTATCGCTGGCACAAAAACGCCATACCTGGGATCGACCCAAGCTAATGCTCCGCGAAATTCCGTTGAATGCTTAAAAAGATTCACCTAGAAAACTCTAGAGTTGCGGAGGAATAACCGAAGCTGAAATGGCCGGCCCGCAACTTTTCTGTGGAAACAGGCTTTGTATAAGCAGCAGACGAAAAAAGTAGCAGTCTGCTGGAGGTCTTTATGCTCGCACAAATTACTCGCACAAAAATACGCACGGCGGCTTTGATTCTAGCAATAGCAAGTTCCAGTAGCTTGGCTCTTGCTCAGGATTGGCATTATAACGATCACGATCGCGACGACTACCGGTTTGACCGGGATCACGATCGTGACGGTCTACGTATTGCACGTGACTTCGGGTTCCAAGATGGAAGATCAGTAGGGCGGCAAGACATGTTTAAAGGAAAGCCATTAAACCCATATCCACGAGGCAGGTATGCGCATGAGGATCATGGGTACCGGCATGAATACGGAGACAAATATTCCTACGAAGCGGAATATGCGCGAGCTTACCGTGAGGGCTATGAAAGAGCGTATCGATAAGTCATAGCGCGTCAAAAAATATGTTCAGCCTCTCTAAGCTTGGAGCCGATTGAAGAGATGAACTACTCCCGTTCGAGCGTCTCTTCAACCGGCACCTTGCCACCTTTTTCAACATTAATAACTTTTTGAACGGACTTATATCCCGACAAGGTTATGTCAACAACATATGTACCAGGATTAAGGTAAAACTCCACTGGCGAGCCCTTGTCGAGCATGCGATTGTTGATCGCGATCTGTGCTCCCTTCGGCTGGGTCTTCACACTCACCGTACCCATGCCGGCGACGTCCGAACCACCAAACATTTTTTTGAATTTACCACCGATTTTTATGTCGTCGGTAGTACCAAGGGCTTTTAGAGTGGGCGTCAAATGGACAATCTGACCCGGTTGCAGATTAGCCGTGGTGGTCTCATCCAGGAAGCCCTGCTTTCTAAATAGAAACGTATGATTCCCCGGCTTATCTACTGAAAGCTGCATGGGTGTGACTCGTCCTGTATCTTTACCATCCATCAACACTGCCGCTCCGGCTGGGGTGCTGGCTACCGATATGGTCGCTGTAAGCTGGGCCAGTTGCACCACGAGAAAAAATTTGCTGCCTGATGTCACATCTACATTTCGCGTCTCCGGCGCGTATCCGGCTTTACTTACCATTACTGTATGCTGGCCGGGAGCGAGGCCTGACATATTGTAAGGAGTAACCCATCCGGGATCGTTTTGACCGTCCACTGAAACCTGCGCGCCTTGTGGAGTCGTGTTGACGGTTAATTGTCCGGGAACAACCGCAGCGGCAGCGGGCGTTGGTGCCGCTTTAGATTTTTTCTTGACGTTTTTATATTTCGGCTGAACAGCAACGGCAGATGGATCGTCCGTCGTTATAGGCGGCGCGGGTTCTGCGGTTTCGGCGCCTTGCACAGTAGTAGCCGGTTCTGTAGCCGTAGTGGCAGATTGACCGGCAGCCGATTGAGCGATGGATGATTTCGTGGCGGACTGCGCCGGACCTGCATCATCATCAGAATTCTCCGAATGAATGTGATACGCAATGCCAGCCACAACTAAAAGTATGACAGCAATAGCGGCGGCTATCGCATATCCAAAAAGTTTTGGAGGAGTCTTCGTGATTTCGGCGACGGCCTTCTTTGCAACTTCTTTCGGTTGCACCTTCGGTTTTTCCGGCGCGGAGGTGCGAAATACGGCGGCGTGAATTGGATCTACCGCATCCGGTTGTTGAACCGGTGCTGGCGGAGGCGGGGGTGCGATATAGATCTCTTTTAATGGAGGTAATTCGCTAATTTCAGAAAAGCTGTGCGATTGTTTCTCAACCTGTTTACGTGTCTCATCCATTAAAGGGTCAACCATTATTCGTGGCGTTTTCACTTCCGGTTCTGCCACTGTCGCGGACATGGTAGGCAATTCTTCCGGCGCCCCAGTCGCAAACTGATTGATGACCGAAGCGGAACTCATCCCCAAGCCACCATTTGCAGCTGCTGCCCCGGCAGCCCGGGGAACCTGTTTCGGCGCGACCGCTTCAGGTTGCACCGTATCGAGTGCGCGTTCAATATTTGCCGCTGTTGGCTGAGAAGGTTTGTTCTTTGACGCTTGAGCGGTCTTGGCCGCGTTCGCAGCTTTCTCCGGATTTTCCTTGCACTTCTCGAGATCTACTATTAATTCTTGCGCTGACCCGTAGCGATGTTGCGGCTCTTTCGACAGTGCCTTCATAATTACTTCGCTCAGCGCTAAATTTGCTTTTGGATTAATGTGACGGGGGGGCGCGGGTGTAGCTTCTAATATTGCTTGCCTTACATCATCTGCATTCTCTCCCGCAAACGCTTTACGCTCGGTCACCATCTCGTAAAGAATTGCACCCAGGCTAAAAAGATTGGAACGGGCATCGAGCGGATCACCGTGCAATTGTTCCGGCGACATGTAATAAAGAGTATCCGGCGCATTGCCGGATGCTTGAGCACAAAGCGCTCCCATGGACGACACGCCGAAAGCCAGCATCTTGACCACGCCATCCCACTGCACCATGATCTTCGCCGGCTCTAGCGTGTAATGCACAACATTGTGAACACGTGCATGGTCGAGTCCCTGACAGACTTGACGCGCAATGTCGAGCAGATCCCAGATAGAAAACCCTTCTTTGCGCGCCATGGTGATTGCGATGCTGTTGCCTTGCACATATTCCATGGATGCGCAGAATTGACCTTCAATTTCGCCGGCCCCATAGAGCAACGCAACGTTATGGCTATTGAGAGCTTTCGAAGCTTCCGCCTCTTCGAGGACCTGCTTCACCATCAATGCGGCTTGTTCGCCTAATAGATCTAATTTGAGCGTTTTCAATGCAACCGTCTGACCGCTCTCTACGTCAGTAGCTTTGTAAACGGCTCCGGTAGCGGAGCGGGAAATTTCGCTGAGTATTTCGAAACGACCTATTCTGTTAGACATTTCTTTCTAGCCTCGCATAGGCAAATCACATCGTTAATTCAAGAATGGTAAGTCTCCGTGAAGACGGCTGCGCTCTTGGGGTTAGGGCGATAAAACTAGGATAATCGGGAGTGCATCCAGAAGAGAGTTACGAAGGTACTCAGGCTTTGAGATTTACTTCAAACGTGTAATCAAGAATTGAGCAACCAGTTCTGTAGGAGAGAGCGAGTTTTGCCTCCTTCCATGTGTCGTCGCACTGCATCTATCATTGCGATGTGAGCCTTGGATCCTTTTCCACGGAATCCAACCCAGTAAGGTATATGAATTTCGTCCGGAACCGGGTACGCACTAATCCGCAAGTTTTGAATGCGAAAAAATCCCGAGCTAAATAAGATGCGCCGTACTTTGGCGATGATCATGTCACTAGCTTCCGTTTCACTCAGGCATGACGAGATACAGTTGCGAGTTTCAACACTTGAGACATCATTGTTACTCGGCAGCAGCTCAAACGCGTAAGGACTAAGAGATCCCGTCACCGCGTCCAAACCCAATGTATATAGATTAGATTTGCCTCGATTAACAACCTCCACTTCGAAAAGCCGGAATGGAATATAGAATTCCGCGACGGAACAGAGTGGGCCGAAAGCCGTATGATGTATGCGGCTGAGCAATCCTCCCCCGGAAAATTGCTTAACAGCTTCATCCATCGTGACATTCGGTTTCAAGCTTCGGATTTGTGCCATATGGGAATGATCCAACCCTGTTACCGGAAATAGATCCAGAGACCAACCACAGTGGCGACTAAAGCCAAGCTCAATAGAATATTAATTTTGCGTTCCAATGCTGTTTCAGCAGCGGGTTTGAAACGTAACGCATCGGGCGTGACCGCAACTAAATCCATCTTTTCACTTACTGTGGCGAAGGTTAGTCCTGCCAATTTCTTGCGCTCGGGCGCTGGGGTAAGCAGACTCACAATAATGAGCACCAAGGAACAGATCACAAACATTACGATCGCATAATGCAGGAAATTCAGATCGATTAGTCTGCGAATCAGCGGATTCTCGAAATGGCCTCCGGCCAATCTATCCATGATCTCCAGCACAAAGCGCCCGGCACCGAGCACAAAGCCAATCAGCAATGAACTGATCGCGCCATGAGCATTCAGTCTTGGCCACAAAATACCCAATACGAAGCACGAAGCAATGGGCGGACTGATATAAGCCTGAACACTCTGCAAATAAATATAGAGCTGGCTACTGATCAAATGAATAAATGGAACCCACAAGAGTCCAAGCACGACCATAACTCCTGTGGCGACTCGTCCCATATTTACAAGTTTGGCTTCACTGGCTCCAGGATTGATCTTCTTATAGAAGTCCAGTGTCACCAGTGTGGAAGCCGAATTAAAGACCGAACTCATCGCGCCCATCACCGCTGCAAGTAGCGCCGCGAGAACCAAGCCCACAAGCCCTGTGGGGAGCAGGTTTAGAATCAATGTGGGATAAGCGATGTCACCATTGAGCACTTCGCCATTGGGTCCGAACTTGAACAGATCGCGAAATAATGCGAGAGCAATAATCCCCGGCAAAACCAGCATGAACACGGGGAGAATTTTTAAGAATCCTGCGAAAATTGTGCCCGCCTTGGCATGGCCCTCGTCCCGAGCCGAAAGTACGCGCTGCACAATGACCTGATCGGTACACCAATACCAAATTCCCAGGATAGGAGCGCCGAAGAAAATGCCGGTCCACGGAAAGGCAGCATCCGTGGGAGGTCTGATCATATGAAAGTAGCTGGCCGGAACGGCTGATCGCAGTGCTGCGAATCCTCCAACCCGATGCAATCCGATGAAAGTCAGCACCACGGCGCCGACGATCAGAATCATGGTTTGAACCATGTCAGTGTAGATCACTGCCGCCAACCCGCCCGCAATGGTATATACACCAGTCGCAATTACCAGAATGATCGCCGTCTTCCACAGACTCCATCCAGCAACCCGTTCGAGTACGACACTCGCCGCATAGAGCTGCACAGAAATCTTGGTAAAGATGTAAGCAATAATGGAGATGCTGGCCAGATAAATGGCACAGGAGCGGCTGAAACGACGCTCCAGGAATTCGGGCATGGTAAAAACGTTGCTGCGCAGATAAAACGGGACGAAGACCCAACCCAAAATCAACAGAATCAGGCACGCCCACCATTCGAAGTGACCGACCGCCAAGCCCGAACTCGCTCCCGCACCCGACAATCCAATAAAGTGTTCGGTCGAAATATTGGACACGAACAAAGAAGCACCAATAGCAAACCACCCAACATCACGGCTTGCTAAAAAGTAATCCGTTGACGTGCGTCCGCGACGGGCAAAGTAGAAGCCGATACAAAATATAAGCAGGAAATAAACGGCGATGATTGCAATGTCAATGGTGGAGAGGGCTCGATGGGTAAGATGAATCGTGCTTGGGGACATAACCCTCCATGAATGGGAATTACGGCCTGCAACTTCTCGGAATTCTACGCGAACATTAAAACTTCGAGAATATCGATTTAGCGATCTGGTCGGGCCACGATTTCACCTGCCGCAGTTTTTGGAAGCTAAAATTTTGCTTTCAATGACATTTGTCATGGAGTGGCGATGACGATTTGTACTAGCAATTGATCTTCGGGAGACCGATTCTATATTCGGAGTCAAGAACTCGCGAATTGAGCCATTGTCGAATCGAGGGTTTCTCGTCTATGCTTAATACCTTCCCAGGAGATCTATCTACTCAGGCTCATATCTTCCGCATCTCCTCCGGAGGCCAATTATGACCCTCACCCGTTTCGTCAGTAAGAACGCGTTTCGCAATAAACGCCGCAGCATCCTCACCGTTTTGAGCGTGGGCTTCTCGTTATTGCTCTTAACCCTAATGATGACGTTATGGCGAAGTTTTTATGGGGACAATGGCAGCGCCGAATCTTCCGAACGGCTAATAGTACGTCACAAAGTTTCCCTGACGTTTTCACTGCCGGGTTATTATCGCGAAAAAATTCGCTCCATACCCGGAGTGGTATCGGTTGTGCCGGTTTCCTGGTTCGGCGGTCTTTACAAGAATGACAAACCTGAAAATTTTTTTGCTCAGTTCGGTACCGATCCGGAAGAGTTTTTTAAGGTATACCGCGATATAAGCATGCCAGCGGATCAACTCACCGCATGGCAGCGTGATCGCCAAGGCGTAATTGTGGACGACACATTAGCCAAAAAATATGGCTGGAAACTTGGAGATCGCATTGTTCTCAAAGGAACGATTTATCCGGTCGATCTGGAACTCTATATACGGGGAATTTTCAGTTCAACGCCGGATGACAAGGCGGTTTATTTCAACACGAAGTATGTCGAAGAGGCAGTTTCCTGGTTCAAGGGCCAGGCGGGTACCTTCGGTATTCTCGCCGACTCTCCCCAGGACGTGAGCAAGGTTGCCGCCACTATCGACGACACATTCCACAATTCGCCTCAGCCTACAAAAGCGGAAAGCGAAAAGGCATTCGGCTTGGAATTTGTTGCCATGCTTGGCAATGTGAAACTTTTTATTCTCAGTATTTGTTCGGCGGTAGTATTTGCAACCCTGCTGGTTTCTGCCAATACGATGGCAATGTCGATCCGTGAGCGGACCCGCGAAGTCGCGGTGCTGAAGACTTTGGGATTTACCCGGCAAACAGTGCTCAGCTTATTCGTGGGCGAGGCTGTGACGCTCTCCTTGGCAGGCGGCATTCTTGGGATTTTCGGCGCCTACGTACTCATTTATCTGTTTACGCATTCGCCAAATGCTGGCGGGTTTTTCCCCATCCAGCTTACCTCAAGCATTTTGCTTATCGCCATGATGGTCGCCGGAATAGTAGGTTTTCTGAGTGCGATTGTGCCCTCCTACCATGCATCGCAAGTGAACATTGTAGAAGGCCTTCGCCACATTGGGTGAGCGGGAATCATTTGAGAGCAGTATGACATTGAGCGGTTTTGTAGTGAAGAACGCATTTCGCAACAAGCGACGGAGCATTCTGACCGTACTGAGCATCAGCTTTTCGCTGCTCTTGCTCACGCTGATGATGACGATATGGCATGCGTTTTATCTTGATCCTGGCGCTCCGGCATCGGCTAAACGGGTCATCTCTCGCCACCGGGTCTCTCTTACTTTTCTCTTGCCTTCCTATTACCGGGAAAAAATTCGTAGTCTGCCCGGAGTTGTTGCGGTTACTCCTATGACTTTTTTCGGAGGCAAATATAAAGACGACCGGCCTGAGAATGCTTTCGCACAGTTCGCTACGGATCCGAATGAGTATCTCAAAGTCGCATCTGATAAGGATGTGCCTGCGGATCAAGTACTGGCGTGGCAGCATGATCGAACCGGCGCTTTGGTAGACGTGGAACTTGCAAAGAAATTCGGCTGGAAAATCGGCGATAGGATTCCGTTGCAGGGCACATTCTTCCCCACCAATCTCGAACTCACTGTGCGTGCTATTTACACAGTGCAACCTGCGTCAAAGATCGTCTACTTTCATAGTGACTATCTAGAGGAATCTGTTCCTTTTCTCAAAGGGAAGGCAGGTTTCTTTGATACGCAGGTCGCGTCTGCGGACAATGTTCCGGGAGTTTCAGCCGCCATAGACGAAATGTTCCGCAATTCTCCCGAACCTACAAAGACGGAAAGCGAACATGCGTTTCGGCTCTCGTTTGTCGCCATGCTTGGAAATGTAAAAGCCTTCATTCTCAGTATTTGCGGAGCCGTCGTCTTCGCGATTTTGCTGGTCTCAGCAAATACGATGGCGATGTCGATCCGCAGCCGGACTCGCGAAGTAGCAGTGCTTAAGACGATGGGCTTTCCGCGTCAACACATATTATTTTTGTTTGTTGGTGAATCCATCGCCCTGGCTTTATTGGGTGGCCTTCTTGGAACAGTGGCAGCGGCTGCGTTAGTGCAGCTTGTTGCTCACTCTCCGGCAGCAATCGGAATTCCGAGTGGATTTGCAGTGACCACGCCCACCATCCTTTTCGCGTTGCTGGTTGCGGGATCGGTTGGCTTGCTTAGTGCTTCTTTGCCTGCTTACAATGCTTCGCGAATCAATATTGTGGAGGGACTGCGCCACATCGGCTGATCTGAAAGTTTAAATTTATGGCCATACCGATCCGCTACAACATTCGAAATCTCAAGCTGCGTAAGGGTCTCACGATCATGACTGCGCTGGGCATTGCGCTCACTGTTACCACTGCGATCTTTCTGATGGCGTTGCTGGCGGGGCTGGATCGCGCTTTCGTCACCAGTGGCGATCCAACGAATGTGCTGGTGCTGCGCAAAGGTTCGCAAGCTGAACTCTCGGGCGGCTTTGATGCGGCATTATTTCCCACGCTGAAAGTTCTGCCTGGTATCGCGAAGGATAAACATGGCGATCCTATGGTGTCTGGCGAGTGGGTGGTTGTAATCGTGTTGCCCCGTAAGGATGGTACAGGCGAGGTTAACGTAACTGTGCGAGGAATGATGCCAGATGGGCTTGAGCTTCGTCCAAAGGTCAAACTTGCTTCGGGACGGTGGTTTACACCCGGTCAGCGCGAAGTGGTAGTCAGTCAATCTATTCAAAAACGTTTTGCGCATGCCAATGTTGGCGACACTCTGCAGTTCGGCAAAGGTCCATGGACAGTTGTGGGTGTTTTCGACGCTGGCGGCTCAGCGTATGAGTCGGAAATCTGGGGCGATGTTAATCAAATGGCCTCAGATTTTGACCGTCAGGGAGGATTCGCTTCTGCCTATCTACGAGCGACTGATCCGGTGAGCGCCGATGCGCTCAAACATCGGGTCAGTGACGATCAACGCCTGAAACTGGAAGGCATGCTGGAGACGGAATATTACGCCAAGCAAACCAGTTCCGGAGCTCCTATTAAATATATTGGATGGGTTGTCGCCATTATCATGGCGATCGGTTCCAGCTTTGCCGCCATGAACACCATGTACGCAGCCGTGGCATATCGCTCACGCGAGATTGCCACATTGCGGGTGATCGGTTTCTCTCGACCCAGCATTTTAACTTCGTTTGTTTTCGAATCGGTGCTCTTGTCGCTGATGGGCGCGGTAGTGGGAATTATTCTCATGCTGCCATTCAACGGAATGACTACCGGTACGTCTAATGCAGTGACCTTCAGCGAAGTCGTGTTCAGTCTTCGCATGACTCCGCAGGTTGTAATAGTGGCGATCATATTCGCCATGGTCATGGGACTATTTGGGGGAATTGCACCTGCATGGCAGGCTGCCCGGAGAGACATTCTGGCTGCGTTACGAGATTAGACTTTAAAGAGGGTTCCGGGAACTTTTGTCGAACGAAAAACGTTTTGAATTTAGAAAACATGCCAATCGACACTAAACACGAAGATCTTCAAGGTTTGCGGATTGATCGCTCTGCAAAAGGCCCGGAGCCCGCATCTTGGGCTAAACGCTTCATCGTCATTGGAATTGCCGTCGTCGTGCTGCTTGGCCTCGGCACCCTGGTCTATCGATCGATCGCTGCTAACACTCCCGAAGTAAGCGTGGCTCGGGCCTCGGCTCAGAGCAACGGCGATGCAGGCAGCATAGTTCTCTCGGCAACCGGCTACATCGTTGCTCACCATAAAATCAACGTAAATACCAAGGTCACGGGACGCGTGAAATGGATTGGCGTCGAGAAGGGCGACAAAGTCAAAGAAGGCCAGATTTTGGTCCGCCTTGAAGATGAAGAATTTCGCGCACAATACGAACAAGCCAAAGGTTCAGCCGACAGTGCCCAAGCTTATTTAGATGAACTGAAAAATGGCTCTCGTCCCGAAGAAGTTCAGCAGGCGCAACACAATCTGGATGAAGCCCAGGCAACACTGGTAAACGACAAGATCACTTTGGATCGCACGCGCGAGCTTGTCAGTGGAGGCGTTCTGGCAAAGCAGGCTCTCGATGATGCGACTGCAAAGTTCGACTCCGATCAGCAGCGAGTAAACTCACTCGAAAAAGCATCGCGGCTCGTCAAAATTGGTCCTCGCAAGGAGGAATTGGCCCGTGCCGCAGGGAGCCTGACACAAGCGCGAGGGTTGGCGGATTATGCTAAATCGCAACTAGACGCCACAATTATCCGCGCTCCAGTGAGCGGCACAATCCTTGAACGAACTGCCGAGAAAGGCGAACTGATTACTTCTCAATTTGCCAGCTCAGCTGAGGGCGGACCTCAGGGATCAGTCGTGGCACTCGCTGATTTAAAGGATATCCAAGTAGAACTCGATATAGCTCAGGATGATTTCGCAAAACTTAGCCCCAACCAAAAGGGCATTGTCACGGTCGACGCTTTTCCCGATCGCAAATACGATGGCGTCATAGCCCAAATTTCTCCCGAAGCCAACCGGCAAAAAGCGACAGTACAAGTTAAAGTGCAGATCCTGAATCCGGACGAGTATTTGCGTCCCGACATGAATGCTACTGTGAAATTTTTGGCGAATGAAGCCAAGGCTGGAACTCCTCAGCCTTCCGGAGTTCTGGTTCCGACCGCCGCGGTTCGCGACCAGGATGGCAAGAAGGTGGTATTCATTACCTTCAACGAAAAAGCCGTTCGCCGTGAAGTGCAAGTTCTTTCTCAGCGTAGTGGAGGATTGCTGGTACAAGGTCTCGTCGGTGGCGAGAGCGTGATCGTCTCCGGTCCTCCCGATCTAAAAGAAGGCGACAAAATCAAGATTAAAGGACAGTCATGAGCACTGCTATTGCCTCACATAATATCGCTACTCAAACTAAAGTTGTCATGGTTCGCAATGTCAGCAAAATTTTTCGTCGCGATGCCTTCGAGCTCAAAGCTCTCGACGATGTTTCCATTGAAATCGCGTCAGGAGAATTTCTCGCTCTCATGGGGCCTTCCGGCTCCGGCAAAACCACGTTGCTGAATATGATTGCGGCCATCGACCGCCCGACCAAAGGCGAGTTGCTGGTGCTGGGACAAAACATTTTCACCTTCAGCGACTCCCAGTCCGCACACTGGCGCAATGAGCATATTGGCTATGTCTTCCAGACTTTCAACCTGATTCCAGTACTGACAGCATTTGAAAATGTCGAGCTTCCACTGCTGCTGACCAAACTCAACTCACAGCAAAGGCGCGACCACGTCATGACTGCGCTAAGATTAGTAGGACTGGAAGATCGCGTTCATCATTTGCCAAAGCAGCTTTCTGGCGGACAGGAACAGCGAGTAGCAATCGCGCGCGCGATCGTGAGTGATCCAACGCTACTACTGGCCGACGAACCCACCGGCGATCTTGACAGCCATTCTGCGACCGAAGTTTTGGAAATTCTCAAACGTCTAAATGAAGACTTTCATAAGACCATTGTCATGGTGACCCACGACCCACATGCGGCTTCCTATGCCCATGTGACGCGGCATTTAGACAAAGGAATCTTGCTGCCAGCTTGACAAAAGCTGCATACCTGCATAAAGTTCGGACGATTGCCTAATCTGACCTAATTTTGCTTACAAGGTGCCAAGGTATGAAAAACGTTTACGAAGTTCTGAGACAGAAAGAACTCGAGCTCGCGAAGCTTGAAAAAGAAGTTGAAGCTCTGAGAGTCGCTGCACCCTTATTGTCAGATGATAAGGAATCGGGTATTGAGGCAGCTAGCAACAAGCCGACTCTGGCCAGCCCTCCATCCCAACAGCCGATTCGGATTCCGCAACCCGCCATCGCCACTCCACCACCGCAACAGGCCCGTGCTGCCGGCTGGGAAGACAGTGCCAAGCGCTGGCCGTAAATTCCAGTTTCTGGTAGGTTCAATAAATTATCGGGTTTAGTTGGACGAATAGAAGAAGGCTTCGTTTCTAAGCAAAGCCTCCAGGCCTTCGATAATTCGGCCTGCATCCGATTTGGCAACGGCACCTCGAATACCTGCATTGCGAGCTTCTTCCACCAGTTGCCTGGAAAGATGCATGGTGAACATCAGAATGGGAACATTCGGTACGACTTTCCCGATCTCCCGTGCCGCTTGCAAGCCGTCCATGCCAGGCATAAGGAAATCAAGAACGATCAGGTCGGGAGCAAGGTCTTGAACCTTCTGGACTGCGTCCGGGCCATTTGCCGCATCTCCGCAAACCTTCCAATCTGGATGCTGTTGCAGCATGTCCCGAAGTCGTTGGCGGACTAACGGACTGTCATCAACGATAAGAATTCGGGTCAATCTAGCTGCTCCAGTTGATTTTGTCACGCAACGTGACATATCGTAACACTTACATATACCGCCTCGCCGCATAGAAATCGCTGTATGCGGCCTCAGGCCTAACACACGAATCAGGCACAGACAGTTTAAACTCTATTTTCGCCATGACATTCGAAAGACACGGTAGGCTGGGCTTATTTCTCCTGTAGGTAACTACTGAAATGCCCTGAGATTGCTGGCGGTTCGATGGGATTACTGTTTGAATTGACATCTCCATTGAGCAATATTCATTCAGCAATCATTTTCCCTAAAATTTCTTTCAGCAACTTGCCGCAAACTGTGGCTGTCAGGCCCGACAGATCCTGTTTCGGGTTGTACTCCACAAGATCAGCTCCGACAATTTGGCCCGATATTGCGTGTAGATGCGAAATCGCCTCTCGAACTGACATCCCGCCCGGCTCGCGATGTGAAATGCCGGGCGCGAACGCTGGATCAAGCACATCGACATCGAATGAAAGGTAAATCGGGCCAGCGAGTTTAAGCTTTTCCCGCGCGGGTATCTCTGACATTTCTATAACCTCGACGCCAAAACGAGCAGCTTGAGCTCGCTGATGTGCGTTATTAGTCCGGATGCCCAGTTGAATGAGCCGCTTCGCACAACCCTCTTCCATAATTCGAGCGAATGGACAAGCATGAGAGTACTTGTTCCCCTCGAACTCATCATAGAGATCACCGTGGGCGTCGAAATGCACGATGGTAAGTTCGGGAATACATCTTCCGAAAGTGCGCACGATGGGATAAGTAATCGAATGATCACCGCCAAGACTTACAGGGCGATGTCCCTTATTCAATAAATTTTCTATAGCTTTTTCGATCAACTCGAAGGCCGAATTATTCTCGGGAAGCTGTAGGTCGCCAGCATCGGCGAACGCTCCTGGAATGCTGAGGTCCACGCCGGGTTCAGTCCATGTGTTCCAGGCCTCGCAATGAAATGCTTCACGGATCAAAGGAGGGGCGCCTGCAGCGCCTCGTAAATAGGAAGACTGTGCATCAAAAGGAACTCCGAGGAGAGCCGGCGTTCCCTTTCCCGCAATCAGCTTACTTTTCATGCCTTGCCTCCGTTTTCACTCTTGCGAGCGTTATCTGGAATACATTTTCTATCTTGTTCACAATAGGAATTCACGATTGGCAGTTACTCTCGAATCCTGCACACAACTGCCTTCATCCTTTATCCTATAAGCATTCCTATGACTACCCGACAAAGTAAGACTAACGGCGCATCTGCCGCCAGTGCACTTATAGAAACTCCGAACGCCGAACGCGAACGCGTGTTCGATGTCTTCCGCCATTGGGGATATTTGGAAGCAGATCTGGATCCGCTTGGCTTTCTTTCACCAGCTCCGTATTCCGAGCTGCAAATCGGCGGTGAATTCGCTGACAAAGCAAAGAGCTTGTATTGCGGGACGGTGGGAGCTGAGTTCATGCACATCAGCGATCCCGAGAAGCGCCACTGGATTCAGCGGCACATGGAAGTTCCACAGGCATCCGTGGATCAGCAACGTGCTCTCAGTCAACTCATCCGTGCAGATTTATTCGAGCAGGTACTGCAACAACGCTATCTAGGTAGCAAGCGTTTCTCCCTTGAAGGTGTAACCGCGCTCATTCCCCTTGTAGACGAGATCCTCGACGGAGCGGGCCAGCACGGCGCAGTCGAACTGGTGATGGGCATGAGTCATCGTGGGCGGCTGAATGTGATTACCCATATTGCAAAACGCACTCCTGAAGAAGTCTTCGCGGGTTTCGAAGACGTCGACCCCCGCAGCGTCTTGGGTGGTGGAGATGTTAAGTATCACATGGGGGCAACTGGTGAATACACAACCAAATCGGGCACGAAGATCCATATCCACATGGTTTCCAACCCGAGTCATCTCGAAGCTGTCGATCCAGTTGCGCTCGGACGCACGCGGGCCAAACAGGACCGCCATGGGAAGGATGGAGCGGAAAAATTTCTACCGCTACTAGTCCATGGCGATGGTGCTTTTGCAGGACAAGGAATTTTTGCCGAAGTTTTAAATTATGCTGACCTGCCGGGTTACACAGTCGGCGGCACAATTCATGTAATTGTTAACAATTTAATCGGATTTACGACGGTTCCGCGTGAATTGCATTCCGCTCGCTTTGCCGCGCAGATTGCCCGTCGCCAGAATATCCCCATTTTTCATGTGAATGGCGAGGATGTAGACGCCGTGATACGAGTGGGGCGCATAGCTCTGGAATATCGTTACAAATTTAATAGTGATGTGGTTGTTGATCTGATTGGCTACCGCCGTCACGGGCACAGCGAAGTGGACGATCCGACCATCACACAGCCCTTGCTTTACAGGGCGATCAAGGAGCATGCGCCTCTCTGGGAAATCTACGCAAGCGATATAGGGGCGGAAGATGCCGCAGCGCAAGCACAGGAGATCAAGAGCGAATTTGAAGCTGCGCAAAAGAAGGCCGGGGCGATCACGAAAAAGCCGCTGCTTCGGGATTTGCCAGGGTATTGGAGTAACTTCATCGGCGGCCGCTATAAACCTGAATACCAAATCAGCACGGGATTAGGCGCAGAGGAGCTTCGCGAAATTACGAAACAATTAACAGAGTATCCGAAAGGCTTTCATATTCACCCGAAGGTCAAGAAGCTTCTTGAACAAAGGGCGGAAATGGGCACGGGGAAACGCCCCGTAGATTACGGCATGGCTGAGGCTCTGGCCTTCGGAAGTCTGGTGAAGACTGGCATCCCTGTTCGGCTTACGGGACAAGACAGCCGTCGCGGGACTTTCAATCAGCGTCACTCGGTGCTGCTCGATATCGACAACGAGCAGGAATACGTTCCCTTAAAACATATTTTTTCGAATCAAGCGCCTTGTGAAATTTACAATTCAACACTTTCCGAGGCGGGTGTACTTGGCTTTGAGTACGGCTACAGCCGCGACTACCCTGAGGCACTTGTGCTCTGGGAAGCACAGTTCGGCGATTTCGTTAATGTAGCCCAAGCGGTTATAGACCAATTCATCGCCGCAGGTGAAGCAAAGTGGAGTCTATTGTCTGGGGTGGTAATGTTATTGCCGCATGGTTATGAAGGACAAGGCCCGGAGCACTCCAGCGCCCGCATCGAACGTTTTTTACAGCTAGCGGCCGCTGACAATATGCAAATCTGCCAGCCTTCGAATGCGGCACAATATTTTCATCTTCTTCGCAGGCAAGCCCTACGCAAGTGGCGAAAACCCCTTGTGGTATTTACGCCGAAAAGTATGTTACGTCATCCGGATGCGTCGTCTCCTATCGAAGATTTTTCAAAAGAGCGCTTTCAGCGGGTTCTTCCCGATGAGGAAGTTCGAAATGCGAGTCGTATCTTGCTTTGCACGGGCAAAATCGGTCATGAATTGCAAATTGAACGAAAGAAGAGGAAGGACACCTCAACCGCAATTGTCTTCGTTGAACAACTCTATCCATTTCCCGAATCAGAGTTAATTGCAGAACTCGAAAAGCATCCGGCAGCGCACGAAGTGGTCTGGGTACAGGAAGAGCCAGCCAATATGGGGGCCATGAATTTTATGCTTCCACGCCTGCGGCATATCGCAAAAGACCGCTCTGTGCTCTCGGTTAAACGTTCGGCAAGTCCAAGTCCGGCGACGGGTTCGGCTAAAGCACATGAAGTTGAACAGAAAACTTTATTGACTCTGGCTTTCGCTCGATAAATCGGCGATCACTTGCCGTTCTCTTTTCAACTAAGGTCCGTTTCGACCTTATAATCGAAGAACAATGAAGAACGTAGTCCATGCCGCGTGTCCCCATGATTGCCCCGATGCTTGCGGAGTTTTGATCACAATCGAAGATGGCCGGGCGACAAAGATTCAAGGTGATCCGTCTCATCCTATGACACGGGGATTTTTATGCGCCAAAGTCGCAAAGTATCTCGACCGGGTTTATTCGCCGGATCGTGTGTTGTATCCAATGCGGCGAATATCCCCAAAGGGATTCAAGCCTGCCAACTCGGCTGGAATCCAGGCGTTTGAACGAATCACCTGGGATGATGCTCTGGATGAGATTACAGATCATTTCAAGGAAGTGATTGCGGAGTTTGGCAGCGAGGCAATCCTGCCTTATTCCTACGGAGGAACGCTGGGAACCCTCAATGGCGGCTCGATGGACCGGCGTTTTTTTCATCGTATGGGAGCTTCACAGCTCGAGCGCAATATATGTTCCGCCGCGGGCGAGGCCGGACTGAAATCCGTCATTGGAGCTAAGTGGGGAACAGAACCCGAACAGTTCTCCCATTCGCGCTACATTATTGCGTGGGCTTCAAACATTCATGCGAACAACGTCCACCTCTGGCCGTTTATTTCAGAAGCGCGGCGCAAAGGCGCAAAACTTGTAGTGATCGATCCTTACCGCACCCGCACTGCGGCTTGTGCCGACTGGTATTTACCGATCAACCCTGGCACGGACGCAGCCCTTGCTCTCGGCATGATGCACGTAATTATCAATGAGAACTTGCATGATGCTGAATATGTCAAAAATTATACGTTGGGGTTCGACGAGCTGAAGCAAAAGGTTCAGGAGTATCCCCCTGAACGAGTGGCGCAATGGACGGGAATTTCAGCTTCAGACATTATCAGGCTGGCCCGTGAGTATGCGACTACGCGGCCAGCTGTGATTCGAGTGAACTATGGCGTGCAGCGTTCGGAAAACGGCGGAACGGCCACTCGCGTCATTGCCATGCTGCCGTGTATCACTGGATCATGGAGAGAAATCGGGGGAGGCTTGCAGCTCTCGACCAGTGGGGCTTTCGAATTGAATGGCGAAGCACTCAAACGCACCGATCTTATGGACGTCGCGTTAGGCCGTCCAGCTCGTACTATAAACATGGTCGAGCTCGGGAAAGCGTTGAATGAGCTAAACAATCCGCCAGTGAAAGCCTTGTTTGTTTACAACTCGAATCCAGCAGCTGTTTGTCCGAACCACAACGAAGTGATCCGCGGTTTGAGTCGTCCGGATTTATTCACGGTAGTCCACGAACAATTTCTAACCGATACTACGGACTACGCCGATATTGTTCTTCCCGCGACGACGTTTTTTGAACACAAGGATCTGCAAGCGTCCTATGGACACTATTATTTACAAATGTCTGATCCAGCAATCACACCGCTTGGGGAAAGTAAATCAAACGTCGAAGTATTTCGGGCATTAGCCGAGCGCATGGGTTTTGAAGATGAATGTTTCCGTGATTCTGTGGATGATATGGTGGACCAGGCGCTAGCCTCGTCAAATCCATGGCTAAAAGGAATCGACCGGCTGAGACTGGAAAAAGAGGGCCACATACGGTTGAACTTTGCGGCAGCTGAGACGAATGACGGCGAGCAGGCTAACCGCATTTCGCCCAATAGAGAATTCTTCCTTCCCTTCGCCTTCGGGAACTTCCCCACACCTAGCGGTAAAGCCGAACTGTACAATAAGGCACTGGTAGCGGAAGGCGTGGATCCGGTTGCGAGTTTTGTTCCGCCTAATGAATCACGTCATAGTGCTGCTGCCAAGACGTTTCCGCTGGAGCTCCTGGCGCGCAAAGCCGATAATTTTCTCAACTCAACATTTTCAAATGTACCATCCGTTCAGCAGATGGAAGAAGTCGGACTGCTCGAGATGAGTCCGCAGGACGCGGAGAAGCGCCGGATCATTGACGGCGACATGGTGCGAGTCTTTAATGCCCGCGGAGAAATCGTTTTAAAAGCCCGAGTGGATGGCAACGTGCAGCTTGGAGTCGTCTCCGCACACTTGCATTGGGCCAAGCTCAGTCGGGACAATGTAAATATTAACGTGCTCACTTCGGAAAAACTTACGGACCTGGGCAACTCCGCTACGTTTTATTCCGTCTTGGTTGAGGTAGGGCTTTTTCAGCCAGCCTGCTGAAGCGCAAACAAGCAATCGGATAGTGCACGTTTTGGACGGTATCTACTGATCTACCGTATAATTGCGGTTTTCCATAATCCAGTAATTTGAGGTCGTAGCGATTCATCGCTTTCATCAGGATAACTCTGTCCTACCCAAGGGCAGTTCGCAGTCATCTCCGGCTTGGTCTTCCGGTCTGTTTCCATCTTTTTCTTTTGTAAAGAATAAGATGCGGTTTATCGTCCGGACTCTGACCGTAGTACTGGCAACTGTCGTGATGCTGTGTTCGGTAGGTATTGGACAGCAGGAACTGGTTACCGAGATTGTGATTCACGGCAATCGCCGGATACCTGCGGATACCATACGCGCACGTATCTTCACGCGTGCCGGCGATGTTTACGATCAGGCGGCGATTGAGCGTGATTTCAATTCACTTTGGAATACTGGCTATTTTGAAGACATTCGCTTCGAGCGCGAGCAAACGCCAAAAGGATGGCGATTGCATATTTATGTCAAGGAACGGCCTACTATCCGTGAGATCGACTACGTGGGATTGAATGCGGTCTCAAAGAGCGATGTGCTCGATCGATTTAAGGAAGCCAAGGTCGGGCTTTCTCCCGAAAGCCAATATGACCCTACAAAAGTAAAAAAAGCCGAAGTTACCATCAAGGGATTGCTCGCTGAACACGGCAGACAATTTGCCACAATTCGTACCGAGGTTCGCCCCATCCCTCCCGCTGCCGTCAGCTTGACCTTCGTGGTCAAGGAAGGCCCGAAAGTTAAAGTCGGAAAAATTATCTTCCAGGGAAACAAGAACGTCCCGAGCCGTATTCTGCGCAGCGCCATGAAGAACTTAAAACCGATTGGCGTGCCGCACTCCATTTTTCTGGAGAACTTGTTCTCCAAAACCTACGACGCCACTAAACTCGACGAAGATACTGAACGGGTTCGTGCTGAATACCAGAACCGCGGTTACTTCAAAGTGCTGGTACAGGATCCCAAGACAAACATCCATGATACGGGGCACACCGGGTTCCATATCCCACTGCTACAGAGTGGACCTGGAAAAGCGGTTGACATCACTATTCCCATTGAAGAAGGCGATCGCTACAATCTCGGAGGAATCACATTCAAGAACAATAAGGCGATCAGCAACGTCAAAGCCTTACGTTCTCTTTTTCCGATCAAAGATGGCGATGTTTTTAGCCGCGAGAAAGTCGCCAAAGGGTTGGAATCTCTTCGTAAAGCCTATGGCCAGTATGGCTATATCAACTTTACTTCCATTCCAAACACCACTTTCGATGAACAGAAAAAGCTCGTTTTCCTCGATATTGACGTAGATGAAGGCAAGCAATTCTTTGTCCGACGCATCGAGTTCTCAGGGAATACAACTACCCGTGACAAAGTCATCCGGCGTGAGATCGCTCTGGAAGAAGGACAAGTTTATAACCAACAACTTTGGGAACTGAGCCTTCAACGCCTGAATCAACTGGGATATTTCGACCAGCTCAAACCCGATGATCCCAACGTAACCGACCGTCATCTTGACGAAAAAGAGGGCACCGTTGATTTAACCCTCAAAGTCAAAGAAAAGGGCAAAAACAGCATCGGACTTACAGGCGGCGTGAGCGGACTCGAAGGAGCCTTCATTGGCTTGAGCTACAGCACAAATAATTTTCTCGGCTTGGGCGAAACACTCACCGTACAAGCGCAGATCGGAAATTTGCAGCGCAATTTAATGTTCGGTTTTACCGAACCTTACCTTTGGGATCGGCCTCTGCAGTTCGGCTTTACTGTATATGGACGAAAATATACCTATGATCAAGCCCGGCAATCTGCCATCTTGACCGGCCAACAATTGGCGCTCACCAACGCTGAGTTGCAACAGCTTCAGAACTACACGCAATCGAGTAAAGGCTTCACGACGTCGTTGAATTATCCTTTGCATCGATCTTTCAAGCGGGTGGGTATTAGTTACTCTTACGATGTTTCCTCGCTCGTCGCTTTGACTACGGCTGCTAAATCGTTATTTAACTACCTGGCTTTCAGCGGAGTCAGCGGGCCCAGCGCTCTGAATGGAATCGTAACCAGCAAAGTTATTCCGAGTTACTCGAAAAATACGCTTGATTCCGCCAACTTTCCTCATAAGGGTACGAGTACATATTTTGCGGCTGAGATTTCCGGGTTAGGCGGTACGGTGAGGACCATTCGTCCGGTCTTCGAGTACAAACACTTCACCCCCGTGCAGAACCGTCGCAACACCATTGGATATAGGCTGCAAGCATCATTTATGACCGGATACGGCGGACTGGTTGCTCCGCCTTTTCAACGTTTCTACATGGGCGGCGAAAATGACATAAGAGGATTTGATATTCGCTCTATTTCGCCGGTGGCGTTTCTACCAAGTGTCACCAATATCGCTTTACGAAATCCTGACGGTTCGATAGTTCCCAAAGACCCGGGCAATCCATTGCGGGGAAGCTACACAATTCCGGTGCCCTTAGACCAGATCGTATTCCCCGGTGGAGACGCCAGCGTGGTTGCTAACCTGGAATATAGGTACACAATCGCGGGACCAGTAGCTCTGGTACCGTTCATGGATATCGGCATTGACCCAGTGTTGCGAGATTCGCAATTATTGATAAACACAACGCAATTCAACGCTGTCAATAGCCAGGTTTACGGCTGTCCGGTTCTCGACCCGATTAGCTTCACCTGCTCCGGCGGCGTTACGCCTGGTTCCTCGAGTGACTTCCCCAAGTTCTCCCAACGACTACAAGTCCTGGGCAGTACCAATTGGAAGCCGCGGATGTCGACCGGGCTTGAGTTGCAGATGTTCCTGCCGGTAGTCAATGCGCCCTTCCGCATTTATTACGCTTACAACCCAATACGGCTGGATGAAATTGCTGGATCGCCAATTGCGATCACGCGAAGCATGTTCCCTGTTGGCGCAGCAGGAGACTATACCTATCAACTTGCACGCAATACTTATTCACCGCATTATCTATTGCGAGAGCCACGCAAGACTTTTCGATTCACCGTTGCAACAACGTTCTAATGCGGCAGTTGCTGAGGAGTAGTCGTTTGACCATAACGGAAGCTACACCTATAATGTGATGAAATACACCCTAAAGTGCATTCTGTCTGGGTGATCAGCACACTTCAGGTTCATGCTTATTATGTGCGAGTCAGTAGGCTTTGCTGACGTCGAACGAGGTTGACCAGAGGGTACAGCCTGGGTTCGCAGTAAAAGATCTGATCAATACCCGACCAAATTTCAAGGAGTTTTTAACCTCATGACAAGCAAGCTCGTGCGATTTTTAATGGCTTCAGCATTCGCCTTTTCTATTACAATGCTGGCCCAAACGGATGGCAATGCTGCCTCCGCTCTGCCCTCCGCTCCCAGTTCCCCCAGTGCTCCTGTCGCTACGGGATCGGGAAGTAAGATCGGAACCATCAACATCGAACAGGCCATCTTTGCCAGCAACGAAGGCCAGCGTGACTTTGAAACACTGAGCAAGAAACTGGAGCCCAAGCAAACCGAGCTGAAGGGTCAGAATGATGAGATTGAGAGCTTGAAGAAGCAGCTCAACACGCAGGGCGACAAACTGAATGATGAAGCTCGCGGTAACCTGGTTAAGCAAATTGAGCAGAAGCAGAAATCGCTCGAACGCGCGGCACAAGACGCCCGCGAAGACGCGCAAAATCAGCAAAACGAAATCGCCCAAAAGATTCTGCAAAAAATGGCGCCGCTGATCGTGAAGTATGCTGGAGATAATGGATTCGGCTTGATTTTCGACACCTCCAACCCGTGGCCAAATGGCCCAGTGCTATGGGCAGGTCCTACGCTTGACATTACCAAAACAATCGTGGATTCATACAACACGCAATCGGGGGTTGCTGCTCCTGCACGTCCAGCTGGCGCAACGACTAGACCGAGCGGCACTACTGGTGGAACCCGTTCAACAACGCCCGGCGCGACCAAACCTGCCGGAACCGCCACCACACCTAAATAGGCGGGACACCTGAAAGCGGAAAGAAGTTCCTAAAAGCCGCGTTGAGACGCGGCTTTTATTTTTGCGCTAGTACCAAGAAGTCACGCAGCTACGGTGTCCATAAGGGATAGCAGTCTCTATCTCAGGAGGACACTATGTTCGCCGATTCTCTTTGCGATACACATTGGGACAACAGATCTCATCGCGTCTGGACGACGTTGTTCTCGTTCGGATTGCAAGTTATGGCCGTCGCTAGTCTGTTAGCTCTGCCATTTCTGTACACGCAAGGTCTTCCCTCATTCCTCTCCCCACCGCAGTTGCTAGCGCCGATGGCAAGGCCCACTACGACGCCGCAGGGGGACACTGCTCCCGTGCGCCCGCGTCGCTGGGCAAATATTGTGATTGCCCATCCGTTCGTGTATCGACGGAATGATATTTCACATTCCCTGCATCCGGAAAATCCCAATGTTGCACCGCCTGATATCAACGTAGGAGGTTCGGGCGGACCGGGGTACCCTACGATTGAGGGGTTCAATCCTATTGGTAGTGCGCCTCCACTTGTAATGCCGCATTCACCTGTCCCGGCTCATCACCCGCCGATGTCGCACATGATGGAAGGCAATCTGGTTCATCGTGTTGAGCCAGTCTATCCAGCACTCGCCCGTCAGACACGCATTCAGGGGGCTGTTCTCTTGCGAGCAATGATCAGCAAAAATGGAGAAATCGAGAACTTACAACTACTCAGCGGACACCCGATGCTGGCTCCGGCGGCAATCGAAGCAGTACGGCAGTGGCGGTACCGTCCTTATTTTCTGAACGGAGATCCGGTGGAAGTTGAAACTCAGGTCACCGTGAAGTTCACGCTCTCGGGCGGATAATCTGCTACTAATTGGTGGGAGTAGTCCCGCGGTAACGTGAAGACATAGAGAGCGGCATCTATAATTAAACATCCATAGTTGATCGAAGCGATTATAAGTGGCGACCATCGAAATCGCAAAGCGGGCTGCAACACGTCCAACCTGGGCCGAAGTTTCTCTGGCGAACTTGCGTCACAATTTTGGAATCGTACAGCGGCACGTAAAAAATGGCGTGATGATTTGTGCTGTGGTGAAAGCGGATGCTTATGGCCACGGTGCGGTTGAGTGCGCAATAGCGCTGGAAGAAGAAGGCGCTCAATGGCTCGGAGTAACCTCGCTCGATGAGGCTATCCCTCTACGTGAAGCTGGTAGTCGATCACGAATCCTTTTGATGACGGGCTTCTGGCGAGGCGAAGAAGAAGAGATCGTCCGCCTGGGCCTCACTCCCACAGTTTGGGAGGTCGGTCAAATCGAACAACTCGAACGCGCTGCATCTCGGCTTGGCGTCTCGAAGCATTCCATCCACTTGAAGGTGGATACTGGTATGGGACGCCTGGGAGTTGCCGTCGAAGACCTTCCCGCTGTTTGGTCGGCTTTGAAATCTTCTCCGCATCTGTTTCTAGAGGGCCTCTCAACCCATTTGGCTTCGTCGGAAGTTCTCGATGCTACATCTGTGCAGGAGCAGTTAAAGGCATTCGAAGAAGTCCGAGGTAAATTGCGAGTCGAAGGATTTGAACCGCCACTGGTGCATGCGGCTAATACGGGCGCAGTGATTTCGCGCCCCGAAGCTCGATACAACATGGTTCGTCCTGGAATTGCGCTCTATGGCTATCATTTGCCTTTCGAGCGAGCGGGACGGGAAGTAAGCGGCAGTGGATTGCGATTAGCGGTAAGGCCGGTGTTGACCTGGAAGACTCGAATCCTTGCGCTGCGAGAAGCACGCGCGAATCAGCCATTAGGCTACGGTGGAATTTATGTAACAAAGGCACCAGCCCGTATTGCAGTACTCCCTGTTGGTTATGCCGATGGTTTTAACCGCCAGCTTTCAGAGCATGGCCGGGTTATAGTACGTGAACACTATGCGCCAATCGTGGGACGTATATCCATGGATCTAACGCTAGTGGATGTAACTGGCCTACCGGGCGTTTCTGTAGGAGATGAAGCCGTATTATTAGGATCGTCAGATGGCCTGAGTGTGGATGCGCGGGAACATGCAACCCTTGCCAATACAGTGGTATATGAAATACTCTGCGGCATATCGAAACGCGTGCCCAGAAGACACGTATAATAATCTTTGCCCGAGAGCGGCTCTTCCCCGCAGGAAACACCAGTCAAGGACTTGCTCTTCACCTCACAGGCACGCACTCAGATGCGGGTTGCAGCTATTCACTGCTAGTGTCCTGACCTTTGTCCCACGCTTTGTTATCCTAATTACGAATGTCTTCCCGCTATTCACGGTGGATGTATGAATGGGAAACTCGACTCACATCGGTGGACAACAACCGCGTGGTTCGTCCGCTGGAATGGGGGCTGGAGTGGGCTCAGCAATGGCCATGCCGCAATGGCCATCCTCCCGGATATAAGCCGGATGATCCTGAAAGTTTTTTGCGTGAGTACAACCAGCGTATCGTCGCTTCCAGCGACGAGTTTTATTCCTACGAAACACCGAAAGATTTTCGGTTAGAGAATCGCGAAGTCCAAGTTTTTAGTACCCGAGAAGTGCCCGATCCAAAGCTCGAACAAAAAGTTAAAGGGACTTATGCCGACTTTTTGCGCTTCAATTCGCCGGTTCACACTCCTTATCCAGAAAACGATCTTGTGAACGCACGCTGGTTTCCGGCAAATGGAGATCGTGCAGTTGTGCTGCTACCGCACTGGAATTCTGACGCAATCTCCTATACCGGACTTTGCCGTTTGTTGAACTGGTTAGGAATTGCGGTCCTGCGTCTCAGCATGCCCCACCACGACATTCGAAGGCCGGCGGAAATCAGCCGCGCTGATTATGCCGTTTCGGCCAACATTGGACGCACGTTAGACGCGGCCCGCCAGGGCGTGATCGATATTCGGTGTTGCCTCGACTGGCTGGAGCAACAGAACTACAAGCAACTCGGAATTCTTGGCACTAGTTTAGGTTCTTGCTATGCCTTTCTAGCGGCGGCACACGATCGACGTATTCGAGTTGCTGCCTTCAATCATGCATCTACGTACTTTGCGGATGTGGTCTGGCATGGTCAATCTACGCGGCACATTCGCCAAGGACTGGAAGCGGAAATCAATGAGGAGCGTCTCCGAGAGCTCTGGAGCGCAATCAGCCCTATGTCCTATTTTAAGCAATTCGCGAGATGGCCGAAAAAATCGTTGATTATTTATGCGAACTACGACCTGACTTTTCTTCCAGAGTTTTCACGCGACACGGTCGCAGAATTCGCAAAACACGGTTTGGACTACAAAGTAGCAGTGCTTCCTTGCGGCCATTACACAACCGGAGAAACGCCTTACAAATATATGGATGCATGGCATCTGGGAAGATTTTTTCGGAGCGCGTTCGAAGGTAAACCTGGGCGAGCTGTTGCCACTGCAAAGTAATGAATACTCCCGAACAGTTCGAGCTTGTCCAATATCGCAGAGATGGAATCCTCATCAGCACCGATCGCGCCCGGTTTGACTTAGACGTGATCCACGGCTTTCTCACGAACTGCTATTGGTGCAAAGGCATTCCTCGCGAGATTGTCGCTCGTTCCATTGAGCATTCGTTATGTTTTGGAATCTATAACGATTCTGATCAAGTCGGCTTCGCCCGGGTGATCTCCGACTTCGCAACATACGCCTACATCGGCGATGTTTTTGTTTTGGAAAGTCATCG
>Ga0070741_10005085_pt1 | contig 29727 bp, 24 predicted proteins | sample Coa_R1_4_FD_66440 | JGI IMG/M metagenome (GOLD analysis project Ga0070741, IMG submission 66440) | Surface soil microbial communities from Centralia Pennsylvania, which are recovering from an underground coalmine fire - Coalmine... | ecosystem: Environmental > Terrestrial > Soil > Unclassified ... | reverse complement strand
GGCGCGCCTTCGGCGTAGACTCAGCCGCGCGGCCCCGTCGTCTAGTGGTGAGGACAGCGCCCTTTCACGGCGCAGGCGCGGGTTCGATTCCCGCCGGGGCTATCTGCAACCGGAGATCCACATCGGCCCGATCACGCTCCAGACCTTCGGGATCGCGTTCGGCTGCGCGTTCGTCGTCGCGGGCGCGATCGTCGCCAAGCGGATGCGCGAGCTCGGCAGGGACCCCGAGTGGGCGTGGGAGATGATCCTGGCGGCGCTCGTGGGCGGGCTGGTCGGCTCGCGGGTCGATTTCCTGATCGAGAACTGGAGCTCGGTCAGGCACGACCTGGCCAGCAACGTCGTCTCGGGCTCGGGCCTGGTCTGGTACGGGGGTGTGATCGGCGGGGCCCTCGCCGTGCTCGGCTGGGCGTGGTGGCGGGGGATGCTGAGCCTCGCCCTGCTCGACCTCGCGGCGGTGCCGCTCGCGGCGGGCTACGCGCTGGGGCGGATCGGCTGCCAGCTCTCCGGCGACGGCGATTACGGCAAGGCATGGGACGGGCCGTGGGCGATGGCCTACCCCCACGGGACCAAGCCGATCGACACGCCCGTTCACCCGACCCCGGTCTACGAGACGCTCGCGATGGGCTTCGCCGCCTACGCGCTCTGGCGCCTGCGCGACCGCTTCCAGCCCGGCGTCCTCTTCGCCCTGTACCTGGTCCTGGCGGGAAGCGAGCGCTTCCTGGTGGAGTTCATCCGCCGCAACGAGCACGTGCTGCTCGGGCTCACCTGGGCGCAGCTCCTCAGCCTCGCCATGATCGTCGCCGGCGCGGCCTGGATCGCGCTCAAGGCGCGCCGTGGGGGGATCGCCCGCGAGCGGCAGGCGCCGCCGGCCGCCCCGGTGGCGGGCCAGGCGCCCGCGGGCTGAGGCGGCGCGGCGTCAGACCGATCGCAGGAGCCCGCCGTCGAGCGGGATCACCGTGCCCGTGAGGTAGCCGGCCCGCTGGGAGCAGATGAAGGCGACGAGGTCGCCGTACTCCTCCGGAGTCCCCAGCCGGCCCGCCGGGATCCCCTCGGCCGCATCGCGCTCCATCCGCTCCCAGCCACCCCAGTTCTCGGCCAGGCGGTCGGTGGCGAAGCGCCCCGTGGCCACGGTGTTGACGGTGACGCCGTCCGCCGCCACCTCGCGCGCGAGCGTCTTGAAGAAGCCGACCGCCGCCATCCGGTGCGCGTTCGAGAGCGCGAGGCCCGGGATCGGCTCGATCGTCGAGCTCGAGCCGACGTTCACGATCCGCCCGAAGCGGCGCTCGCGCATGCCGGGGAGCACCGCCTCGCACAGCACCCGCGGGGCGAGGACGAGCGAGCGGTAGGCGAGCTCCCACTCCTCCAGGCCGTGATCGAGCGCCCCGCCGACCGGCGGGCCGCCGGTGTTGGTCACCAGGATCTCGACGGCCCCGAGCGCCCGCTCGACCTCGCCGGGCAGCCGCGCGAGTCGCTCGAGATCGGCGGTGTCCGCGGCGAAGACCCGGGTCTCGCCCCCGAGCTGGGCCGCCGCCTCCTCGAGGGCCTCTGCCGAGCGGCTCGCGAGCGCCACGCGCGCGCCCTCGCGCGCGAGGGCGCGCGCGATGCCACGGCCGATCCCGCGGCTTGCGCCCATCACCAGCGCCGTCTTGCCCGCGATGCCGAGGTCCAAGTGCCGGGCCAGGCTATCGCGGCTAACCTCCCCGCCGGATGGCGCCGAGCCTCTACGAGCAGCTCATCGACGCGGCGAACATGCTCTTCGGCCATCACCCGCGCACGCGGGCCCTGCACGCGAAGGGCGTCTGGTGCGAGGGGACGTTCACCGCCAGCGCCGAGGCCGCGCGCCTCTCGCGGGCGGCCGTGTTCTCCGGGGCGGCGGTGCCGGCCCTGGTCCGCTTCTCCAACGGCGGCGGCGACCCGGAGGGCCACGACGGGGCGCGGGAGGCCCGCGGCATGGCCGTCAAGCTGCGGCCCGCCGAGGGCGAGGAAGTCGACATCCTGGCGACGAACAACCCGGCCTTCGTCACGCGCACGCCGGAGGATTTCCTCGAGCTCCTGCGGCTGCGGGCGCCCGACCCGCGGACCGGCGAGGTGGACATGGAGGCGCTGGGCGCCTTCCTCGCCGCGCACCCGGAGTCGCAGCCGGTCATCCAGCACGGCCTGACGGCCGACCCGCCCGCCAGCTACGCGACCCAGGCCTACCGCTCGCCGCACGCTTTCCAGCTCGTGAACGAGGCCGGTGAGGGCACCTGGGTGCGCTACCGCTGGCTCCCCGAGGCCGGCGTCCACGAGATCCCCTACGAGGAGGCGCAGAAGCTCGACCGCGACTACCTGCGGGCGGAGCTGGCCGAGCGCCTCGCCCGCGGCCCGGTTCGCTTCGAGCTCGCGCTCCAGGTCGCCGGGCCCGGCGATCCGCTCGACGATCCGACCGCGATCTGGCCCGAGGAGCGCGAGCTGGTGAGCGCCGGCACGCTCGCGGTGACGGCGCTCGTGGACGACCCCGAGCGCGGCGGCCACATCGAGGTCTTCGACCCGACCCGCGTCGCCGACGGCATCGAGCTCTCCGACGACCCGGTGCTGCGCGCCCGCCCGCACGCCTACTCGGTATCCGCCCACCGGCGGCTGGGCACCGCGGACCCCGCATAATCCGCGGCGGGCGGTTAGCTCAGCTGGCGAGAGCGCTCGCCTTACACGCGAGAGGCCGGCGGTTCGAGTCCGCCACCGCCCACTGCCGCGGGCACCGCGTGCGCCCCGCCGGCCGCGAAGAGCGCGACTCCTGCGCCGCCGGACTGCTTCGCCTCGTAGAGCGCGACGTCCGCGCGGGCCAACAGCTCGTCGGCCGTGACGAGGTCCTCGATGAGCGCGATGCCCACGCTCGCCGAGCCGGAGCGCGACCCGCGCGCCGTGAGCGCGATCCCGTCGAGGCTCCGCACGAGGTCCGCCGCGACCGCGAGGGCGGCGCTCGCGTCGGCCACCGGCAGGAGGATCGCGAACTCGTCGCCGCCGAGCCGGGCCAGGAAGTCGCTGGCGCGCAGGCGCCCGGCGAGCTGCTCGGCGGCGGCCCTGATCAGCTCGTCCCCGGCCGCGTGCCCGAAGGCGTCGTTCACCGTCTTCAGGCGATCGAGGTCGAGCGAGAGCAGGGCGCCGCGCCAGCCGTAGCGAGCGCAGCGCACGAGGTGGGCGCGAAGCTCCTCGTTGAAGCGGCGGCGGTTCGCGAGGCCCGTCAGGTCGTCCCGCAGGGCGAGCTCGCGAAGCTGCTCCTGAGCGCGCTTCGCCTCCGTGATGTCGGCGACGGTGCCGATGTAGCCGGTGATCCGGCCGTCGGGCGCCCGCAGCGGCACCGCCCGCCCGGAGAGCCAGACGACGCTTCCGTCCGGGCGCAGGTAGCGGTGCTCGAGCGCGAGCTCGCCGCCCGTGCGCCCCGCCTCGGCCATCGCGTCGCGCAGCGCCTTGCGATCATCGGGATGGACGGCGTCGAGCCACCCGTGCCCGAGCGCCCGCTCGCGCGACATGCCGGCAAGCCTGCACCAGTAGTCGTTGACGTAGGTGCAGGCTCCGTCGGGGTCGGACGCGCAGATGCCGACGGGGGCGCTGGCAGCGAGGACCCGGAAGCGCTGCTCGCTCGCGCGAAGATCCCCCTCGACCCGCTTGCGCTCGGTGATGTCCTGGACCTGGGAGACGAAGTAGAGCGGAGCCCCATCGGCGTCGTGGACGAGCGAGACGCTGAGCAGCGCCCAGACGAGCCCGCCGTCCGGGCGCGTGTAGCGCTTCTCGACCTCGTAGCTCGCCAGCTGGCCCGCGAGCATGCGCTCGCGCGCCTCGGCGTCGCACGCGAGGTCGTCGGGATGGGTTACGTCCTGAAAGCGCAGCCGGCGGAGCTCGGAGGCGGGGCGGCCGAGGATCCGGGCGAGCGACTCGTTCACCTGAAGCAGGCGGCCGTCGGGGGCGACCAGCGCCATGCCGATCGACGCGTGCTCGAAGGCGCCCCCGAAGCGCTCCTCGTACTCGCGCAGGGCGCGGCCGGCGGCCTCGGCGGCGAGCTGGGCGGCGCGGCAGTGCCGCCAGCCCGCCAGCACCGCGGCCGCCGCGGCGGCGCTGAGCGCCGCCACGACCGGGCGCGGCCCGCCGGCGAGCGTGACGACGAGCGCGCCGGCGGCCGCGAGGAAGGCGCACGGACCGGCCACCGCGTTGGCTCGCGTCGCTTTGCCGCTCGCGATCCCGTCCGTCATCCCTGCTAGCCGAATCGGCGCCGGCGGAGGCGGCCTTGAGGGTATTTCAGGCACCCTCGCCGGGGTAGGGGAGTGCACCCCCTGGTGGAGCATGTGCCCCCGCGCCGCCGGCCCGCGCCGGGCGCGGCTATAAAGGCCGTCGGTGAGCGCGATCGAGCTGACCGGGAGCGGGTTGCGGCCGGCGGATGTCGTCGCCGTCGCCCGCGACCGAGCGCCGGTGGCGATCTCGTCCGGGGCGCGCGAGGCGATGGAGCGAAGCGCCGCGATCGTGGCTCGCCTCGCGGCTTCGGATGAGCCCGCCTACGGCGTCTCCACCGGCTTCGGCTCGCTGGCGACGACGCCGATACCGGCCGCGCGGCGGGAGGAGCTGCAGCGAGCGCTGGTCCGCTCCCACGCCGCCGGGATGGGGCCCCCCGTCGAGCGCGAGGTCGTGCGCGCGATGATGCTCCTGCGGGCGCGGACGCTCGCAATGGGCTACTCGGGGACACGACCGGCAGTCGCGGAGGCGATCGTGGCGATGCTGAACGCGGACCTCGTCCCGCTGGTCCCCGAGCATGGCTCGCTGGGCGCGAGCGGCGACCTGGCCCCGCTCGCCCACTGCGCGCTGGCGCTGGCCGGCGAGGGCGAGGTCACCGGGCCCGGCGGCGAGCGCCGGGCCGCCGCCGAGGCGCTCCGCGCCGCGGGCATCGAGCCGCTCACGCTGACGAGCAAGGAGGGCCTCGCCCTGATCAACGGCACCGACGGCATCCTGGGGATGCTCGTGCTCGCGATCGCCGATCTCGAGGCGCTGCTCCGGGTTGCGGACGTGGCGGCCGCGATGTCCACGGAGGCGCTCATGGGCACCGACCGGGCCTTCGCCGAGGACCTGATCGCGCTTCGCCCTCAGCGCGGGCAGGCCAGGAGCGCCGAGAACCTGCGCCGGCTGCTGGGCGGCTCGCCCATCGTCGCCAGCCACCGCCACGGCGACCCCCGGGTCCAGGACGCGTACTCGATCCGCTGCGCGCCGCAGGTTGCCGGCGCGGCCCGGGACGCGCTCGCCTACGCCGAGCGCGTCGCCGCCGCCGAGCTCGCGGCCGCGATCGACAACCCGATGATCCTTCCCGACGGCCGGGTCGAGTCGTGCGGGAACTTCCACGGCGCCCCGCTCGGCTACGCCTGCGACCTGCTCGCGATCGCCGTGGCCGACCTCGGCGCGATCTGCGAGCGGCGCACCGACCGCCTGCTCGACGCCTCCCGCTCCCACGGGCTGCCGCCCTTCCTCGCCGCTGACCCAGGCGTCAACTCGGGCCTCATGATCGCCCAGTACACGCAGGCGGCGCTGGTCGCCGAGAACCGCCGGCTCGCGGTCCCCGCCAGCGTGGACTCGCTGCCGACGAGCGCGATGCAGGAGGACCACGTCTCGATGGGCTGGGCCGCGGCCCGGAAGCTGCGCGCCGCGCTCGCCAACCTGGCCCGGATCCTGGCCGTCGAGCTCGCCTGCGCGGCGCGCGGGCTCGACCTGCGCGCGCCGCTCGCCCCGGCGGCGGGAACCGGGGCGGCGCGGGAGGCGGTCAGGGCCGCGATCCCCGGCTTCGGGCCCGATCGCTTCCTGGCCCCGGAGCTGGCCGCGGTCGAGGATCTCGTCGTCTCCGGGCGACTGCTGGCCGCCGTGGAGGCCGAGGTAGGGAGCCTCTCGTGAGCCGCGAGGTCAGGGCTCCGCGGGGCAGCGAGATCTCCTGCCGCGGCTGGCCGCAGGAGGCGGCCCTTCGCATGCTCATGAACAACCTCGACCCCGAGGTCGCCGAGCGCCCGCAGGACCTGGTCGTCTACGGCGGCACCGGGCGCGCGGCCCGCTCGTGGGAGGCGTTCGACGCGATCGTCCGGACGCTCAGAGCGCTCGGCGACGACGAGACGCTGCTCGTCCAGTCCGGCAAGCCGGTGGGCGTCTTCCGCACCCACGAGTGGGCCCCGCGCGTGCTGATCGCCAACTCGAACCTCGTCGGCGAGTGGGACAACTGGGAGGAGTTCCGGCGCCTCGAGCAACTCGGGCTGACGATGTACGGGCAGATGACCGCAGGCTCCTGGATCTACATCGGCAGCCAGGGCATCGTCCAGGGCACCTACGAGTGCTTCGCCGAGATCGCCCGCCGCCGCTTCGGCGGCTCGCTCGCCGGCCGGATCGTGCTCACCGCCGGCCTCGGGGGCATGGGCGGCGCGCAGCCGCTGGCCGTGACGATGAACGAGGGGGTGGCGCTGTGCGTCGAGGTCGACCCCGAGCGCATCCGGCGCCGCCTCGAGACCCGATACCTCGACGAGCAGGCGGAGGACCTGGGCGACGCGGTCGAGCGCTGCCGGGCGGCGGCGCGCGAGCGGCGGCCGCTCAGCGTCGGCGTGCTCGGCAACGCGGCCGAGGTCCTGCCGGAGCTCCAGCGGATGGGCTTCGAGGCAGACGTCGTCACCGACCAGACGAGCGCCCACGATCCCCTGAACGGCTACATCCCCGCCGGCCTGAGCCTCGGCGAGGCCGCGGAGCTGCGCGCGGCCGATCCCGGCGAGTACGTGCGCCGCTCGCGCGCCTCGATCGCCGCGCACTGCTTCGCCATGGTCGGGTTCCTCGACGCGGGAGCCGAGGTCTTCGACTACGGCAACAGCCTGCGCGCGGAGGCGAGGCTGGGCGGCTTCGAGCGCGCCTTCGACTACCCCGGGTTCGTCCCCGCCTACATCCGCCCGCAGTTCTGCGAGGGCCGCGGCCCGTTCCGCTGGGTGGCGCTCTCCGGCGACCCGGCGGACATCGCCGCAACCGACCGCGCCGTCCTCGAGGAATTCCCTGACGACGAGCCGCTCGCGCGCTGGATCCGCATGGCCGGCGAGCGGATCGCCTACCAGGGCCTGCCCGCGCGCATCTGCTGGCTCGGCTACGGCGAGCGCGACCGGCTCGGCCTGCGCTTCAACGAGATGGTGCGCGCCGCCGAGGTCTCGGCCCCGATCGTCATCGGCCGCGACCACCTCGACTCCGGGTCGGTCGCCTCGCCGTACCGGGAGACGGAGGACATGCTCGACGGATCCGACGCGATCGCCGACTGGCCGCTCCTGAACGCGCTCGTGAACACCGCGGCGGGGGCGGCCTGGGTCTCGATCCACGACGGCGGCGGGGTCGGGATCGGCCGCTCGCTGCACGCCGGGATGGTCTGCGTGGCCGACGGCAGCGACCTGGCCGCGGCCAAGCTCGAGCGCGTGCTGCGGACCGACCCCGGGACGGGCGTCGCCCGCCACGCCGACGCGGGCTACGAGCGCGCGCTCGAGGTGGCCCGCGAGCGCGGCGTGAGGATCCCGATGGCCGAGCCGCCCGACGCCTGAGGCGCGCCGGTGGCCGTGCGCGAGATCGTCGAGATCGGCGACCCGGTGCTGCGCCGCCGGGCGCGCGAGGTGTCGCCGGAGGAGCTTCGAACCCCCGCCGTCCAGGCGCTCATAGACGATCTGATCGAGACCCGCCGCGCCGCCGCCGGCGCCGGGCTCGCCGCCAACCAGGTCGGCGAGTCGCTTCGGATCGCAGTCGTGGAGGTGGACGAGGCGACCGCGGCGCGCTACCCGTACAAGCCCCCGCTGCCGCTCACCGTGCTCGTCAACCCTCGCCTCGAGCCCCTGGGCGGCGAGCTCATCGAGCTGAACGAGGGTTGCCTCTCCGTCCCCAACCTGCGCGGCGACGTGCGGCGGCACCGCGCGGTGCGCGCCCGCTTCCTCGATCGCGACGGCCGCTCCCGCGAGCTGATCGCCGAGGGCCTCGTCGCCGGCACCTTCCAGCACGAGGTTGACCACCTCGACGGGCGCCTGTTCGTGGACCGGGTCGAGGACACGCGCACGTTCGCCACCTGGGCGCAGTTCGAGCGCCACCAGCGCGACGCGTTCATCGCCCGCATCGGCCACCTCGCCAGGCGGTCCGGCCGTTGACCGAGCTCTGGTGCGAGCTGGCGTGGCTGGGCGGCGAGGCGGCGCAGCCGGGGGTCGCTCTGCGGGTCGAGGAGGGGCGCTTCGCCGCCGTGGAGCCCGGCGTCGAGCGACCGCCGGCGGGCGCCGAGCGCCTCGGCGGGCTGACCCTGCCCGGGCTCGCGAACGCCCATTCGCACGCCTTCCAGCGCGCCCTTCGCGGCCGCACCCACGCCGGGCGCCGCGACTTCTGGGCCTGGCGCGACGGCATGTACGCGCTCGCCGAGCGCCTCGACCCGGAGCTCTTCCTGCGCCTGGCGCGCGCCGCCTACGCGGAGATGGCGCTCGCCGGCATCACCTGCGTGGGCGAGTTCCACTACCTCCACCACGGCCCCCGGGGCGTGCCCTACGCGAACCCGAACGAGCTCGGCGAGGCGGCGATCGCCGCCGCCGCGGAGGCCGGGATCCGCATCACGCTGCTCGACGCCTGCTACCTCAGCGGAGGCTTCGGCTCCGAGCTCGCGGGGGCCCAGCTTCGCTTCGCCGACGCGAGCGCCGCCGCCTGGGCGGAGCGCGCCGGGCGCCTCTCGCCCGCCGCCCACGCCCGCATCGGCGCCGCCATCCACAGCGTGCGGGCGGTCGATCCGGCCGCCGCGGCCGCGGTCGCGGACTGGGCCCGGGAGCGCGGCGCGCCGCTTCACGCCCACGTCTCCGAGCAGCCGGCCGAGAACGAGCGCTGCCTCGCCGCCTACGGGCTCACTCCCGCGGCCGTCCTCGATCGCGCGGGCGCCCTCGGCGAGCGCTTCACCGCCGTCCACGCGACCCACCTGGCGGACGCGGACGTCGGGCTTCTGGGCTCGCGCTCGGTCACCTGCTGCCTCTGCCCGACGACCGAGCGCGACCTCGCCGACGGCGTCGCCCCCGCCCGGCGGCTGCGCGACGCGGGCGCTTCGCTCGCCCTCGGCACCGACTCGCACGCGATCGTGGACCCGTTCGAGGAGGCGCGCGCGGTCGAGCTCGACCAGCGCCTCGTGACCGGCGAGCGAGGCCACCACTCGCCGGCGGAGCTGCTGGAGGCGGCGTCCGCCGCGGGGCATCGCTGCCTCGGCTGGCCGGAGGCGGGGCGGATCGAGCCCGGCGCCCTCGCCGACCTCGTCACCCTCGGCCTCGACAGCGCGCGCCTGGCCGGCAGCGACCCCGCGAGCGCCCCGGCCGCCGCGGTCTTCGCGGCCAGCGCCGCCGACGTCCGCTCGGTGATGGTGGGCGGCGAGTGGGTGGTCCGCGATGGCCGCCACGCGCGCCTCGACGCGGCCGGCGAGCTGGAGGCGGCGGTGCGGGAGGCTTGGGCCTGAGCGCGCTCGTGGTCGACAACATCGGGCTCCTGGTGACCAACGAGCCCGGGCGGGGCGAGGGGCCCCTGGGCGTGCTCCGCGACGCCGCGGTGGTGGTGGAGGACGGGCGGGTCGCGGCGCTCGAGCGGGCTGGGGCCGCGGGCGACGAGCGCCTCGACGCCGGCGGGCGCTGCGCGATCCCCGGCTTCGTGGACAGCCACACCCACCTCGTCTTCGCCGGCGACCGCGCCGCCGAGTTCGCGGCCCGCATGGCGGGCGCGCCGTACGAGGCCGGCGGCATCCGCACGACCACCGAGGCGACTCGGGCCGCGAGCGAGGACGAGCTCCGCCGGCTCGCCCGGGCCCGCCGCGACGAGGCGCTCCGGGCGGGCACCACGCACCTGGAGATCAAGTCCGGCTACGGCCTCGAAGTCGCCGCCGAGGAGCGCTGCTGCCGGATCGCCGCCGAGCTCACCGACGACGTGACCTTCCTCGGCGCCCACGTGGTGCCGGCCGAGTACGAGGGCCGCGCGGACGACTACGTCGCGCTCGTCTGCGGCGAGATGCTCGCCGCCTGCGCTCCCCACGCGCGCTGGGTGGACGTGTTCTGCGAGCGCGGGGCGTTCGACGCCGACCAGTCGCGGGCCGTGCTCGAAGCGGGGCGCGACGCCGGCCTCGGGCTCCGCGTGCACGGAAACCAGCTCGGCCCCGGCCCGGGCGTGCGCCTCGCGGTGGAGATGGGCGCCGCGAGCGTGGACCACTGCACCTACCTCGAGGACGCCGACGTCGAGGCGCTCGCGGCGAGCGAGACCGTGGCCACCTTCCTGCCGGCGACCGACTTCTCCACCCGCCAGCCCTATCCCGACGCGCGCCGGGTGCTCGATGCCGGGGCGCGCGTCGCCATCGCCACCAACTGCAACCCCGGGTCGAGCTACACGACCTCGATGAGCTTCTGCATCGCGCTGGCCGTGCGCGAGATGGGGATGACCGTGGAGGAAGCGCTCGCCGCCGCCACGCTCGGCGGGGCGCGCGCCCTGCGACGCGAGGACGTTGGCCGCCTCGTCCCCGGCGCCCGCGCCGATCTCACGATCCTCGACGCCCCCAGCTACGCCCACCTCGTGTACCGGCCCGGCGTGCCGCTGGCCTGGGCGACGCTGGTCGCCGGGACGCCGCTCAGCGGATCCGCCGGGCGCGCGGCCGGCTTGCGGTGACGAGCCGGCAGCCGCGAGCGCGCCGGGACGAAAGAAAGCTTGCGCCGGGGGCCGTCTCGCGGGTGCGGGCCAACGTCCCCGGGCGAGCCTGGGCATACTAGGGCGGGTGCTCGGACTGAGAGTCGGTTCCGCGGCAGGGGCCCTGCTGGCGGCGGCCGCCCTCCTCACCGCGAGCGTCGCCGCGTCCACCGGCGGCACCCCGGCGGGCCGCCACGACCGCGCACACGCCACGGCGCGCACGCCCCTCGACGGCAACGGCATGTGGATCTGGTACCTGAGCGCCTCCGAGGGCGGCGATCTGAGCCGGATCGCGAACAAGGCCCTGAACCACCGCATCAAGGTCCTGCTCGTAAAGAGCTCCGACGGCTCCTACGCCTGGTCGCAGTTCGGCCCCGACCTCGTCGCCTACCTGCACTCCCGGGGCCTTCGGGTCTGCGCCTGGCAGTTCATCTACGGCGTGCATCCCGTGCGCGAGGCGGAGCAGGGCGCCGCCGCGGTCGCCGACGGAGCCGACTGCCTGGTGATCGACGCCGAGAGCCAGTTCGAGGGCAACTACGCGGCGGCCCAGCGCTACGTGCGCGCCCTGCGCGAGCGGATCCCGAGCAGCTACCCCGTCGCCCTCGCCAGCTTCCCCTACGTGGACTACCACCCGGGCTTCCCCTATTCGGTGTTCCTCGGCCCCGGCGGGGCCCAGTACAACGCGCCCCAGGTCTACTGGCACACGATCGGGACCTCGCCCGAGAACGCCCTGCTCCACACCTTCGTCTACAACCGCGTCTACCGGCGCCCGCTGAAGCCGGTGGGCCAGACGTACGGCGACACCCCCACCTGGGAGGTGCAGCGCTTCCGCCGCTACACGCGCGCCTACCGCTTCGGCGGGCGCAGCTGGTGGGACTGGCAATCCACCCCGCCGCGCATCTGGCACGCCCTCGCCCGGCCGGTGGACCCGATCAGCGGGTTCGTGCGGCCGGCGACCTATCCGGTGCTCGCCCGGGGAAGCAGCGGCGATCTCGTCGTGTGGGCGCAGGAGCATCTGCGCGGCGCCGGCAGGCACCTGCCCGTGACCGGCTACTTCGGCGACCAGACCGAGCGCGCCGTGCGCAACTTCCAGCGCGACGCCGGCCTCGACCCGACCGGCGTCATCGATGCCACGACTTGGCGGGCGCTGCTCAAGTTCCAGCCCGAGATGGTGAACTGGACCAAGCGCGCGCGCTCGGGCAAGCGCGGCGCCGGCGAGCCGCGCTCGGCCTCGCTGCCCGCGGTGCGCGACGAGATCCCGACGCTGGGCGCCGGCCCGCACGGAGCCGGCTAGACCCGCGTCCCGGCCCCTGAGGTCGCTGGGCGCGCGAGTACGCTGCCGCGGGTGCGCCGGCGCCTCCTCATCGGGCTCCTCCTCCTCGCCTGCCTCTGGCCCGCGGCGCGGGCCGCGGCGGCGGGCGCGGACAACCCCGCCGACGAGCCGCCGTTCGGGGGCGAGCTGCCGCCGCCGCTGATCCGCCCCCCGTCGCTCGACCGCCCCCCGCCCGGCTTTCGGCTCAGCGCCCGCGAGGCGATCCGGATCGCGCGCGCGAACGAGGTGATCGAGGCCGAGCGGGCCGAGGACGGGCCCCTCAGCGCCGTGGCGCTCGAGCGCGGCGAGCGCTGGCAGGTCGAGTTCTTCACCGGCTCCGGCGCCAGCCGCCAGGAGGTCGCGTTCGCGATCGTGGACGACGCCACCGGCGCCGTGGACGAGGCGTGGCGAAACCAGCAGGTGAGCACGCCCCTCGCCCGCGGCTACGCGGGCGCGATCGCCCAGCACGTGAACGCCCCGTACGTCTGGCTGCCCCTCTGCGCCCTCTTCCTCGCCCCCTTCGCCGACCCGCGCCGACCCTTCCGCCTGCTGCACCTCGACCTCGTAGCGCTGCTCGCCCTGAGCGCGTCGCTCTACTTCTTCAACCGCGCCGACATCCTCGCTTCGGTGCCGCTCACCTACCCGGTGCTGGCCTACGTCTTCGTGCGCGGCCTGGCGTACGGGCTCGCGCCGCGCGACCGCGCCGGGCCGCTGGTCCCGCTGGTGCCCCTCCGCTGGCTCGCCGTCGCCGCCGTGATCCTGGCCGCGGGCCGGGTCGCCCTGAACGTGGCCGACTCGCACGTGATCGACGTCGGCGTCGCGGGCGTGGTCGGAGCCGACCGGATCGAGCACGGCGAGCCGCTCTACGAGGGCGGGTTCGCGCCCGGAGTCGGCATCCGCGGCGACGTCTACGGGCCCGCCGACTACCTCGCGTACGTCCCGTTCGAGGCGATCCTGCCCTGGCACGGAACCTGGGGCTCGGTCCCCGCTGCGCACGCCGCCGCGATCGCCTTCGACCTCGCCACCGCGCTGGGGCTACTGGCGCTGGGGCGGCGGCTCCGCGCCGGTCGCGAGGGCCGGGCGCTCGGGGTGGCGCTCGCGTACGCCTGGCTCGCCTACCCGTTCACGCTCTACACGATGAACGCGAACGCCAACGACTCGCTGGTCGCGGCGCTCACCGTGTGGGCCCTGGTGGCGATCGGCTCGGCGCCGCTCCGCGGCGCGCTCGTCGCCCTGGCCGCGGCGGCCAAGTTCGGCAGCGCGGCGCTGGCACCGCTTCTGGCGGCCGGCACGGGGGAGCGGCGCTGGCGCTCGGCGCTCGCCTTCACCGTCGCCTTCGCCGCCGTCGCGGTGGCCGTCGTCTGGCCGTTCGTCCCCGACGGAGGCCTGCGCGAGATGTACGACCGCACGCTCGGCTACCAGGCCTCGCGTGGCTCGCCGTTCAGCGTCTGGGGCCTGGCGCCGTCGCTCCATTTCCTGCAGCCGCTGGCGCGGGGCGCCGCCGTGGCGCTCGCGCTCGCCCTGGCGCTGTGGCCGCGCCGCAGGACGCTCGCCCAGATCGCGGCTCTGGTGGCCGCGGTCACGGTGGCCGTCCAGGCCGGGGCCACCCACTGGTTCTACTTCTACGTCGTCTGGTTCCTGCCGCCCTTCCTGGCCGCCGCCTTCGCGAGCGGGACCGCGACCGCCCCGCCGGGGCGACCCCTACCCGATCGCCGTCCGCAGCTCGCCGAGCTGCGGTGAGCTGATCACGATCTCGTCGCCGGGCGCGAGCCAGACGCGCGGCTCGCGCGTGGAGCCGACCCCCGCCGGCGTGCCGGTGGCGACGACGTCCCCGGGCTCCAGCGTCATCAGGCGCGAGAGGTGGGAGACGAGCGCGGGGATCGAGAAGATGAGGTCGTCGGTGGACGCCGACTGCATGAGTTCGCCGTTCAGCGTCAGCGTGAACTCGATCGCGTCGACCGGGCCGGCCTCGTCGAGCGTCACCAGGGCTGGACCGCAGGGGGCGGAGCCGTCGAAGACCTTGCCGGGCATCCACTGCGGGGTCGCGAACTGGAGATCGCGGGCCGAGAGGTCGTTGAAGAGCATGAGCCCGGCGACGTGCTCGAGCGCGTCGTCCTCCGCCACCTCGCGCACGCGCCGCCCGACGACGAAGGCCACCTCGGCCTCGAAGTCCACCTTGCGGCTCGCTGCGGGCAGGCGCACCGTGGCGCCCGGCGCGGCGAGCGCGTTCGCGAACTTGGCGAAGAAGGTCGGGCTTCGGGGCGGCTCGAGCCCCGCCTCGGCGGCGTGGGCGCGGTAGTTGAGGCCGATGCAGACGATCTTCCCGGGATCCGGGACGGGCGGGAGCAGCTCCCCGCGCAGGGGCGGCCCCGGCTCCGCGCCCGCCAGGTCCTCCAGGCGGCCCGAGGCGAGCAGTTCCCGCAGCGTCGCGCCGCCGCCCCCGAGGGCGTCCCAGGCGTCAGCGATCCCGTCGCCGGTCTGGATGCCGGCCCGGGGCCCGCGCTCCGAGCGGTAGCTGACCAGCCGCACGGCGGGAGCCTATGACGCCGCGGCGCCCGGCTCCCCGTCCCCGGCCACCGGCGGGTCCTGGCGGCGCCGCAGCCGCCGCGGAAGGGTGAAGTGGAAGGTGCTGCCGGCGCCGGGAGCGGAGTGCACCCAGATCTTGCCGCCGTGGCGCTCGACGATCCCCTTCGCGATCGCCAGGCCGATCCCCGTGCCGGGCCGGTCCTTGACGGCCCGCGAGCGGCGGAACAGGTCGAAGATCGTGACCGCGTCCTGCTCGCTGATCCCGATCCCGTTGTCGGAGACGGCGAAGTGCCACACGCCGGGCTCCTCCTCGCAGGCGACGACGATCCGCGGCGGCTCGTCGGAGCGGAACTTGAGCGCGTTCGAGAGGAGGTTGTGGAAGAGCTGGTAGAGCTGGCCCGGGATCGCGAGCACCTCGGGCATCGCGTCCGGGACCTCGATCGTGGCTCCCGTAGCCTCCACCTCCCCGGCGAGCGCGTGGATCGCGTCCGCGAGGACGGCGCCCGAGTCCACGCGCTGGGCCGGCAGCTCGTCGCCGAGCCGCGCGTACGCGAGGAGCCCGTCCACGAGGCCCCGCATGCGCTCGGTCCCGCGGCGGATGCCGTCGAGCGCCGCGACGGCCTCGGGATCGCTGCCGTCGAGTCGCTCCGCGAGCAGCTCTGCGTAGCCGCTGATGAGCTGGAGCGGCGTGCTCAGGTCGTGCGATGCGGCGGCGGCGAACTCGATCAGGCTTGCGCTTGCATCGAGCGGCGGCGGGGTGCGCTCACCCTTCGGCATGCGGAGGCTCCCTGAGCCGGCCCACCGCCGCGATCAGCTCCGTTCTCGTATGGACGCCGAGCTTGCGATGCAGGCTCTTTATGTGGCTGCGCACCGTCTCGAGCGACAGGACCAGCTCGTCGGCGATGTCGTCCTCGCTCTTCCCCTCGGCCAGCAGGTCCAGGACCTCCCACTCGCGCGAGGTGAGGTCGCTGCGGACGGGCCGCATGCCACGCCCGGCGATGGGCAGGCGGCGGAGCTCCTCGATCAGCTGCGCGGTGACCCGCGGGGCGAGCGCGGGCTCGCCGGCGGCCACGCGCTGGAGCAGGCCCGGGATGTGAACGATGTCCACGTCCTTCGTCAGGTAGCCGGCGGCGCCGGCGCGGATCCCGAGCACGCCCATGTCGTCGTCGGCGGAGGTCGAGAGGATGACCACGCGCACCTCCGGCGCCCGCTGGCGTATCTGCCGCACGGCCGTGATCCCGTCGAGCTCCGGCATCACGACGTCCATGAGCACGAAGTCGGGCCGGTAGTGGAGGGCGAGCTCGACCGCCTCGCGCCCCGTCCTCGCGTCGGCCACGACCACGAACCCGGCCTCCTGCAGCGCATCGCGGAGCAGCCGCCGCGCCAGGGGATCGTCGTCGGCGACGACCACCCTGAGGGGTTCACCGCTTCCCTGCTCAGGGACCCGCGCCCCGTCCTCTGGCGGCGACCCCGCACCGTGCTTAGGGTCAGCCATTCAGCGCCCGATTCTAGAGCCGAATGGCGGATTTGGGAACGCGGTCTCACGAGCTCGCCTTGCTGCGGGCTCGACGCGGTGGCCGGCGCGCGCCAGCGCTCGCCAGCGGATCCACGCTCGAGGGCCTGCGGGCCCGCATCGCCCTACCGCGAGACCGCCGCCCGGTAGGGGGCGAAGTCCGGCCTGCGCTTGGCCGCGAACGCTGCCACGCCCTCGCGCGCCTCCTCCGATTCGACGAACAGGTTGAGGCCGCTGAAGGCGATGTGGGCCTGCCCCGCGATGTGCTCGGAGTCGGCGTTGAACGACTGCTTGAGGAACCGCAGCGCCGTGGGCGAGAGCGCGAGCATCTCGTCGGCCCAGCGCCGCACCTCGGCCCGCAGCTCGGACGCGGGCACGACCCGGTTGACCAGCCCCCAGCGCTCGGCCGTCTCGGCGTCGTACTGGCGGCACAGGAACCAGATCTCCCGCGCGCGCTTCTCGCCCACGATGCGCGCCAGGTAGGCGGTGCCGAAGCCGGCGTCGAAGGAGCCCACGCGCGGCCCGCTCTGGCCGAAGCGGGCGCCCTCGGCGGCGATCGTGATGTCGCAGAGGACGTGCAGCACGTGCCCGCCGCCGATCGCGTAGCCGTTGACGGCGGCGATCACGGGCTTCGGCACTTCGCGGATCAGCCGGTGCAGGTACTCGACCTCGAAGAGCCCGCTCTCCGAGGGCCCGTAGTCGCCGGTCTCGGCGCGCTGCTTCTGGTCGCCGCCCGTGCAGAACGCCCGCTCGCCCGAGCCGGTCAGCGCGATCACGCCGACCGCCGGATCGGCCCAGGCGCGCTTGAAGCAGGCGATCAGCTCGTCGACGGTGCGGGCGCGGAAGGCGTTCATGCGGTCGGGCCGGTCGATCGTGATCCAGGCCAGGCCGTCGTCGACCTCGTAGCGGACGTCGGTGAGCTCCTCCATCTGTCTCCTTCCTCCTCTGGGTGGTGAGCGGCGCTTAGGCTACGCTGCGGCGCCGGTGGCCCAGCGCACCGCACTGGTTACCGGCGGCGGCCGCGGGATCGGCCGGGCGATCGCCGAGCGGCTGACCGTCGCGGGCTGCGCCGTCGCCGCCGCCGACATCGAGGGCGGCGACGTGACGATGGACGTCACCGATCCCGGCTCGGTCGCCGCCGCCATCGCGCAGGTCGAGCGCGAGCTCGGCCCGCTCGACATCCTGGTCAACAACGCGGGCTGGGACGAGCTGCGCCCGTTCCTGGAGACCGACGAGGACTTCTGGCAGCGCGTGATCGAGGTCAACTTCACGGGCTGCCTGCGGACGACGAGGGCGGTCCTGCCCGGCATGGTCGAGCGCGGCTACGGGCGCATCGTCAACATCGCCTCCGACGCGGGGCGGGTCGGCTCCTCGGGGGAGAGCGTCTACTCGGGCGCCAAGGGCGCGGTCATCGCGTTCAGCAAGGCAATCGCGCGCGAGGTTGCGCGAAGCGGCGTCACGGTCAACTGCGTCTGCCCGGGCCCCACCCGGACGGCGCTGCTCGAGAGCATGGGCCCGAAGCTGGCCGAGGCTCTCGAGCGCGCCATCCCGATGCGGCGGATCGGCGAGCCCGCCGACGTGGCGCACGCGGTCGCCTTCCTGGCCTCGGACGGCGCCGCCTACATCACGGGCCAGGCGCTATCGGTGAGCGGCGGCCTGACGATGATCTAGCCGCCGCCGCCCCGGCCGCTAGCCGCGCTCGAAGGCGCCGCTGTCGGGGTGCCGGTCGCGCCTGACGCCGCGCTGGTCGAGCCGCGGCGCCGAGGCCCGGCTCGCCGCGCCGATGGCCGGCGAGCCGCGGAGCAGCGGGATCGTGGGGGTCGGGCCGCCGTGGGCGCCGAGCTTGCCGAGCCGGGGGTGAGCGGTGGCGATGTTGCCGGCTCCCTGGGCGCAGCCGGTGCCGAGTCCGACGACATTGTGGTCGTTGCCGCCCGTGGTGATGAAGCAGTCGGCGCTGGCCGCCGAGTTCTGGTCCGTGTTCCGGGCGATGATCGAGTTGCGCGCGAGCACGCCTGCGCCCGCGATCCCGCCGCCGCCGGCGTCGACCCCGTTCGCTTCGGCGACGATCGCGGCCTCGACCTCGTCGGCCGGCGGGCAGCGATCGGGCGCCGTGCGCGGCTTCGGGATCCGGTAGATCGCCTGGCGGGTGATCTGCATGACGCGCGCCACGGCCGCGACGGCGAAGCCTGCCGCGACCAGCTCGCGAGACCGGGTGACACGCTCGCTCACTCCCAGCCTCGCAATGCTTCCCCCGCGATCTCGAGCTCGTAGGTCTTGCGCCCCAGGGTGCGCTCGAGTTCGCGGATCTTCTTGCGGAGCTCCTTCTCGGCCTGGCGCTCGTCCTTGCCGGCCAGGGCCGCCTGGCCGCCGGCCAAGAGCTTCTCCTTCCACTGGTAGTAGAGGGTCTCGGAGATCTCGTGCTCGCGGCAGAGGTCGCGGACGGACCGATCGCCGCGCAGGCCGGCGAGGACGATCTCCGCCTTCTCCTTCGCCGTTCGCTTGCGGTAGCTGCGCTTCTCGCTCAACTGGTTCTCCTTCCGGTCGAGCGGCCGATGCTGAGCGGCCCGCCGGACGGCTTCGTCGGGGCTTCGCCCCTCCTCGCCGTCCGGCGATTCTCTCGTCAGCTACCTGTCAACGTCGGCGCGGGGTGCGGACTACGACAACTTCCGAGCCGACGTCTTCGCGAAAGCGGTCAAGCGTGCCGCCGCGAGCGTCGAGCCCGCGCGCCGGGAGGACTTCAAACGCGTCGACTTCCACGACCTGCGCCATACGTTCGCGTCGTTGATGATCGCCGCCGGCGCGAATCCGCTACAGCTCGCCGAGGCGCTCGGGCACAGCGACGAGTACGGGCGGCCGGACCCAACGCTTGTGTGGAAGCGGTACGGCCACCTTTATCCGGGGTCGACGCGCGAGGCGGCAAAGGCGCTGGATCGGCACCTAAAAGCGTTCGCCTCGTAGCTGGCGCGGGATCAGCGCGGGATGCAAAAACGTGCAGGTTCGTCGAAGCGCGCGAAACACCTGCAAATGGAGACGGGAGCGACGGGACTCGAACCCGCGACCTCCGGCGTGACAGGCGACGCAAGGGCAAACACGATCCTCCACGGGACGGCCCGGAAGAACCCGATTAGCAGGTGTTCCATCTATCTGCCGATGGTCGCTTCCACGGGCGCCCATGACGTCCCCGGAGAGTCACGCCCCATCCACGCCCCATTGCCGCAGTGCCTCCTGAGACAACGAGCTCAGCTCAGAAACGACAAGTCTCCGTTGGCCACCTTCGTCTTCCATTTCCGGGCGCAGTGGTCGCAGCAGAAATGGCTCCTGTCAGTCCTTTGGCGCTCGGCGAAGACCCGATCCAGGATCCGGATCGACCATGGCCGCTTTGTCCGCTCGCCTAGCATCGCCCGCCGAAGCCCCTCGCGGAAGCACCGGGTGTCCAGCGCGAGGCTGTTCATGCGTCTCGACTCCGCCTTCATGCTTGCGAGCACGGCCGCGTGTCCGTTCGAGCCGGAGTCCTCTACGGTTCGCTCGGCCATGAAGTCGAGGAGGAAAAGGTCGTCTTGCGGGTTCGGGTTCGTGAACAGCACCGCCAGAGCGGGTCTCCCGTCTCTCCCGACCCGCCCGAACTCCTGCAGGTAGTCCTCGACCGAGGCCGGGTGTTGCCAGTGAATGACGAGCCGCACGTCGGGCACGTCGATCCCCATGCCGAAGGCGTTGGTGCAGATGACTGCCCGGAGCGGCGGCTCGATGAGACCCGTGAAGCGTCCGAGGATCACGTCGCGCTCGTTCTGAGCGCCCATCTTCGAATGGTAGAAGGGGAGGTCAAATCCCTCGTGACGCAGCAGGGCTTGTAGTCGCTCGCCGACGTTGATCGTCGGCACGAAGATCATCGCCTTGCCGTCGCGAAGGCTGCCGAGCATCGCTGCGATCATTCGGGCGCGCTCAGGGTTGAGTTCCTTCTTGGTTCGGGCCCAGCTCTTCGCGTTGAGTCGGACGAGCGAGATGTTCGGCCGGTCGACGTCCGAGACAAACTTGCTTGCGTCCGGTGCGCCCAACGACGTGAGGATGCGCTCTTGGGCGTTTGGCCCGGCGGTTGCCGTGAAGGCGAGGACTGGTGGATTCCCGAGCTTCTCGCGTAGTTCCCCCAGGCGTCCGTAGTCAGGGCGGAATGCTTTGCCCCAACGGTCGATGCAGTGCGCCTCGTCGACGATCAAGAGGCTCGGCCGGAGTTGCGACACACGTTCGACCTCCTGGGGTCGCACAAGCTGACCGTTGAACCGCTCGGGAGCGCAGTAGAGGAGCTTGAAGACGCCCTGCTCGAGGAGCTGGTAACGCGCCTCCTTCTCGTCGGGGCCCAGGGAACTGTTCACGAAGGTCGCAGGGATCTTCTTCGCTTGCAGGCCGGCGACCTGGTCGCTCATCAAAGCCTTCAGAGGCGAGATGACGAGAGCCGTCCCACTACGGGCCAGTGCCGGCACCTGGAAGCAGAGGCTCTTGCCGGAGCCGGTCGGGCGGATCACGATCAGCGATTCGCCGCGGAGTGCGGCGAGAATCGGCTCCAACTGCCCTTCCCGCAAACGTGGAACTCCGAGCGCAGCGAGGACGTCCCGCAGATCATCGGCAGCGTCCGGGACGAGGTTCTGACGGTCCACGAGCCTCGCCAGTCGCAGCGCCCACCGCTCGAGCATCCGGCGTGAGAGGGTGACCTGCAAACTTGGGTGCCGCGCAGCGTGACAGCCGTCACAGAGCGTGATCAGGTTGCCTGGATCGTCCGTGCCGCCCTGTTTGCGAGGAACGAGGTGATGAACGTCGAGCTCGCTGGGTGGGAACGCCTCACCGCACTCGCGACACGTGAACTCGTCGCGAGCAAGCACGGCCTGCCGGGTGGAACGCCAGGCCGAACCCGCCGGATCGGCCATGGCCAAATTGGTCGCTGCCACGACGCGATTATCGACAGATCCCCCGCGAGGGCTGAGGACCTCCTACGAAGGCGAGTTGAAGCCTGCCGCTAGACGAGTTGCGGCGTAGGCGTCGCCCAATGCGACTTGATGTACTCGCTCGCTTCCTTGACGTCGAGGGGACGGCTCGTGTTCCCGGCGCGTACGTAGAACTCTGACCGGTCGCCGTCCTCGAGGAAGACGGGTGACTGGTAGCGCTCGCAGGCGGCGACGGCGACCGTCTTCCCGTCGATCTCGCTGAAGGTCAACTCGATGCAGGGGTTCTTATCCTCACCCAGGTAGGAGCCAATCGCATTCCGGAAGCTCAGCTCGAAGCCGTCGCGGTTGCCCTTCGAACCGAGGCTCTCGAAGTCCTTATCGAGCCCGAGAACCTCGCCGTCGTCCGCGACGCCGATCAGGAGCGTGCCTCCCTGGCTGTTCATGAAGGCGGCGAGCGTCTTGGCTACTACCTTCGTGAGCGCCTTGTTCACCTGATTTTCACGGTAGTCCCAGCGAAGCGAGGACTTGTACTCGACGCCGAGGCTCTCGCCGCGGGCGATCAGGTCTTCAATAGTCGAGAGCGGCTCAGGCTCCTCGGCGATCAGGCTCTCCATGAACTCGTTGATCCCCTCGGCGATCAGCCGCCGCCGCTCGGCCAGGAAATCCTCGAAGCGCTCAACGCTCCAGAGTGACTCGTCCATAGGCACGAACTGCTCGGCAAGAGCGCCAGGGAAGCGCTCTTCGACGTCGCGCAGGTAGCCGAGCGGGTCGGCGTTCGAGATCTTCAGGTTCGCCTGCTTGGTGAGGAAGGCGAGGTTCGCGATCTGGTTGACGACCTGCTTGTGTGTGTTGTCGGTCGAGGAGTAGCCGGACTTGTAGAGCACCGACTGCGGGAAGATGTGGTGCGCCTCCAGCCCGAAGATCGCTCCAGCACCCTTCGAATAGAGCGGAGCGCCGTTGAACCAGTCACGAGCTCCGCGGGAGCGGGCGACGATATACGTCATCGGGTAGAAGGTGCTCATCTGGCCGGCGCGGTCGAGATCAGCCGCTTGGACGCGAATCCGTCCGCGCTCGCGCACGAGGTTCTCGCGCAGTCGCGACGGAGGATCAGCCTCTGAAAGGGCGCCGAGATCGGCGTTCAGCTTCGTCTCCGAGGAGCCGCTGTAGCGACCCCACATCAGGGCCGCGTACATCCAGTGGAGAAAGTCCCGCTTCTCGTGCTGGGAGCGGAAGGCGCCGCCGTTGCGTGCGACGTGGACGATCAGCGGGTAGAGCGGGAAGGCAGTCTTGAGGTGGCGGCTTTGGTCGATGTAGGCGTCGCCGCGCAGGACGTTGACGAGGTACTCAAGCGCTTGCCTGCCCTTCGCCCACGCGTCCTGGACCTTCTCAATCGGCGTGCTATAGAGCGAGTCGTAGGTACCCGCGCCGGTCGCGACCGTCGCGGCGATGCGCGTATAGACGTCAAGGTTGAAGTCGAAGTGGTGCTGCGCCAGTTCTGCCTGGGCGGCCCTGAAACTCTGCCGCGCTTCCGGCCATGAGGCGCAGATATGCGCGAGCGCGAGGTCGGATGCGCTCAGGCGCGTTCCCTTTGAGTTCACCAGGTTGAAGATCTCGACAGCGCGGTTGATGTCCTCCTCCGCGATCGTGTCGACGTAGTAGGAGTAGCCGGTGATCGCGTCGAGCTTCTGCAGCTTGTCGAAGTTGGCGAGGTAGATCTCGCTCTCGGCGTTGTGCTCCGCAAAGAACGCAGCGACGCCTTGCTTGAAGAACTCCGTGACCGGAACCCACTCGGCCCGGCCGCTCATCGCCTGCTTCTTGTAGTAGGCGAACTCTTCGCTCTGGAGATTGAAGTGAAGGTTGAAGAAGAGCTTCTCGCCCTCGTAGAAGGGCGGTGCCTCGCCGGTGACGAGCGTGTAGATGCTCGTCAGCCGCTGCTGTCCGTCCAGGATCAGGTTGAAGTACTTGCTGTCATCGCCGACGGGAGCGCCGGCCCTGACAAGGCCCGGATCCGGCGTCTTCCAGATCAGGAAGCTGCCGGTCGGGTAGCCGCGGTAGAGGGAGCGCACGAACTCGCGCACCTGAGTCTGGCTCCAGACGTAGCCACGCTGGAACTCCGGAAGGATCATCTGCCGCTTGTCGATCTCCGAGATCAGGTCGCGGATCGTGAGCTGTCCCTGCATTCGCCCTCCTTGCTGCCGTTCGACGTGACGCTATATCGGCTGGAACGGGCACAAAAAGAACGTCGACGTGCCCGCTCGCGGGCCGATCAGCGTCGTCAGGCTAACGTATTCGTGCTTCTGCGCGTCCTTCACTCGTCGACAACCTCTCTGTGCGCGATCTCGCTGCCCTCGGACAGCGCTCCACTCAAGAGGCTAATCCGGACCTATGGTCTCTGCCAGGGATCTCGCCGGCTCGAGATGGAAGCGCTTCATCGCGGCGGGACGCGAGGTGTTCACCGGATTACGATCTGCGGGCATGACCTCGCTCGGCCCCCTGGAAGCAGAGACGTGCCGCGACTACGTCGTGCCCCGGTTGCACGACGCCGGCTGGTCGCCGGATCAGATCATCGAGCAGTACCCGATCACAGACGGCCGCATCGCCGTCGTGCGCGGCAAGCACCGGCGCGGCGACCCTCTCCGTGCCGACTACCTGCTTGAGGTCACTCCCGGCTTCCCCGTCGCGGTCGTCGAGGCGAAGCGCGAGTACCGGCTTCCCTCGGACGGCCTTCAGCAGGGCATGCGTTACGCCGAGCTGCTCGACCTCCCGCTTGCCTACGCGACCAACGGCAAGGGGATCGTCGAGCACGACTTTGACACCGGCGCGCAGACCGATCTTGCGGCGTTCCCGGCTCCCTCTGAGGTATGGGCTCGATTTCGCGCGTGGAAGGGCATCCGTGATGACGGGACGGCCGACGTCCTGCTTCGTCCGTTCACGCGGCAGCTCCGAAATCCGGACGGAACAGTCAAGGTGCCGCGCTACTACCAGCGCGTCGCGATCGAGCGCGCGCTCGAGGCGATCCTCGCCGGTCGCAAGCGCGTCCTGCTCACCCTGGCGACCGGAACCGGGAAGACCTTCGTCTCGCTTCAGGTCATCTGGAAGCTAACGGCGGGGCAGTGGCCGGCGCCGGGACGGAAGCCACGGATTCTCTACCTCGCCGACCGCAACATCCTCGTCGACCAGCCGATCAGCCGGGAGTTCCGGCCGGTCTTCGGCGACGCGATCTGGAAGATCCAGGGCGACATCAAGACCGGGCGCGAGATCTACTTCGCCCTCTACCAGGCCCTCGCCGACACCGGTGACAGCCTCGGCATTTTTCGGGACTACCCGCCCGACTACTTCGACCTGATCGTCGTCGACGAGTGCCACCGCGGAAGCGCGCGCGACGACTCGAGCTGGCGCGGGATCCTCGAGCACTTCGCGGACGCGGCTCAGCTGGGCATGACGGCAACACCGCTTCGCGAGGACAACCGCGACACCTACGCGTACTTCGGGCCTCCCGTGTACGAGTACTCGCTCAAGCAGGGGATCGACGACGGCTTCCTGGCGCCGTACCGAGTGCGCCGGGTCGTGCTCAGTCCGGACGCGTACGGCTGGCAGCCGGATCAGGGACAGCTCGACCTCTTCGGCCGCGAGATCCCACCTGACCTCTACGAGACGAGGCACTTCGAGCGCGTCGTCTCACTCCTCTCGCGCACCGAGGTCGCGGCGAAGCACCTCACCGAGTACCTGAAGCGGACCGACCGGATGGCGAAGACGATCGTCTTCTGTGTCGACTCCGAGCACGCCGACCAGATGCGCGCCGCGCTCCACCGAGCCAATTCCGACCTCACCCGTCAGTACCCGCACTACGTGGCCCGCATCGTCTCCGTCGAGCGCGACGTCGGGAAGGAGCACCTCGACAACTTCGGCGACGTCGAATCTGAGACACCGGTGATCGCCACGACGTCGAAGCTCCTCTCCACGGGCGTCGATCTCCCGACGGTTAAGAACATCGTGCTCTTCAAGCCGATCGGCTCGATGGTCGAGTTCAAGCAGATCATCGGGCGAGGCACCCGCCTCTACCCGGACGCGGACAAGCTCAGCTTCGAGATCATCGACTACTCCGGGGCGACTGCGCTATTCGAGGACCGCGACTTCGATGGCCCGCCCGAGCTCATCGTCGACGAGGAGATCGACGACCGGGGCGAGGTCGTCGAGCCGACTGAGGTTCACGAAGCCGAGCCCGAGTTCGGCGAAGGCAACGGGGAGCTCGACGAGGAGGAGCTCGAGGACCGTGGGGCGCGCAAGCTGTACGTCGAGCAGTCGGACGTTTGGGTCACCGCCGAAGGCTTCTACCTGCCCGACTCCGAGAGCGGGAAGCTCAAGCTCGTCGACTACGCCGACTACGTCTCCGGGCACGTCCGCCGCCTCTTCGCGAGTCCCGCCGAACTGCGCGAACGCTGGCGTAGTCCGGAAGAGCGCCGGCAGATCGAGGGGCTCTTCGCGGCGCGCGGCATCTCGTTCGAGGAGCTCGCGGAAAGGCTCGGGCATCCGGAGTCGGACCCGCTCGACCTGCTCGTCTTCGTGGCCTGGAACGGGCCGGCCGTCAGCCGCCGAGACCGGGCGAACCGGTTGCGGCGAGAGGACGCTGCCTTCCTCGAGGGCTTCGTGCCCGACGCGCGCGCGATTCTCGAGGAGCTGCTGGAGAAGTACGCGGAGCACGGTATCGGCCAGCTCGACGACCTTCGTATCCTCGAGGTGCCGCCGTTGAGCGACTTCGGCACGCCCGTGGAGATCGCTCGGCGGTTCGGAGGCGCGGGCGAGCTCCGGGAAGCCGTCGAGCGGTTGGAGGAGCTACTTTACTCCACGTGATCCTGAATGGAATTTTAAGTTTGGCGTTCCGTCCGGACGCTAGACTGTAATTTCGATAAAGGATCATGCCAGTCCAAGACCGCACCGATCTTCGGCGCCGCCTGCTCGCTCTTGCCGCTAGGCAGTCGGGCTACTTCAGTGCTGCCCAGGCGCTCGAGGTCGGCTACTCGTACCCAGCGCAGCGTTACCACGCCAAGCGCGGAAACTGGCTGCGCGTCGATCGCGGCATCTATCGGCTTCCTGAGTGGCCGACCGGACCGCGAGAGGATCTCGTCCGGTGGTCGCTTTGGAGCCGAGGCCGTGCGCTGGTCTCGCACGAGACCGCGCTCTCTGTGCACGAGCTCGGAGACGTCGATCCGGCACACATCCATCTCACGGTGCCGCGGTACTTCCGTCAGAAGGATCTCAGCGTTGTGCTTCACCGTGCCGACGAACTGCCACGCCGCGACATCGAGGAACACGATGGCTTTCGCGTCACGACGCCCCTTCGGTCGCTTCTGGATGTCGCAGCGGGGGAGCTGGATCTCGATCAGCTCGCGCGGGCGGTAGAAGAGGCTCTCGCTCGGGGGATGACGACTCGCCGAGCCCTGCTCGAACGGGCGGACGAATTCGGCGCGAACGCAGCGCTTCGTATCGAGCGCGCCCTCCGGGAGGTCGAGCGCGGTGGCGCCTGAGTCGCCGTCCGCACTCCGTCAGGCGCTCGACGACCGCCTCGGAAACCGCGCACGCGAGAGCGGCATTGATCTCGAGCGCCTTCGCCGTCGCGCCGCATTCGAGCGCCTTCTCGTCAGACGCGAGCTCCGAGCGCCTAATCGATGGATCGTCAAAGGGGGCATGGCGCTCGAGGTCAGGCTCGGAGATCGCGCGCGGAGCACCCGCGATCTCGACCTTGCCCTGCGCGACGCTGAGGGGGACGGCGCGGCTGTACGCGAGCTTCTGATCGACTGCCTCTCTGTAGACGAGGAGCACGACGGCTTCGAGTTTCTTGTCGGCGAGCCGCGAACAATCACGCCTGACGAGGCAGGCCGCCCCGGCTGGCGATTCTCGGTCGAGTCGCGGATGGGCGGGCGCACCTTCGCGCGCGTGCGACTGGAGGTCGTCGCGCGCGCCGACGAGATCTCGAAGACCGAAAGAGTCGAGCTGCCCGGAGTCCTCGACTTCGTCGGCCTGCCGCGGCATGAGGTCGAGGTCGTCGACCCCACTCAGCACTTTGCCGAGAAGGTTCACGCATTCACGCGGACGTACGGGGATCGTCCCAACAGCCGGGTACGGGATCTGGCCGACATCGTTCTGCTGATCGATGACGGCCTTGAGCCGTCGTCGGAGCTGCTGGCGCTCGTTTCGCGACTGTTCGAGTCGAGAGCAACCCACGTACTGCCGAGCGAACTGCCGGCCCCGCCGGCCTTCTGGCGCGAGAACTATCCGGTGCTGGCGGATGAACTTGACGTCTCCGCGAAGACACTCGATGAGGCGATGGCGCTTGTACGGACGTTCTGGGCCGCGCTGAACAGCCATAGGGAGGAGAGATAGGAGTGCCGAGAGGAAGGCGAAACGAGCCTGCGACCCCGCAGGCGAAGCTGAACGCGGCGATCAAGAGCGCACGCGACATCATGCGGAAGGACGCCGGCCTGAACGGTGACCTCGACCGCATCCCTCAGCTCGCTTGGCTGCTCTTCCTGCGAGCGTTTGACGCTCTCGAGCAGCGGCGCGAGCTCACCGAGCGCGACTACCGCTCGGCGATCGAAGAGCCCTATCGGTGGCGCGATTGGGCCGCCGATCCGGTGTCGGGACTCACGGGAACGGAACTGCTCGACTTCGTCAACGGCAAGCTGCTGCCGTATCTCCGCGAGCTGACTGGCACCGGTCAACACGATCCTCGCGACACGCTCGCTGCCGTGTTCAAGGAGACCTATAACCGGATGCTCTCCGGCTACCTGCTGCGCGATGTCGTCAACAAGGTCAACGAGGTCAACTTCAACTCGTCCGACGACATCCACACGATGGCGCACCTCTACGAGTCAATGCTGCGCGAGGTCCGTGACGCGGCAGGCGACTCGGGCGAGTTCTACACACCTAGGCCCGTGATCCGTTTTGTCGTCCAGCAGGTCAACCCACGCCTCGGTGAGACCGTGCTCGACCCAGCGTGCGGGACGGGCGGCTTCCTCGTCGAGGCATACGAGCACCTTGCGCCGACCGTGGAGACGGTCGAAGAGCGCCGTGAGCTCCAGGCCAACCTGCGGGGGATCGAGAAGAAGCCGCTCCCATACCTCCTCGGGATGATGAATCTCGTTCTGCATGGGATTGAGCAGCCAGCGATCGTGCGCGACAACGCTCTCGCGCACCCGGTGACTCAAATCCGAGCCGGCGACCGCGTCGACGTCGTCCTGACAAACCCGCCCTTCGGTGGCGAGGAGGAGAAGGCGATCCAGACCAACTTCCCTGAATCGACCAGGACAGCCGAGACCGCGCTTCTGTTCGTCCAACTCGTTGAGCGGATTCTCAAGCCAGGCGGCCGATGCGGAATGGTTGTGCCGAACGGGTTTCTCTTCGGAGACGGAGCGGCGGCGAGAGTCAAGGAGCGGCTGCTACGTGAGTGCAACGTGCACACGATCGTTCGGCTTCCGGATGGTGCCTTCGCGCCCTATACCGATATCCCGACCAACCTCATGTTCTTCGAGAAGACAGGTCGGACGCGCGAGGTTTGGTTCTATGAGATCCCGGCACCAGAAGGTCGGAAGAAGTACTCCAAGACGCGTCCTATGCGATTCGACGAGTTCTCCGACTGCCAGAGATGGTGGGGCGGTAAGGCTCGCGCAGGTCGCGAAGAGAATGACGCGGCGTGGCGTGTGCCTCTTGCGGAGCTTGAGGCGGATGGCTTCAACCTTGATCGGCGCAACCCCAACCGCCCGGAGGATCTTGAGCACCGTTCCCCGGCGGAGCTTGTCGCAGAGCTGGTCGAGAACGAGCGCGAGGTCATGCGGCTCCTTGAGGAAATCGAGGCGGAGCTCGTTAGGTGAGATCCGTCGCACTGTCGCAAGTGTTCATTCCGGTCGAGCGTGCGGTGCCCGTGGTACCCACCGACGCCTACGCGATGGTGGGTGTTCGGAGTTTCGGCGGCGGCTGTTTCGCCTCGGGCGAGATCTCGGGGTCGGAAACCAGGTACCCGAAGCTGCTCCAGGTAGCAGCAGACGACTTCGTCTATCCCAAGCTCATGGCCTGGGAAGGAGCGTTCGCCTTTGTACCGGAAGCACTGGCCGGCGGGTATGTCTCACCCGAGTTCTGCACGTTCAAGGTGAACCGCACGGAGGCGGATCCCGACTACCTCCGATATCTCTTTCAACGGCCGGATACGTGGCGTGAGGTCGCCGCGCGGAGCGCCGGGACGAATGTTCGACGGCGCCGGCTATATCCGGCTGCCTTTCTTGCCCACAAGATCAACCTTCCGAGCATGCCGGAGCAGAGACACATAGCGACGAAGCTCCGTGAGGTTCTCGGGCGCGTGACGGCTGCGATGGAGCTGCTGAAGCGAAATACGGAAATGTCCGGTGCGCTTCCGATTGCGGCGGCTCACTGGCACGAGACGCCCGAAAGCGAACGACTGGCCCGAGGTTGGACCCGCATACCGCTTGGTGAGGTCCTGACTCCAGCATCTGACGAAGTCATTGTCGATCCCGCGACGTCGTACCCGAACTTCGGGATACTCAGCTTCGGTCGCGGCCTTTTCGAGAAGCCACCTATCGACGGCGCCGAAACCAGTGCGAAGCGGCTCTACCGTGTGCGCGCCGGGTCACGTCCCATAGCGTGGTGTAGGACCGCGTCGGACGGAATCTCCGAGGTCGGGACGAAAACGAGGCGCTGAAAGCCGATCTGACGGCTTCGGCGAGGGCGGCGAAGGGTTTGGG